>ERZ826764.1067-NODE-1067-length-34428-cov-4.522881_pt1 | contig 34428 bp, 21 predicted proteins | sample MGYA00519870_ERZ826764 | MGnify/ENA primary metagenome ERZ826764 (study PRJEB31778, sample SAMEA3449239) | human gut metagenome | biome: human gut; feature: human-associated habitat; material: faeces | place: United Kingdom | collected 2010/2012 ...
GCTTATCAGGGAGAACTGGTAGGACGTGATTTCTACGGAGAAATAACAGGAAAACACTATGTATTAGATGTGACAGACGTCAATGACGGAATTCGACCTGTAGGAAATTCTTACGCTGTAGGAAAATATGATAATATTATTCATACTGTAGAAGCTGTTAGAAAAACTACTGAGCGTGACGTTATAGAAAATGGTAATGTTGTTGAAAATAAAAAAATTAAGCAACTTCGTTTTTCAACAAATACCTTTCTTGATCAAAACATAACTGATAATATTACATCCGGACTGCCATTTCGTATATGGGATTGTGACCGTGTTGGAGAAGGCAAGATTGCATATAAATATACGTTGGCAGCATTGAGAGAAGATAATAATGCTAGAATCAGCAATCCTGCTGATATCGGCTATGAAATTATAGCTCAGGTGCCTATGATAGATGAGGCAGATGGATTTTATATGATAACTAATGTAAACGAACTTGCCTACATAGAATATGAAGGCTGGAGCGACTATAAGCTGATGAATGATATAGATCTTACTGGATACAATTGGGCTCCCCTATGCAGAGAACATGACCAATATTTCGACGGAACTTTTGACGGACAGGGATATACTATCTACGGGCTTAACGTGGAGACCAATGAAAACGGAGGACTTTTCGGATACATACTGGGAGATGTAAAGAACCTTAATTTAGGCGTTGAAAAGGTAGACGCTTACGGTTCCGCTGGTGGACTGGCGGCAGGTGTATACTATCCGGGCAGCATTTCTAAAGTGGCTGTTGTAGATAACGACATAGCTCTCGCTATGATAGCAGAAAGAAAGTTTAATGAAGCTGTAGAAACAGGAGCAGTAACAATTGAGGATCGAATTGGAACGCTTTCATATAAATCAAGCAAAAACACAGAAGCCAAAAACATATATGATTTATTAGATAGAATTGAAAGCTTCGAAATAAAGGATGTTTGGTTGAATAATGTAAAAGAAACATTAGATTTATTTTATCGTAGCATGGACGATACCAGAGATGATAATAACAAAGAACAACATTACGACGGAAGAATCCACATAATAGGCGGCGGCAACAGTGATGGAGCAGGCGTTGGCGGTTTGGCAGGCATAGTAGGCAAGGATGTCATAATAGATAATTGCTATGCCAGAGTAAATGTTTCCAATGCCAACTTTGTGCTAGCTAAGGAAATGGATACAGTGGGATATATTCTAGGAATAATAAATGATTTTGCTAGTTTGATAGGCGATACGGCACAACATAGCGAGACTTATTATAATTACTACAACGTTAATGATGATAAAGAGGTGAAAAATAGAATAATTGGGAACAGTGACACTTCGTTTCTACCAATAGATGGTAATATGCTTAAATATATCAAGGCAATGCAAAATGCAAATGATGAATTCTATAGTAAATTACATGAACTAGATGAAAATGCAGATGATTACCAAAAGAAAAAAGAAAAATTGGAAGCAAAGAGAAAAACTGTGAAAATGGAAGCAAGAAAGCAATATGAAACTGCAGAAAAAAATATGGATAATGGAGCGGCAGCAAAAATGAACAGCGTTGAGGGATTTTATCGGCTTATTGATGTCATTAAAGCTCTTTTAGATATGGTATACAATCTCGAAAGTGATTTTTACAATTCAGCAGTAGGAGGGCTTGCAGGAGAAAGCCGTGGTAAGTTGGTTAATTGTTATACCGTTGGAACGGTAACAACAGTAACAACAGATTTCCTGGATACTAATAATGCTTTTGGAACGGTAACAACAGTAACAACAGATTTCCTGGATACTAATAATGCTTTATGGGGGTGTGCTGATCTCTTAGATGTAGTGCATGAAGGACGTCTTGTAGGAAGAGTCAGAAACGGAGATAACGGCGGTGGAATAGGACAACTGTCCACAGTTCAGCAACAAGTTGTTAACTGTTACTATTATGGTGGATATATTAAAAATGAGCTCACTTATGGAGAAGGCTTGGGCAATCCTTGCAAAACTGTAGAATATTGGACAAAGAACGGTGACGAGGTGATAAACCCAATGCACAATCCTTTAACCTTTGATGGGTTTGACTTTTCGAAGGTTTGGAAACCTGGAGCATACGGTGGTTATCCAGAACTCATATATCCAGGTGATCCATACCTTGATGGCCATCTGGCGGCAGGATTTACAAGAGACATGTTTTATGGTGAAGGAAGCGGTACGAAGGAGGATCCATATATAATCAAGACAGAATCACAGTTCCTGCAGATAGCACAAATGCGTCAGATGGATTATTATTACAGGTTAGATGCCGATTTGGATTTGACTTTAATTCAAGGCGAAGAGGTAAACGCTACAGAAGGAAATATTTTCTTTGGGGGAGTCAACTATGGAGGTTATAATGGAGCAGGGTGGTATGATCCATATAAAGAAAGCACTGATCCAACGAAAGAAGGAGACGCTTTTGCCGGACATTTTGACGGGAATGGGCATAAGATAATATTCTGCAATAAGGTAAAAGACAAAATCAAAGTTAATGGAAAAGAAGTAAAATATGATGAGGGCTACTATGCAGGCGGATTGTTCCCTCTTATATCAGGCAGCGTTAAGAATCTGGAAGTGGTATGCAAGGATGATGGACACTCAAAAGCAAGATACAATGGCGTTTTGGCAGGCAGACTGCTGTCCGGAGGAGTCGTTGAAAATGTAAGCGTTAAATATGAACCAGGCAACAATGCAAAACTGGAAGGAAGACTGGCTCAGGGAGGTCTCATAGGATATGCTGATGATAACACGGAGATAACCAATTGCGCTTTCTATGCGATAAATGACAGACCAATTCCGTTCCAGGAGAATGTTTCCAAGACAGGAATCTTTGTTGGCGAATTAAAAGGAAGTATGGAGTATGTTTTTGGGATTGTAGAAAATGGCAATTCCATAGCTATAGAAGAAGCTAATTGTGTATATCTATTTATGGATGATGGAAGTTCCATTAAGGAAAAACATGTGCCGGGACTTGATTTTAACCATACATGGACTATCGATGAGATAACGAAGCTCCCTGCATTACGAGTATTAAAAAGCACACAAATGGTCGATTATAGAACGAAATTGGACGATGCATGTAAAGATGTAAATAGTACTGTTAGTTCTTCTGCTAATGACGTTGATTTTGAAGCCAATATTGAAGGAAGTGGCACTGCTTCAGATCCATTTTTGGTTGACCATTCGAAAGATATCAGGGCGTTAAATAAAGTTATGGCGGAAGGATACACCTTTTCAGGTGCATATTTTCAACAAACAGATGATATTACAAATGAATACTTTATAGCCGGAGATAGGACATTTGGAGGAAATTATGATGGAAACGGATATAAGTTTACAATAATTACGTATGGTGCGCTCCCAAATAGTTTTATTAATGGAGCGGTAATACGAAATTGTTTCTTTGTACTGGACGATACAATGAGACTTGAAGCAGTTATTGAAGAAGCTAATAATTCTATGTTTTTAAATTGTATGTTTCAAAATACTCAACCTGCTAAAAAATATATAGTTCAAAATGCAAATGGAGTAAGTGTGCTGAATTGCCTGATAGGATATAATATTGTTTTTTCAAATCCTATCTTTTCAACATCTAGTGAGGATGGAACTACCACAATAGATTTGTTTATACAAATGTTTAAGCTTAAATCTGCAGCATTTTATGAATTGACCCAAAGTGGTCATCCTCCTACGCAGGTTGCTATAGATGAAAAGGCAAAGCAATTAGCGATTAAGATTATAAACGTTTATGTTGAGAAAGATCTTTCAACCGAAGATGAAAAAAAGCTTTTCAATATAGATGCCATGAAAGAAGGCGACACAGATATATATACAGAATTTAACGGCAACATAGTAGGACTTGATGCTGAAAAAAGCGTATGGATAAATAATCATGTTTATACTAATGTCGCAGATATAAACGAAGATATATACAATGCCCTTGCTGCAATGACAGGAGTGCCTGACAATCTTAAGCCTTGGATTACTCCTTGGAAAACGAATAATGACACATGGACGATGCAGCAACAAACGCAAATGGTCAATTTCGACTTGGGAGAGGGTATACAGATAGAAAAAGTCGTGAGGCTGAATTATACAGGTACGGAAGGCAATGAAAAATTAGAATCAGTAAGTCCATTAGATGAAAGTATGTATGTTAGAGATAACACGGGTATTATAGGCGTTATGGCTCCTGAAGGAAGTGTTCTAAAAATAGATTTTTCATATAATGGAGAGACAGCGACTGATGAGGATTACGTAGTAGTTACTCACGATTTAGCTCAGACAACGCCAAATTTGAGAGATTTGATTTCTAATATTTTAACGAATTATGGGGGTAGCTATGAGAATATAGCCAATTATGTAGGAACTCTGCCGGCAGATTCGGAAGATTTTGTTTACCAAGTTGAGGACGAACCAACTATCTCCCTGTATAAAAAAGGAGTAGCGAAGAGAGCGGCAATAATAACAGATAAAGAGTACCAGGGCGCCATTATCGAAAAAATCAGATTGCATTACACAGACAGAATTTTCGATGAAGTTGGAGCTGCGTATGCTGACATATCCGGATTTGACAGTTATTCAACATCCCCTCAGAAAGTGACTGTAACATACAAAGGCAAAACTTATGAGGCACTGATCGATTTGCTGCCGGCAGCATCGTGGAGTACAGCTACGACTATGGATATTGCAAAGCTACCTGACAAATTATTCTATAACAGAGATGAAAAGATTGACCTTTCGGGTATGGAAATTACTCTTAATAAAGGAAAACCTGATGAAATTACAAGACCGATTGAGGAACTGTTCAAGCTTAGAGAAAATGAAAATAAAACAACTCAGAAAGTAGTACAGTATGAAGAAGCTAGGGGAGAGAAATATACAATAAACCATGAAATTGCGCTAAGAACACCATTTTCATTTGCTCAAGATGGAAAACATGCAGTTATAATAGAAATTTTAGGGTATCAGGTTCGGTTCGACGTATATGTTGGAAAAAGGGCAGTGGAATCCATAGAAGTAACGAGAGAACCAGAGCAAACAGCTGTAACCGATGAAAACAAACTAACCCTTGCAGGAGGTGAGTTAAAGGTAAATTATGCAGACGACGTAATTGAGTTTATTAATCTTGAGGAAGCTGAATACACCATAAGTAATGAAATTGATGACAAAGGAGAGAAGACTGTAACTATAAGTTACATGGGTTGTACGGACACATTTAAAGTAAAAGCCATAGATAAAAAAGAACTTGTATCTATAACTACATCATCCTTAGGTAAAACACATTATGTGGAAGGAGAAAGCTTTGACCAATCAGGATTCACATTTAGAATGCATTACAATGACGGAACATGTACACCAATGAGCATCGGACAGATTTTGAATGATGGAGGTAGAATGGAATGTAATATGAATCCGTTGGGTGAAAAGTCGGAGGAAGAAGGAGAGGTATTTATACAATACGGAGGAAAAACGATTAAGATTGATATAACTATCAGTAAATCTACATGCACCATCTTATCCTCTACCTATGACGTGCAGAAGATGGCTACAGCCTCCGGAGGAGCCAAGACTCAGCAGAATCAGCAGATGACCGTCTTCAACGAAAATAAGGACAGCGGAGCAGGTACCAGATACGGATATGCCACCTTTGACATAGAACAGCTCAAGTCCGATTTGGAAGAAAAGGGACTGTCGATTAAAAAGGCGACCCTTAAGTACAGCGCCGGCAGTCAAAGTGATGATGCAAGCAGTTACGTATACGTAAGAGAAGCAGAAGAAAAGACGTGGATCAACTGGAGCAATAAGCCTGTGGTGTACGATATTCTCGGAGTCAATGCGCTGTTTGATGATACGATGCGTGATATCGAAATGGATGTGACTGCATATATCAAAGAAAAGCTGAACGGCGATACCGTTACATTTGGCTTCACTTTGGGAGAAGTAGGCGGAGGCACAGCGCTCATAGCAGCAGGCCAAGATGGACCGGAGCTTGTAATAAAAATCGGCGAAGTGGAAAATCAGCCTCAGTCGCTTGAACCAACACAGGCCTTCTTCGTACAGAAGGGCAACGGTACGGTAGCCAAGCAGGCGCCTGACGCAGCCGGCAGGATGATGATAAAGAACAACGGAAGCACGGGCAGCAACACTAGACAGGGATACATCACCTACGACCTGAGCGATATAAAATCTCAGCTTGCAGAAGAGGGATTGGAGATCGATACTGCAGTGCTCAGATACAACGCCAGTGTCAACAAGGAGGGCTACAGCCGCACCCTTTACGTAAGCGGTGTAAATCAAGAAAAGTCTACATGGAGCAATTGGAACGATAAGCCGGGAATAAGCAATGATGGTCTGTTGGGCACCAGTCTGCTGACGGGAACAGATGTCAAGGAGACAGAAACAGATGTTACCGAGTACGTTAAGAACAGAGTCGGCGGCGATGGTAATATGGTAACCTTCGGCTTCACGGCATCCGAGTGCGGCGGAGAGATGATCTATCTGATGGCAGATGGAGAAGAGGCGCCTGAGCTGATAATCTACACCAAGGAAAAGCGCGACGTGGACAGTATAGAAATTCTTCAGGCTCCTAAGGTAATATATGCAAGGAACCAGGCTTTGAATCTTTCCGGCGGCATGATGAAGGTAGAATATGCTGACGGCACTGTAGATGTTATATCCACCGGAATCAACGAAGTAATAGCGACAGGCTTCAGCTCAGCTGCGGCAGGCATCAAAGAGGTTACGCTGACCTACAGACAGAAGAGCGACACGTATAACGTTACGATCAAATAGTGAGATATAAAATATCTACGATAAGTTAGCGAAATAAACAATATCCGGCGAGCAGGCAGACAGTAACAGGTCGACAGCCGTCAGCCTGCCACCAGGCTTACATTTTGAAGGAAAGGCATATATAAATGAAAGAAATTTTAAAAAATAAAAAAGTCATGGCTGCCATAGGCGTTGCTCTGGTGATAATTATAGCGGTCATCATATGGGCAGTATCGAAGGATGAAATAGACCCTAACGTCAAAAGTACTCTTGAGGTAAGAGAAGCGATAGAACAATCTCAGACAGCTTCGGAGGAAGCTGACAGCGTACATTCTTCCATGGAGATAGCCATGCTGATAGAAGAGGAAGATACGGAAGTAAACATAAACGTTAGAAATGATTCATATGTGGTCGAAGGTGAAAACGTTCAGAAGCAGGAAACCATCATTTCCCTGGATGCTTTGGGCACTCAGGCGATAACCACTTATGTCGATCTTGAAAACAAGAAATCTTATATGACTGCAGACGGTGGTTTGTCGTGGCAGCAGGAGGAAGTCAGCGACGAAGATGTGGAGATATACAGACAGGGACCGAACTTTGTGCAGTTTTTCACCGGAATAGATAATTACATAGAGGCCGGAACTGAAAAGATAAACGGCATAATGACAGACAGGTACGACGGAGTCATAGGAGCAGAAGGTCTTGCAGAGAGAATCAAACAGACCAGCATGCTGGAGCAGATGGGAGCCGGCGACCTTTCGGACGAGCAGCTGAAAAGCATATGCGATGAGATAGGAAACGTGGAAGTGTCCATGTGGATAGACCCATCGACACATTTGCCACAGAAGATGTCTGTGGACATGACTGCGATGATGCAGAAGATAATGGGGTTGGGAGAAGATGAAGATGTCAGTGGCAGTCTGAAAAAAGTTACATTTACATATTTTCAGACTGACTATAACGCTGTTGAGCCTATTGTGATTCCTGAAGAAGCAATAAGTACAAACCAATAGATCATCTCCATCGATATGAGCGGCCGCAGGGCATGATGCTGACATGCGAAATGACCGGCCGCTCGTGTTGAGCCATTCGTGCTGAACTGTTGGTGTTGACCATAGTTTCTTTTTTTATATTTTGTTTCCACAAAAATACAAGCGCAAAAGGTCGCTTTTTGGCGCCTGAATTATTGACTTTTAACATATAAATTTCTATAATAAACAAAGAAGCCGAATGTCGTAATAACGGCAGTGATACGCATGTTCCGCTAGAGGGTTAGAAGGTAAAGGCACACTGATTTACGACGAGTTTTTAAACGTTAAGTCAATCTTTTGCGCTGTAGCGGAATTTACGCTACAGCTTTTTTAGTATAGGATGGAGAATTATGAAAGCTGGGGTATTTAAATGCTGTTTAATTTTGCGACAAATATGTATACAGTGTTACAAATACATTAGTAAGGCAGAGGAGGTATTAGTATGAATTCTGGTAAAGAGACGGCCGCTGAAGTTGTCAGAAAGATTCTGTCACTTTTGCCGGGCGTGGACTGCGGGGGCTTAGGCGGATGCGGCAAAAAGACATGCCAAGAATGCGCTGAAAGCATAGCCGCAGGAGAAGGCGTGGCGCTGTGTCCTGCCTGCGGACAGGATACCGTTGATGCCATTGCAGAGGCAATGGGAGTTCCCAGCGCAGAAGCGAAAGACCAAGTTGCATATGTTTTCTGTATGGGAAGCGCTGCAGGAAAAGAAAGATTTAAAGGAGCCAAAAGCTGCAGCGAAGCTGTTGAAGCAGGTTTTAAGCGTGGAGAATGCAAGGACGGATGCGTAGGAGTAGGCTCATGTATCGATCTTTGCAAATTTGACGCTATGAAGATGGAAGACGGTCACGTAGTCATAGACCGCGACAAGTGTACAGGCTGCGGAGCATGCGCCAATGCAGAAGGCTGCCCTCAGCGCCTGATAAAGATGGTTCCGAGAGACGCCACCAACTTTATTCCTTGCTCATCCACTGAAGAAGACGATGAGAAGGTAAGGGAAATTTGCGGATATGGCTGTATCTCATGCGGAGAGTGCGAGAGAGCATGTCCTGAAGGAGCAGTATCAATAGTTGACAATCACGCTGTCATAGATTACGACAAATGCGTAGGATGCGTAGCATGTGCAGTTAAATGCAGAAAGAAGATAATCATCGATACGTTCCATGACATTACAAAGGTAAAAGAAAAAGTTGCATTTGTAAAATGCAGTGGAGGATATAAGGCTTCTGAACTCTATAAGCAGATGGGAATTACCACATGTGAAGAAGCCATAGAAAAAGTTAACCCGTTGGAAAATGAGCTGTGCACTACGGGATGCTGCGGCCTGGGCAGCTGCACAAAGGTTTGCAGATACGACGCTATTCACGTTGTCAACGGAACAGCAGTTGTAGACCCTGAGAAGTGTGTAGGATGTAAAGATTGTACATATGCCTGTCCTAAACATATAATCACAATAGTCCCTTATAAAGGACAGAAACAGGTGCCTTGCAGTTCAACGGATGACTATCAGGATAAGGCCAAAGTATGCTGGTCATCTTGCATAGCCTGCGAAGACTGCTACAACAACTGTCCAAACGGAGCAATTTATATGGAAGAAAAACATGCGGTAATAGACCCTGAACTTTGCGAGAACTGCAATATCTGTCAATACGTATGCGCAAGAAAAGTCATCAAAGAGATGGCAGTTCCTGAATATAACTATCTCCAGAGAGATGCTCTAGATATGAGGGAAGGAGAGTGATTACAGTGAGAAAATTAAAGACAATGGACGGAAACACAGCGGCCGCTCACGTAGCATATGCATTCTCTGAAGTTGCGGCGATTTATCCTATAACACCATCCTCACCTATGGCAGAAAGCATGGATGAATGGGTTTCCCAGGAAAGAAAAAATATATTTGGTGAAAAAGTAAAAATTGTTGAAATGCAGTCTGAAGGAGGAGCAGCAGGAGCTGTTCACGGCTCCATAGCAACAGGTTCATATACCTCGACTTTTACAGCTTCTCAAGGTCTGCTTTTGATGATACCTAACATGTATAAGCTGGCAGGAGAGCAGACTCCTACAGTATTCCACGTTGCAGCGAGAGCTCTGGCTACTCATGCGCTTTCCATATTCGGAGATCAGTCCGATGTTATGGGATGCCGCCAGACAGGCTTTGCAATGCTGGCTTCCAACAGCGTACAGCAGGTAATGGATTTGGCAGCAGTAGCTCACTTGGCTACCATAGCCGGCAGATTGCCGATGCTGCATTTCTTCGACGGTTTCAGAACTTCTCATGAAAACCAGAAGATAGAAGTGTGGGATTACGACGAGCTGAAGGAGATGGTTGACTGGGATGCTGTTAAAGCGTTTAAGAACAGAGTTTTCCATCCTAATCACCCTTACAGCATGGGTTCAGCAGAGCAGCCGGAAACTTTCTTCCAGCACAGAGAAGCTTGCAACACCGCTTATCTGGAGACAGCTGATATAGTTGCTGAATACATGGATAAAGTCAATGCCAAAATCGGTACAGACTATAAGCCTTTCAATTATTACGGCGACCCTGAGGCTACCGAAATAATCGTAGCTATGGGTTCAGTGTGCGACGCAGCTGAAGAAGTAATAGATTACTTGAGAGGAAAGGGCAAAAAAGTAGGTATTGTGGAAGTTCACCTTTACAGACCTTTCTCCCAGAAATATCTGCTCAATGTCATTCCAGAGACAGTTAAAAAGATTGCAGTTCTCGACAGGACTAAAGAACCCGGCGGCGTAGGCGAGCCTCTGTTCCTTGATATCGTTTCAGCCCTTAGAGGAACCGCATTTGAAGATGCCCTTATAGTGGGAGGACGTTACGGCCTCGGCTCAAAAGATACTCAGCCTGGAGATATCCTTGCTGTTTACGAAAATCTGTGGAGTGAAAATCCTAAGAAGGAGTTCACTATTTCCATAAACGACGACGTTACTCATCTGTCACTGACTCCGTCGGAGTATCCTGACGTTTCTCCAAAAGGAACCAAGGCTTGCAAGTTCTGGGGTCTGGGTGCAGACGGTACTGTAGGAGCCAACAAAAACAGCGTAAAGATAATAGGAGACCATACTGACAAGAAAGTACAGGCTTACTTCCAGTACGACTCCAAGAAATCAGGCGGCGTGACCATCTCTCACTTGAGATTCGGAGATGAGCCTATCAAATCTACATATTATGTAAAACAGGCTGACTTTGTAGCCTGCCACAACTCCGCATATCTTTACAGATATGAAATGGTAGAAGACGTAAAACCGGGCGGATTCTTCCTTCTCAACTGCGTATGGTCAGATGAGGAACTGGAAAAACATCTTCCTGCCAAGGTTAAGAGATATATAGCTAAGAACGACATTCAGTTCTACACCTGCGATGCCGTTTCAATAGCAAAAAAAGTAGGACTGGGAGCCAGAAGAACCAACTCCGTTCTGCAGGCAGCTTTCTTCAAGCTGGCTAATATTATCCCTATCGATGACGCGGTTACATATATGAAAGACGCCATCAGAAAGACTTACGGCAACAAGGGAGAAAATGTAGTAAACATGAACCTGGCAGCTGTAGATGCCGGAGTAACTCATGTTCACAAAGTAGATGTACCTGCTTCATGGGCTGATGTTCCTGACGACGCTCCTGCAGAAAAACTGGTCGGACGTGATCAGATGCAGACAGATTACCTGAACAAGGTACTGGTTCCTACCAATACTCTTAACGGTGATCTGGTGCCTGTGTCCACATTCCTGGATACAGCCAACGGTATGATACCTGCCGGAACTGCTGCCTTTGAGAAACGCGGTATAGCGGCAGACGTACCTCACTGGGATATGGCCAACTGCATGCAGTGCAACTGGTGCTCATACGTATGTCCTCACGGTGTAATCAGACCATTTGTTATGAATGAAGATGAAGCAGAGCCGGTTAAGGATTCCGTCCTTCCTATGAAGGGAGCAAAAGGCAAGTTCTTTACATTGGGAATTTCCGCTCTCGACTGCACAGGATGCGGTTCATGCGCAGAGGTATGTCCTGCAAGGAAGAAAGCTCTCGGAATGCAGGCTACAGATGATGAATACGTACAGCAGCAACAGGATAAGTTTAATTACTTGTTCGGAACGGTTACAGAAAAAGAAGTTCCGTTTAAAGAAGATACAATCAAGGGTTCCCAATTCAAGCAGCCTCTTATGGAATTCTCCGGAGCATGTCCTGGATGCGGAGAAACTCCATATGCTAAGCTGATAACTCAGCTTTACGGTGACAGAATGTTTATTGCCAACGCTACAGGATGTTCTTCAATCTGGGGATGTTCAGCGCCGGCAACACCTTATACTGTAAATAAAGAAGGCAAGGGTCCTGTATGGGCCAACTCGCTGTTTGAGGATAATGCTGAATTCGGACTCGGAATGGCCATTTCCATCAGAACACGCAGAAACGAGATGAAGAGCGCTGTTGAAAGACTGGAGGATACTCTGGGAGTTCCGGCAAAGGCATGGCTTGCCACCTTTGACGATGCAAAGCTTTCTGCAAAGACAGGAGATGCTCTTGTAGAAGCATGCAAAGCTATCGCAGACAAGAACGAAGATGCAAAATATGTAATAGACAACAAAGATATGCTGGTTAAACCTTCGATGTGGATATTCGGAGGAGACGGCTGGGCATATGACATAGGATACGGCGGTTTGGACCACGTTCTTGCTTCCGGTGAAAATGTAAATATAATCGTATTTGATACTGAAGTTTATTCCAACACCGGCGGACAGTCTTCAAAAGCTACACCTATAGGAGCTGTGGCAAAATTTGCGGCCTCCGGTAAAGCTGTCAAGAAGAAAGATTTGGCACAGATAGCGATGGCTTACGGATACGTATATGTAGCTCAGGTTGCTATGGGTGCAAATCCGGCTCAGACTCTAAAAGCTATAAGAGAGGCCGAAAGCTATGACGGACCGTCTATCATAATTGCTTATGCTCCATGTATCAATCACGGCGTAAAGGCCGGTATGAACAAGGCAATGGCAGAGATGAAGCACGCAGTCCTTTCCGGATACTGGAACCTGCTCAGATACAATCCTGACCTTGAAAAACAAGGTAAGAACCCGCTTTCACTGGACAGCGGAGTAGCAACTGAAAGTTACAGAGACTTCATCATGGGTGAAGTAAGATACAATTCCCTGAAGCTCAGATTCCCTGAAAGAGCAGAAAAACTCTTCAACGAGGCTGAAAAGATGTCCAAGGAGAGATATGAGACTTTGCTTACCCGCAAGAAGAGTCTGGATGAATTTGAGAAGATGGAAACCGCCAATAAAATGGATAATTAGGAAAGGAGGATGAGCGATATGAAAATGTTTGAAATAACTTACAAAAGAAGACTCAATTCCAACATGGTATGGCTGAAAGTCTATGCGCCTCTTGTTGCAAGAAAAGCAAGACCGGGTCAGTTCATCATCCTTCGTACCGATGAGTATGGTGAAAGAATTCCTCTCACCATGGCAGGCCATGATGAAAAAGAAGGCACTATCGATTTGATTTATGCGGCTGTAGGCAGAACGACCATGCTTATGGACCAGATGGAAGTAGGCGAATGCTTTGCTGATATCGTAGGCCCGTTGGGAAAACCGACTCACATGGAAGGTTTGAAAAAAGTATGCGTAGTAGGCGGCGGTACCGGTAATGCTCTTGCTTATCCTTTGGCAACAGGTATGAAGAAAGCCGGTGTGGAAGTGGATATGATAGAAGGCTTCAAGACCAAAGAGCTGGTAATCCTGGAGGATGAATTCAGAGCAGGAGTTGACAGACTGTATGTTGTTACCGATGACGGTACATACGGCGAAAAAGCCTTCACAACTGATAAACTGAAACAACTCATTGAAGAAGGCAACACTTATGATGAAATCGTTGCTGTCGGACCTCCGATGATGATGAAGTTCGTTTGCCAGATTGCTCAGGAACACAACATTCCATCAATCGCCTCCCTTACCGCCTATATGATAGACGGAACAGGAATGTGCGGCGGCTGTCGCTGCAACATAGGCGGAGAAGACAAATTCGTATGCGTAGACGGACCTGAGTTTGATGGTGCTCTGGTAGACTGGGACGAACTGGTAAAGAGAAGCAACTATTATAAGGATCAAGAAGCAGAAGACAGAGCTCACGTTTGCCGCTTGACAGGAGGTGTTCGTTACAATGATTAATTTAGTAAAAGAAAAAAATCCTATGCCTGAACAGGCTCCTGACATCAGAAATAAAAACTTCTTAGAAGTAGCAGAAGGCTATACTGAAGAGATGGCGGTAAACGAGGCCATGAGATGTCTCAAATGCCGCAAGAAGCCTTGTATGTCAGGCTGCCCTGTAATGGTAAAGATACCTGATTTTATCGCTAAAGTAGCAGAAGGTGAATTTGAAGAAGCTTATCAAATCATAAGCGAAACCAGTTCCCTGCCTGCAATTTGCGGTAGAGTATGCCCTCAGGAAACTCAGTGCGAGGGCAAGTGCGTGCGCGGCGTCAAAGGCGAGCCTGTAGGTATAGGCCGTCTGGAAAGATTTGTCGCAGACTGGCATGCAGCCAATTACGGCGATGAAGAGATAAAACCTGCCGAGAGCAACGGCCATAAGGTGGCTGTAATAGGAGCAGGTCCTGCAGGTCTTGCATGTGCAGGAGACCTGGTAAACAAGGGATACGAGGTAACAGTATTTGAAAGCCTTCACAAGACAGGCGGCGTACTGGTTTACGGCATACCTGAATTCCGTCTTCCTAAAGCTATCGTAGCAGCAGAGGTGGCTCAGCTGGAAGCTAAGGGCGTCAAGTTTGTAACTGACGCTATCGTAGGCAGAGCTATCACTGTTGACGAGCTAATCGAGGAAGAAGGATTTGAGTCGGTATTCATCGGCACAGGCGCAGGCCTTCCTGCTTTCATGAAGATACCCGGAGAAAATCTCCTGGGCGTTTGCTCAGCTAACGAATATCTGACTCGTATAAACTTGATGAAGGCATATCTGCCGGAATACGATACTCCTATACAGTATGCTAAAAATATCGCTGTAGTAGGAGGCGGCAACGTAGCTATGGACGCTGCCAGATGTGCAAAACGTATGGGTGCAGAAAACGTATATATCATATATCGTCGTTCAGCAGCAGAAATTCCGGCAAGAGCTGAGGAAATTCATCACGCTGTTGAGGAAGGCATAGATTTCAGATATCTGACCAATCCTGTAGCCATCAAGGGCGACGAAGAAGGTCATGTATGCGGAATTGAATGCGTTAAGATGGAACTGGGCGAGCCGGACGCTTCCGGAAGAAGAAGACCTGTGGAAATCAAGGATTCCAACTTCGTTCTGGACGTAGATTGCGTTATAATGGCCATAGGAACCAAGCTTAACACCTTGATTTTGGATACTACAAAAGATTTGGAAGCTAACAGCAAAGGCGGTATCGGAACTGACGATGAAGCGGCAACCAGCCGTCCGGGAATCTTTGCCGGCGGTGACGCTGTAACAGGAGCTGCTACCGTTATCAAGGCAATGGGCGCCGGAAAAGTTGCAGCTGCAGGCATAGACGAATATCTGAGCAAATAGTGCCTTTGGTCGTAAGCGGCTGAAGTTATACGTGTGTAAAAAGGTTTTGCTGTCCGCCACGCGGATAGCAAAACCTTTTAGACTATGGGGGCTTATATCTTTTTCAGAGGGGGGCTTATGTTTGCTTCAGATTTTGAATTTGTCTATGTTGTATTTTTTTTGGATTTTTCTGAATTTTACAACATTTGATCCAGTTCATCGGCGTTTTACATAGATAATTCATAGGCATGTTGTAAATATTGAGCAAAACTCAAAATCATGCAACATTCTTTGTCGAAATGTTGTATGATTTTTAAATTTCCAAAAAATATACAACATCATCCCTTTTTTTAACCTACAAAAGAACGGGCTCAGAGCAAAATGTTGTAATTTTTTCCTTTATCATCGAAATAATACAACATCGACAAATTTCGACCCCTGGGAAGCGCAAGGCCCCGGGGAAGCGCAAGACCCCTGGGAAGCGCAAGACCCCTGGGAAGCGCAAGACCCCTGGGAAGCTCCGACAGTTAAGAGCCGCATCTTAGAAACGCTTGATGAAACTCAGTCTGCTTGATGAAATTCAGTCTGCTGATTGAACCGTATGCGATTATATGATAGAATAACATCATGTACAGGATATATATAATAGAAGATGACAGAGGAATCGCAGAAGCGATTTCCGAGCAGGCCCGGATGTGGGGCTTGGAAGTGAAATGTGCTGAAAACTTTAGAAATGTCATGGCAGAATTTGCTGATTTCAATCCACATTTAGTGCTGATAGATATCAGCCTTCCTTTTTTTGACGGTTATCATTGGTGCGGAGAAATAAGGAAAGTGTCCAACGTACCTGTAATCTTCATTTCTTCTGCTTCAGACAACATGAACATCATCATGGCCATGAACATGGGAGGCGACGATTTTATAGCCAAGCCTTTTGACAGCAATGTTTTGATGGCAAAGATACAGGCCATGCTGAGGAGAACTTATGACTTTTCTCAGGCGGTACCGGTGCTGGAACATAGAGGCGCTCTTTTGAATACCGGCAGCAATGTGCTGGTGTTTGGCGACCAAAAGATAGAGCTGACTAAAAATGAGTATAGGATACTTCTTGCCCTTATGGAAAACAAAGGCAAGGTAGTGAGCAGAGAGAAGCTGATGGAAAGCCTGTGGCAGACGGACAGTTTTGTAGATGAAAACACTTTGACAGTCAATGTGGGAAGGCTCCGCAAAAAGCTGGAAGAAGCGGGTCTTAAAGATTTTATCAAGACGAAGTTTGGCGTAGGCTACATGGTAGGATAGGTGATTTATGGGCAAAGACAGAAAAAATAAAAGATGGATTTTTTTCAAAAAATATACAGCGTATAGAAAAAGGGAAATTATCTTATTTCTGCTGTTTTGCGTCATATTTGCAGTTTCGTTTTTGCTTTATCATCTGCCGCTCAAAGCTGTAGCATATCCTGTATTGCTTTGCTCGATAGTAGGCATAGGCGTTCTTGCGGTGGGCATGAAAAAAGCTTTTTTAAAACATGAAGAGCTTGAGAGGATAAGCAAGCTGTCTGCCAACTTGATGAGAAACTTCCCTGAGCCGGATTCCGTTTCGGATGAGGATTATTGCCATATAATAGAGCTTATGTGCGAAGAGCAAAGACAGCTGACCAATCGCATGGACAGGAAATATTCCGACATGGTGGATTATTATACCATGTGGGCTCACCAGATTAAGACTCCCATTGCATCCATGAGGCTTCATCTTCAGAAAGAAGATTCGGATTTTTCCAGGAAGATGTCGTCAGAACTCTTTCGCATAGAACAGTACGTCGAAATGGTTCTGATGTTTCTGCGCCTTGACTCGGATACTACGGATTACGTCATAAAAGAATACGAAATCGATGATATAGTAAAGCAGGCAGTTAAGAAGTTTTCAGGAGATTTTATAAGCAGAAAACTTACGTTAAACTACGAGCCTATTCAGGCTAAAGTCATAACAGATGAAAAATGGCTTTCATTTGTAATAGAGCAGGTCTTGTCCAACGCGCTGAAATATACGTCAAAGGGAAGCATCAGCATAAGCCTGGAGGAACCAAAGACTCTTTGCATAAGAGATACGGGGATCGGTATAGCGGCAGAGGATTTGCCTAGAGTTTTTGAAAAGGGATATACGGGATATAACGGACGAAGCGATAAAAAGGCCAGCGGAATCGGTCTTTATTTATGCAAACGAATATGCAAGAATTTAGGCCATGGCATAACCGCCCGGTCGGTCGTAGACCAAGGGACTGTAATAAAGATAGATTTATCTCAGAAAAATCTGGGGGGGGGTTAGATTAAAATCCTATATTGAAAACTCGCGTCGGCGAGATTAACCGGCATTCCAGATTAACCAGCATTCTGATTTTATTATGTAAATCTTACATTTTTGTTAGAAGTTTTGCGATATTGTAAGCCGATGTAATGGCGCCAATATCGCTTTTTTGATATTATTGTTACATGAAAATCACAAAGGGGGATGATTATAAAATGAGCATTTTGGAAGTCAACAGTCTCAGAAAGGTTTATACCACCCGCTTCGGCGGAGCCAAGGTTGAGGCGCTTAAAAATGTCAATTTCAGCGTTGAACAAGGGGAATACGTAGCCATAATGGGAGAATCAGGCTCAGGAAAGACTACGCTGTTAAACATCTTGGCAGCTCTCGATAAGCCTACCGGCGGAAGCGTAATGTTGGACGGAAAAGATTTAGCTTCCATAAAAGAATCGGATATAGCGACTTTTCGAAGAGACAATCTGGGGTTTGTGTTCCAGGATTTCAATCTGCTGGACACCTTTTCAATAGAAGACAATATTTATCTGCCGTTGGTGCTTGCAGGCAAGACATACAAAGAAATGAGCGGCAGGCTGAAACTAATATCCGGCAAATTGGGGATTTCAGAGCTCTTGAGAAAATATCCGTATGAGGTATCAGGGGGACAGAAACAACGTGCGGCAGTAGCGAGAGCTCTCATAACCAATCCTAAGATAATTTTGGCCGATGAGCCTACAGGAGCGCTGGACTCCAAATCTACTGACGAATTGCTGGGGCTTTTCAGAGAAATCAATGAAAACGGGCAGACCATTTTGATGGTAACTCATTCTGTTAAAGCTGCAAGCAATGCAGGCAGAGTGCTTTTTATCAAAGATGGGGAAGTCTTTCACCAAATCTATCGCGGCCAGGGGACCGGTCAGCAGATGTATCAGAAGATTTCCGATACGCTGACCATGCTGCAGGCAGGTGGTGACAGACAATGAAGAACGGATTTTATCCAAAGCTGGCGTTTTCCAGCATGAGGAAGAATAAAAGCTTTTATCTGCCTTATATTCTGACCTGCGTTGGAATGGTGATGATGGAATATATCATAAATTTTCTTTCCGTAACGCCTGTGTTCTCCAACATGCCGGGGGCGGCGTCTCTCCAAGCGATGTTGGGAATGGGCTCATGGATAATAATAATATTTTCTGTGATATTCCTGTTTTACACCAATTCTTTTCTTATGCGAAGAAGGAGAAAGGAATTCGGACTTTATAACATCTTAGGTATGGATAAGTTCAACATAGGCCGCGTACTGTTTTGGGAAACTGCCATCACTGCAGCCGTTTCCTTAATAGTGGGCCTGGGGCTCGGTGTAGTTCTTTCAAAGCTGGCAGAGCTCAGCCTGGTAAATGTCATGAAGGGGCAAGTGACATATACCATATCCGTATCTGCTGAGTCTCTTGTCGATACGGCGATAGCGTTTTTAGTAATTTTCGCGCTTTTGCTGGTTTATTCTCTCATACGAATTAAGATTTCCGACCCTATAACTATGCTGCGCAGTGATAGCTATGGTGAGAGGCAACCTAAAGGCAATTGGTTTATAGCCATTTTAGGCGCGGCAGCTCTGGCGTGGGCCTATTATATGGCGGTTACCATCTCTGACCCGTTGTCTGCTTTGATATGGTTCTTTGCGGCTGTAGTCATGGTAATAATCGGTACTTATTTGCTGTTCATATCCGGCTCAGTAGTGATGTGCAGGCTGCTGCAGAAAAACAAGAAATATTATTATAAGGCAAATCATTTTGTATCTGTATCGTCTATGGCTTACAGAATGAAAAGAAACGGCGCAGGCTTGGCTTCCATATGTATTTTGGGAACCATGGTTCTCGTCATGATAGCTTCCACTTCCTGCCTTTACTTTGGCGCTTCAGACGCTTTAAGCTCCAGATATCCGCGGGATATCAATGCAGAAGTGAACTTTGCAGACATTGACAGCATGACTGAGAGCAACATAGAAACTTTACGTGGCAAAGCAGAAGAGATAATCGCCGACAATAATGCCGATGAGACGGATATACTGGATTATCGTTATGCGGCCTTTACCGGACTTGTCAATGAAGATGGGACGGTCGACCTTGATATAGAAGCATATTCATCTTTCAATGCGGGCTCTTATGACAATTTATATGTGTATTACATTATGCCTCTTGAAGACTATAACAAAATGACAGGGCAGAGCGAGACACTGGAAACAGGAGAGGCGATGATATATGTCAACAGAGGCGGATACGATTATGAGAACATCGCATTTAAAGATGGCACAACGATACACGTGTCTAAAATTTTAGATAATTTTATAGCCAATCCTAATGCGGCAACTGATGTAACGCCTGCGGTGTTCATTGTAACTGATGATTTTGAAAAAATAGCAGCTTCCTTAAAAGATGTTTCATCGTACAACACATTCTGTTGGAATTACAGCTTCAATACATCTATATCTGAAGCCCAGCAGACTGACCTTAAAAATCAGCTGTATGAGGAATATAAGAGCTTAGGGGCCGAAGATGGAGGTTTCAGCGCGTATTGTGAAAGTCTCGCTGAAAACAGGGACGATTTCTACGGCACTTTTGGCGGCTTGTTCTTCCTGGGAATAATGTTGAGCATAGTATTTATTTTCGCGGCAGTCCTAATAATATACTATAAACAGATTTCTGAAGGATATGAAGACCAGTCCAGATTTGATATTATGCAGAAGGTTGGCATGACTAAAAAGGACATAAGAAAGAGCATAAACTCACAATTGCTGACAGTATTTTTCCTGCCGCTTTGTATGGCGGGCATACATCTCGCGTTTGCGTTCCCGCTGCTTCAGAAGATGCTGATGCTGTTCAATCTGATCAACATTAAACTTCTCATTTTGACTACAGCCATAAGCTTCCTGGTATTTGCATTATTCTATGTGGTAGTATACCGCATAACATCCAATGCTTATTATAAGATAGTCGCAGGAAGAAAGTAAATATTACGGTTTTAACGAGCCCGGCACCTGCCATGTTTTTCATGGCGGACGCCGGGCTGATGCTATTTTTTACGGCCGGCGCAGTTCCGCGGACATAACTTTCATAACAGGCGCCGGGCGGTGCTGACAAAATTTCCTGTTTTTTGAGATTTTGTCAGTAAATTTACAGAAAAATGGAATTTTCGCCGGCAAAATGTTCGTCAAAAATGTAAAAATTTTGAAAAACTTGTTTTTTTGTCTGCAGAATTACATCGGGCAGCAGTCGATAAATGCCTGCAGGCCTTTTACATACAGCTGCTGATAAATGTTCATAGAGCGAGAGCACCGCAACTCTTGACAAATAGCAGCACAGAGTATCTTTTAACATATAGCATTGCTCTTTAAATTGTAAGTTGTTTCGCCTGGTATGTTGTCTGCATTTTGCGCCTGGTTATGCTGTCTTGCATTTTACACCTGGTTATGCTGTCTTGCATTTTACACCTGCCATGAAAAACATGGCAGGTTTTTTATATTTTTATCGGAAAAAATAATAAAAAGATATTGACAAAAAGGAGGGAAGCATTTAAACTTAAAACAAGTTAGCTAAAGCTAACTAAAATTTAACGGAGCGGTTAGACATAACTAACCAAATGCTGGATAGAAATGACAGAGAAATTATTAATACAACATTGTGCCCCGACTTTGGCAGCCATTAAAACAGGAAATATTTTTTCATGCGTGTTTGAAGATGACGATTCCATGAAGACTTTTATACGAAGAATCAACGGGGTCTTCAGAGACAAAGGTATCAGGGTGATACCGCTTAGGAACAGAGACAATAAGATGCTCTTATATGTTTTTCGTCCGGAATATCTTAAAAGAGATATGGAAAATAAGATGGTATGTGATTTGATGAATCAATTGGGATATTGCTGCGGCAATGTTGAAAAATGCATTACAAAGCTCATACAGCGAATGAAGGAATCATCTGAGTTTCCTCATGAAGTTGGAGTTTTTCTGGGATTCCCGCCGGAAGATGTATGTGGCTTTATTCATAACAAAGCGAAAGACTGCAAAATGGTGGGATATTGGAAAGTATACGGAGACGAAGAAAAAGCAAAAAAAATTTTTGACAAATACAGAAAGTGCAGTCAAGTATACCTGGATCGTTTTGAAAGAGGCTATACGTTAGAAAAGCTTACAGTAGCTAGAAAACGCATAAGCTGATTCAAATATATAAGGCTAAAATGCCTCCTCTTAGCCAATTTCTTAATAGCCATTAAAAACCGGCGAATCCATACATCGCCGGTTTTGCATTGCGTTAATTACGGCTGTCTATTATTTCCTGTATCATTTCTCTGCATGCGCCGCATTTGTTGCCTATGTTGAGCTTTTCGCACACTTCTTTCAGATCAAGTATGCCAGTCTCTTCTACGAAATCTTCTATTTCCCCTCTTGTCACATGGCGACAAAGGCAAACTTCATATTCTCTTGAACCTGTATCCATAATAACCTCCATCACATTTTACCGTTATGTAACCAGTATATCACTTTTAATTTATAAATAAAAGTGGTATAATTATTTAGCAGTCAGAAAGAAATAAAAATAGAAAAGGGATGATTAGATTGATAAAAGTAGACATTTTTTCGGGTTTTTTGGGAGCCGGAAAAACCACTCTTATTAAAAAGCTGATAGAAGAGGCATATAAAGGCGAAAAAGTAGTTTTAATAGAAAACGAGTTTGGTGAAATAGGCATTGACGGCGGATTTCTTAAGGACTCGGGAATTGAAATAAATGAGATGAATTCAGGATGCATCTGCTGCAGCCTTGTGGGGGACTTTGGAAAAGCTCTCAGACAGGTTGTGGAGCAGTTTAAGCCTGAAAGAATATTGATTGAACCATCTGGAGTAGGCAAGCTGAGCGATATAATCGAAGCTGTGGAAAACCTTCATATCGATGAAGTTAAGCTAAACGGCTTTACTACCGTCGTAGACGCCGGAAAAGCTAAAATATATATGAAAAATTTCGGAGAGTTTTTCAACAATCAAGTGGAGCATGCCAGCTCGATAATTTTGAGCCATACTTCAAAGCTTACTGAAGAAAAGTTGCAGCAGGTAACAGAGCTGCTGAGAGAGCACAATCCTCATGCCGTGCTCATAACAACAGATTGGGATAAGCTTGACGGAAAGCAAATTTTGGCTGCCATGGAAAAGAAGGATACCATTGAGGCTGCGTTGCACCATCTGGAGGAGGAGCATCTTGAGCATGCTCATGAACATCATGATCACGATCACCACGATCATCATCACGATGAGCACTGCTGCTGCGGTCACGATCATGACCACGACGGACATCATCACGCTGATGAAGTTTTTGACAGCATCGGAGAAGAGACGACTAAAAAGTACAGCGCTCAAGAGATGGAAGACATCCTTAAGTGCCTGGAAGACCAAAAAACATACGGCTTTGTACTCAGAGCAAAAGGAATAGTAGAAGGCGCTTCCGGAGAATGGATACATTTCGACTATGTTCCGGGAGAAGCTGATGTAAGAACAGGAAGCGCGGAAGTAACAGGCCGAATCTGTGTTATCGGCTCAGAACTGAACTATCAGGCGATTAAAGAACTTTTTGGGCTGTAAACTGCGGAAAAAGCAGTTTTTAGAAGAAAATGCAGGAGGCTGATTTAGATGACAGAAATCAGAGAAATACCCGTGTATTTATTTACCGGATTTTTGGATGCCGGCAAAACTACGTTCATACAGGAAACTTTGGAGGATCCTCAGTTTAACGGAGGCGAAAGGACTCTGGTGCTTTTATGTGAAGAAGGTGAAGCAGAGCTATCGCCGATAAAATTTGCAGCATCCAATGTTAAAATAGTTACGTTAGATGATGAGGAAGATTTGACGGAAGAATATCTTAAAGGTCTGGAGGAGAAATACAGGTTTGAAAGGATAATTGTGGAATACAACGGTATGTGGCTTTTGGACAATTTTTATGCTGCTATGCCGGAAAATTGGAGAGTTTATCAGGAAATGTCATTTGCTGATTCTCGCACATATTTGACATATAACAATAATATGCGGAATCTTACCGTAGATAAGCTGAAATCTCCGGAAGCTATAGTATTTAAACATTTTGACCTTTCCATGGATAAGATGGACTTTCACAAGATAGTCAGAGTTATCAACAGACGCTGCCAGATAATATATGAATACGATAAGGATCACATCGAATTCGACAACATTGAAGACCCGCTGCCTTATGATCTTGAAGCGCCGGTCATTGAAATAAGCGACCAGGATTATGCCATTTGGTATACGGACATGAATGAAGAAGAGGAAAAATATTACGATAAAGTAATGACCATAAAGGGACGGTCCCTGCTGGGAGGAGGCCTCGACGATGATGAGTTTGTCATAGGAAGACATATCATGACATGCTGCATCGAAGACATTCAGTTTGGCGGACTTGTAGCCAAGTATGACAAAGCGCAGGAACTTTCTCATGGAGGTTGGGTTTTAATGACAGCTAAAGTAAAAAAGGAATTCAATCACATGTATCAAAGCGAGGGACCGGTATTTTACGTAACCGATATAGAAAAAGTCCCGGCTCCGGAAGAGGAAGTGGCAACTTTTTATTAGTTGATATATAAATATTTGGAGGGCATATATGAAAAAAACGAAGATTGTTTGCACCTTGGGACCATCCTCATCAGATGAAAAGACGATGGAGGCTATGCTGAAAGCCGGTATGAATGTGGTACGGCTGAACTTTTCTCACGGAACTCACGAAGAGCATAAGAAGACAATAGAAAAATTCCGCCATGTGAGGGACAGTTTAAAGATGCCGGCAGCTGTACTGCTGGATACAAAGGGTCCGGAGATAAGGACAGGCAATTTTGCCAGAGGAGAGGAAACTCTTGAAGACGGTCAGACATTCACATTGACCACAGAGGCCATCGAAGGCGATAAGGAGAGAGCTTCAGTTACCTACAAAGACTTGCCTAAAGAGGTGGTTCCGGGAGATACGGTGCTTATCAATGACGGAAAAATCGTTATAAAAGTTACGGGAACCAACGAGAAAGAAGTCACAGGAACCGTCATCCACGGCGGAAAGATAAGCAATCACAAAGGCATCAATCTTCCTAACGTTAAACTCAATATGCAGTATATAAGTCCTCAGGACAGAGAAGATATACTGTTCGGAATCAGAAATGACGTGGATTATATAGCAGCTTCTTTCGTAAGAAGCGCAAAGGATGTATTGGAAATCAAGAAACTCCTGGCTGAAAACGGCGGCAAAGAAATCAAAGTAATAGCTAAAATAGAAAGCACCCAGGGAATCGAAAACTTTGAAGAAATTCTTGAAGCTTCTGATGGAATAATGGTAGCAAGAGGAGACCTGGGAGTAGAGGTGGCCTATGAAAAGCTGCCGGGCATTCAGAAAAGATTTATCAGGCGTTGCGTTCAGTCGGGAAAGATAGCTATCACCGCTACACAAATGCTTGAATCTATGATAACGAGCCCGATACCTACCAGAGCTGAAATAACGGATGTGGCCAACGCCGTATTCGACGGGACGACTGCAGTCATGCTTTCCGGTGAGACGGCGGCAGGAAGGTATCCGGTAGAGGCCGTAAGCGCCATGGCAAAGATCGCCAAACAAGCAGAGGATGACCAGCCTAAGGTCCCGGCAAGAAATATGATATGGCACGAGATGAACGCCACCGATACTACCAACGCCGTAGGTCACGCAGCTTGTACTCTGGCAAAGGACATCAATGCGACTGCTCTTATGGCCATAACCAAGACCGGCTATACGGCCAGCAGAATGTCTAAATTCAGACCGGATATGCTGATAATAGGCTCTACTCCGTATAAAAAGACTTATCATCAACTTTCATTGATTTGGGGCGTAAGCCCGATGATGGCTGAATACAGATACGATATAGAGGAACTTTTTCATCACAGCACCGAAAGGGCCATCGAGGAAGGAATGATTGAAGAGGGAGACATGCTGGTCATCAGTGCAGGCATGCCTGTAGATGTCCCGGGCAATACCAATATTATACGTGTTATAGAAGCAGGCAAACGGTAGCCGCTCATGGCCGCTTGATTCGAATTGCGAGTTCTGTTTGCGAGTCCTGTTTGTGAGTCCTGTTTGTGGATTCGGTTGTCGGGATTGAGCTTACGATTCGCTTGTCGGATTGCGATGACAAAAAACGTAAAAAAACGAAATTTTGTCACGAAAATTGGAATATATTTCCAAACGAAGGCAATATAAGCGGAAAAAATGTAAAAATTTCAAATTTTTTGATTTTTTGTCAGCAAAAAAACGTTTTTGCTGACTTTTTTTTGAAAAATTAATTAAAAAGTCAGCATTCGACTTTTTACGACAAGTTTTGCACGATGCTATGAGCAATTTGCTGACTTTTTGGACGAAAAAAGGAAAATTTTACATCGTCGCGCTATCGGCCGGTTTACCTCAGCCAGCCGCCAGCCGCAGCCAGCAACCGCGCAAACAACCTCAGCCAGCCGCAGACGACTGCATACAGTCGCAGCCAGCAGTCGCAGACGACTGCATACAGCAGACGACAGCAGCCATCCGCCAGCAGACGACAGCATAGAATCGGTGCCGCCCGGATAGCGAGCGTTCGTTTGCCGCTCGCTATACGCATGAGCGGCGAGGGCTTATATGCCAGGCAACATAAAAAGCCCCTAAGCATGACCGGTAAAACGGTCATGCTTAGGGGCTTTCGCGCTTATATAAAAGCTTTAAGCTTCTTGAGCATCGTAGTGCTCTTGAAGAGTTCTTTCGTATTCGGCGAAGATTGCATCTTTGATTTTGTTCCTTGTTTCTGATAGAATAGGATGAGCAATATCTCTGAAATCACCTTCACTCATCTTACGACTCGGCATAGCTATAAAGAGACCGTTTTGGCCTTCTATGATCTTGATGTCGTGGACTACGAATTCTTCATCAAACGTTATAGATACGATTGCCTTCATTTTCCCTTCGTCAGCGACTTTTCTGATCCTTACGTCGGTAATCTCCATGTTTCTTTCCACCTTTCTTACACTTCCACTTTTTTAGTCATATTAAGTATAACTTATAAGCTGTTGTTTTGCAATAAATATTTCAAATTATGATATTATTTAGAAATAATGGTAAATTATTGCTTTGATACATTTTAGATATTTGGAGAATATAATATAAAAAGAAAATATAATTCTTTTTAAATTTTTGTCAAATATAGAAGCATTTTTACAGGTAATATGCTATAATGTCCCAAGGGAACTATATTGATGATAATCATTAAACCAACTGAAGGAGCAGCAAGAATGATTAATCTGACAGATCATAAATATATACATTGTATTGGAATAGGAGGAATCGGGCTTTCAGCCATAGGAGAGATTCTCCTGGACAGAGGATACAATGTAACAGGTTCTGATATGAAAGAATCAGAGATAACAACTAACCTTGCGTCGAAGGGCGCAAGGATATTTATCGGCCATAGAGCAGAAAATGTGCAAAACGCAGATTTGATAGTCTACTCGTCAGCAGTGGGAGCTGACAATCCTGAGCTTTTGGAAGCAGCAAAAAGAAACATTCCGGCTATTACAAGAGCTCAGATGCTGGGCATTCTGATGGAAGAATATAAAAACAGCATAGCCATATCAGGTACTCACGGGAAGACTACAACCACCTCTATGGTTTCTTTAATTTTAGAGAGAGCTAAGCTGGACCCTACCATACTGGTAGGAGGCAACCTTTCCGAAATAGGAGGAAACGTAAGGGTAGGCGGCAGTCAGTACTTCGTTACGGAAGCCTGTGAGTATATGGACAGCTTTTTGAGCTTAAAGCCCAAAATTGAGATAATTTTAAATATTGACTCAGATCATCTGGACTATTTTAAAGATATAGACCATATTGTGAATTCCTTTGATAAATTCGCGTCTCTTGTACCGGAAGACGGGCTGATAGTCGCTTACGAGGCCAATCCTTTTGTCAATAAAGTGATAAAAGGGCTAAAAAACGTTGTAACTTTCGGCCTTAACGAAAAATGCAACTATTATGCTAAAGACATAGTTTTCAATGAAAGCGGCATGCCTTCTTTTGATGTGGAAAACCAGGGCAGACATTTGTGCAGGATACAGCTTTCCATACCGGGAGAACACAATATCTTAAATGCTTTGGCAGCTTTTGCATGCTGTCACAGCCTCGGCGTGGAAGTGGCAGTGATAAAGGAAACTCTGGAAAATTACCACGGTACTCAAAGGCGCTTCGACATAGTAGGGACGACAGAAAAAGGTGTTAAAATAGTAGACGATTATGCTCATCATCCTACTGAGATAAAGGCTACTTTGACTGCATGCCAAAACATTCCGCACAATAAGCTTTGGTGTTTGTTTCAGCCTCACACTTATACAAGAACCATGGCGCTGTTTGACGAATTTGCAGGCGCATTTGAAAAGGCTGATGTTCTGGTTCTAGCAGAAATATATGCGGCAAGGGAGAAAAATATTTATAAAATTTCTTCACAGCAGCTGGCTGAAAGCATAAAAAAAGCATATCCTGATAAAGAAGTCATATTCATGGACGATTTTCACAAGATAGCCGACCATGTGTGCAAAAACGCGCAAAGCGGAGATCTGGTTCTAACCATGGGAGCAGGAGACATATATAAAGTCGGAGAGATGATATTGGAAAACTGATTCCGGACATCAAACGAAAAAACAGTCTATCAAACGAAAAATCAGTCTATCAAACGAAAAATCAGTTTACGGGAGGTTTGTAATGTTTTCAGAGAATGTGAAAAATAAGCAGGCTCGTAGGTTGGCCGTAGTAGAAAAGCATGTAAATAACGGCGTTCGCTTCGTGGACGAAATGACAGCTTATATCGATGATACAGTAGTTATAGGAGAAGGCACTCTAATAGGACCGTGCGTGACTTTAGAGGGAGAAACTGTCATAGGCAGGGACTGCTATATAGGTCAAAATACGGTTATCACTAACTCTAAAATAGATGACAATGCGGAGATAAAAAGCTCCGTTATCATAGACAGCTCTGTGGGCAGCGAAACTAAAGTAGGGCCGTTTGCGTATATGAGACCCGGAAGCAATGTAGGATCTAAATGTAAGATAGGAGATTTTGTAGAGGTGAAGAACTCCAATATAGGAGACGGAAGCAAAGCTTCTCATCTTACATATATAGGAGATTCCGATATCGGCAAGGACGTCAACCTCGGATGCGGAGTAGTTTTTGTAAACTACGATGGAACTAAGAAGTACCGCTCCAATGTGGCAGACGGAGCTTTTATCGGATGCAACAGCAACCTTGTTTCTCCTGTAAACGTGGGAGAGGGAGCATATATTGCGGCAGGAAGCACAGTTACCGAAGATGTGGAAGGGGACACATTGTATATAGCCAGATCCCGCGGAAAGAAAATACCGGGATGGGTTTCAAAAAGAGGTATTTTGAAAAAGAAGAAATAGCTAAGAGAACGATTAAGAAGGCGAGGTAAAAAAATTGAGAAGCGGAGTATTTGCTGACTATAAGATCTTTGCGTGCAATTCCAACATGGAGCTTGCTAACGAAATTTCCGGAATAATGGGAAAACCTTTAGGCAAGGCCACTGTTACCAAATTCAGCGACGGTGAGATCTCCGTAAATATCTGGGAAACTGTCAGAGGACTGGATGTTTACATAATTCAATCGACTTGCAGCCCTGTGAATGACAATTTGATGGAGCTGCTGATCATGATCGACGCTATGAAGCGGGCGTCGGCAGGGCGTATCAACGCTGTAATCCCTTATTACGGATATGCCAGGCAGGATAGAAAGGCCAAAGCAAGAGACCCTATCACAGCAAAATTGGTGGCTGATCTCATCATGGCAGCCGGTGCAGACAGAGTTCTGACCATGGACCTTCATGCCAACCAGATTCAGGGATATTTCAATATTCCTGTGGATCATCTGCTGGGTATGCCTATAATCGCTAAATATTTAAAAGAACAGAATGTAGAAGATCTGGTGGTGGTATCGCCGGATCACGGAAGCGTTACGAGAGCAAGAAATTTAGCCCAATATCTCAATTGTCCTATCGCCATCATAGATAAGAGAAGACCGGAACCTAACAAGAGCGAGATAATGAATATCATAGGAAACATTGAAGATAAAAACTGTATAATAATCGACGATATGATTGATACAGCGGGCACCATATGCAACGCAGCCAATGCCATCAAGGATTTGGGTGCCAAATCCGTAAAAGCAGCAGCAACCCATCCGGTTCTTTCCGGTCCTGCAATACAGAGACTCAGAGATTCGGCAATAGAAGAACTGGTGCTTTTGAATACTGTGCCTATGCCGGAAGAAAAGAAGCTGGATAAGATGACGTTCTTGTCAGTTGCTCCTCTGTTTGCAGAGGCAATGACCAGAGTATTTACCAACGGTTCCATCAGCGTGCTGTTTGATTGATAGCTGTGTGCGATTGATAAGTGTAGCTCGATTGGATACATAAAGACGATAAAAGAGGACAAATAATGTACATCATTGTAGGCCTTGGAAATCCGGGGAAAAAATACGAGAACACTCGTCATAACATGGGATTTTTGGCGGTAGACGTTTTGGCGCAAAAGTATGACATCAAAATCAACAAGATAAAATTTAAATCTTTGGTCGGCGAAGGCAACATCGCCGGCCAAAAAGTTGTACTGGTAAAACCGCAGACCTATATGAACTTAAGCGGAGAAGCTGTCAGAGAGATTGTGGATTTTTATAAGCTGGATCCTCAAAATCTGATTGTGATATATGACGATATAGACATACCGACCGGAACCATAAGAATAAGAAAAAAGGGGAGTTCAGGTACTCACAACGGCATGAGAAACATCCTTTATCATATAAGGACGGAAGATTTCCCGCGAATAAGGGTAGGCATAGGAGCAGAGGCCGGTGCAGGCAAAAAAGGAAATTTGATAGGTTATGTCATAGGAGGGGTACCTAAAGAAGAACAAAAGCAGCTTTCGGAAGCTGTGATAAAAGCAGCAGAGAGCGCAGCTTGCATAGTAGAAAAAGGCATAGAAAAAGCCATGAATGAATACAATGTAAGACCAAAAAAAGAAAGCAAATCTTGTGAGGAAGCAAAGGATGATTAACATTTCGGGCGTATCCGAATCCCGCGTTGCTCCGGCAGCAGCTTACTTTTCCAAAGAAGAAAGTCAGAGTTTGATCTTAGTGCCGACTTATGTCAGAGCCAGAAGATTGGCAAGTGATCTTTCTTTTTTTGTGAAAGATAAAAAAATACTGGTAATGCCGGAGGAGGAACAGTTATTTTTAAGATATGAAGCCAAAAATCACGACCAGTTGATCGAGAGGATGAAGGCTTTGAAGGCGCTGATGACAGGTGAGTCTGTTATAGTCATAGCGCCTGTTTCGGCTGCCGTTAAAAAGATAAGTCCCCATGATTATTATTTGGAGAACGTCGTAAAACTTGTGCTTGGAGACGATTCAGATTTGGATATTCTTAGAGAAAAGCTTATTTCCATGGGGTATGAATTCTCTGAGATGGTGGAAAGCCAGGGACAGTTCAGCATAAGGGGAGGCATAATAGATATATTTGCTCCCGATAGCGACAACCCATACAGGATAGAGCTTTTCGGCACGGAAATAGATTCCATCAGGACTTTCGACCAAGATACTCAGCGTTCTATAGAAAACCTGAAATCGGTGGAAATTTACCCGGCCAGACAGCTGGTAGCTTCATACGATATGCTGGAAGCGGGCTGCCAAGCCATACGAAAAGAGTACGAGGCTCAAGCAAAAAGACTCAAGGACAAATCGCCGCAGGCTGCTGATAAGCTTACAGAACTGAAAGAACAGATATGTGATTACATCGAAAACATTTCCGACTTAAAATATCTGGAAAACTATATACAATACTTTTGTGAAAGAACTGAGTATCTTTGGGATTACATGACAAGCGGCGTAATAATGCTGGATGACCCGGAGAGAATATGGGAGTTGCTGGAGCTTAGGGAAAAAGAGCTGAAAGAGGACTTCAAGGTTCTCCTTGAGCGAGGCGAAGCCGTTCCAAGAGACGCAGAGCTGATAACCGGCACTGCAGACCTTAAACCTGTATTTCAACGTAAGGGCACGATTGCTTTTACTCCGTTTCCTAAACGGATAAAAGGCGTCGATACTTTTGACAAGATAATAAATATCAACAGCAGGCAGATGATAAATTTCGGCGGCAATTTGACATTGCTTGAGTCTGAGCTGAAAACTTATGATAAGAAAGGCTATTCCATAACTTTTGTCTTTAATTCTGACGGAAGAAAGGAAAACATGCAGGATTTCGTATCAAGAATGGGACTTAAGAGCCATGTGGCTTTTGCCAAAGGAAGCCTTACTTCAGGTATAGATTTTCCTGATGAAAAGAAGTGCTGGATATGTGAGAATGATATTTTTCAGCACAAGAAAAAGGGAAAGCGCAAAAAAGCTTTTAAAGATAAAGGGCAGAAGATACGCTCGTTTTCCGACATAAAGACAGGAGACTATGTGGTTCATGAAAGCCACGGAATAGGGAAGTTTACAGGGATAGAACAGCTGAAGGTTCAGGGTGAGAAAAAGGATTACATCAAGATAAAATATGCCGGAAACGATGTGCTTTACGTTCCTGTAGAACAGATGGAACTGGTACAAAAATATATCGGAGGAGATGGAGTCGCTCCAAAGATAAATAAGCTTTCCGGCGGCGAATGGAAAACTACCAAAGCCAAGGCCAAAGCGGCAGTAGCGGTGCTGGCAAAAGATTTGATAGATTTGTATGCCAGCCGTAAGATGGAAAAAGGCCATGCTTTTGAGAAAGATACCGTGTGGCAAAAGCAATTTGAAGACGATTTTCCATATGAGGAAACGCAGGATCAGCTGAAAGCCGCAGAAGAGATAAAAGAAGACATGGAAAAGCCTTTCCCTATGGATAGGCTGCTTTGCGGTGATGTGGGTTTCGGAAAAACCGAAGTGGCTGCGAGAGCCATATTCAAATGTCTGGACGACGGCAAGCAGGCCGCCATCTTAGTGCCTACCACCATATTGGCGAACCAGCATTTTTATACATTGAAGGAGCGGTTCGAAGGCTTCCCCTTCAACATTGAGATGTTGTCCAGATTTAGGAGCGACGCTCAGCAAAAGGATATAGCAGCAAAGCTGCAAACCGGTGAAATTGACCTAATTATAGGCACTCACAGGCTTTTAGGCAAAGACATACGTTTTAAAGATTTGGGACTCTTGGTTGTAGATGAAGAACAAAGATTTGGAGTCGAGCACAAGGAGCAGATTAAAAAACTGAAAAAGAACGTAGACGTTTTGACCCTTTCGGCTACTCCTATACCGCGTACCCTCAACATGTCCCTTACCGGAATCAAAGATATGAGCTTAATTGAGGAACCGCCGGAAGAGAGATATCCGGTGCAGACCTATGTGCTGGAACAGGACGATGAACTGATAAAGGATATAATCCGCAGGGAAATGGACAGAGGCGGACAGATTTATGTGGTGTTTAACCGTGTTAGAGGCATACATCAGGTAGCAGACAAGATTCAGCAGCTGGTTCCGGAGGCCAGAATAGCCATAGGTCACGGCCAAATGAATGAGAACCTGCTGGAAGACACCATGATAAATTTCATCAATGGGGAGCAGGATGTATTGGTATGCACTACGATTATAGAGTCCGGTATAGACATTCCCAACGCCAATACGCTGATAATAATGGATGCCGACAGATACGGCCTTTCCCAGCTGTATCAGCTGAGAGGACGGGTGGGCCGCTCCAACAGGCAGGCCTACGCTTATCTGATGTATCAGCGCGATAAGGTTCTTACTGAAGCGGCAGAAAAAAGATTAAAAGCGATTCGCGAGTTTACAGAATTCGGAGCCGGATTCAAAGTGGCCATGCGAGACCTTGAAATCAGAGGCGCCGGCAATATGCTGGGTTCTGAGCAACATGGACACATGCTCAACGTTGGATATGAGCTTTACTGTAAGATGGTAGACGACGCCGTGAGAGCTTTGCAGGGTGAAATAGTCAACGATGATAAAGCGGAGATTAATATTGAGCTTAAAGCATCGGCTTACATCCCTGAGACGTATATTGAGAGCGAATCGGCTAAGCTTCAGATGTATAAAAAAATCGCTTCAGTAAGGACATGGGATGACGAAGATGAAGTTATAGATGAGCTTTTGGACAGATTCGGGGATGTGCCTTGGCAGACCATCAATCTGGTGAAGATTTCTCACATAAGGTATCTGGCAGAGCTGATGTCGATTACGGAAATAAAACAGGATAAAAACAAGGTAACGCTTAGTTTTGCTCCTGAAAACCCGTTAAGCGGATACGCTCTTGCCAATGCCGCGGAAAAGTACGGTCCAAAATTGTTCATCCACGGTGGACAACAGCCTTTTATAAGACTGACGGTGGATGAAAAGAAAAATCTGGATGAAACTCTTTATCTTTTAGATACGTTGGCTGAGAACAGGAAAACGCTCAAAGCAAATTGATGGAAAAAAGCTTCATAAAAGTCTCATGAAGGGGCTTTTCAGACCGTAGACAAACCCCGGACAGATTGTATGAACGTCCGGGGTTTTCTTTTACTTTTCTTTTCGTACGTTGCAAGTGTGAGAAGTAGCAGATCTTCCTGCGCTGATAAAATTTGTTTATTTTTGAAATTTTGTCAGCGAATTTCCATAAAATG
>ERZ826764.1080-NODE-1080-length-34132-cov-3.396220_pt1 | contig 34132 bp, 33 predicted proteins | sample MGYA00519870_ERZ826764 | MGnify/ENA primary metagenome ERZ826764 (study PRJEB31778, sample SAMEA3449239) | human gut metagenome | biome: human gut; feature: human-associated habitat; material: faeces | place: United Kingdom | collected 2010/2012 ...
TATCGCTGCCACTAACAAAGATCTGTGGCAAATGGTTCTTGATGATAAATTCCGGGAAGATCTATATTACCGGCTCAATGTCATGGAAATACATATCCCACCTTTGGCAGAACGAAAAGAAGACATTCCCCTTCTGGTGGAGCATCAATTTCAGAAAATCAATCAAGAAACTGCTACCAATGTAAAAAACATTTCCAACGAAGTCATGGAATTATTTCTTCGCTACGACTGGCCTGGTAACGTTCGTGAGCTTAATAACTTGCTAGAACGAAGCGTGATCCTTTGTCAGGAAGAAACACTGAAACCAGAACATTTAGGCAGTTTTGTATCAAAAGTCCTGGACAGCCAGGTGGAACTACTCCTGAATGAAGAAGCTCCGCTGGAACAGATCCGTATGCGTGCAGAAGCAAATGCTATTCGTAAAGCTCTGGAATTGACAGGGGGAAACCGAAGTAAAACAGCAGAAATGCTAAAAATTTCACGAACTTCTCTGTATGATAAGCTGCGAAAGCATCATTTGTTGTAAAGGTTTCCTGACACTGTTTGGATTTCCTTACACTTTTGATTCATTTTCTGCATTAGTTGATTTTTCACACATTTCTACATTTTGCGACGAATATACTCTTCTATTGTGTACAGTTTTCCTTACACTTTTGTGTTGAGTGTTTACACAAACCGTTGAAATTCCAGTGTTTTATTTCATCATAACTTTGGCATGGCTCTTGCTTTATACTTTTTTCGTAAAAGGCATGCGCAGCCAGAACACTGATCTACAAAACATTACAAAACACATTTTAAGGAGGGTAATAACAAATGGGTGATTATTACGGTTATCTTATTTTGGGTATTTTTGCCTTTATTTTCATCGGTATATCCGTTATCGTCTCAAAAAAATTCCCGGCAGAGGGTGTAGACGATTTCGTGGCAGCAGGAAGAGGAATTCCATCCGCTCTCATCGCAGCCAGCGTCATGGTGTCCTGGGTATGGACTACAACGCTGATGGGATCCGCAGAAGCAGGAATGAACTTTGGTATCTCCGGCGGACTCAATTACGCATGGGGCAATGCCGTACCATTCTTTATTCTGATCCCGATGGTTATGCATTTACGAAAGAAAATGCCAAAGTGCACAACCTTTACAGAATTTATCGAACAGCGATACAATAGAACAACATCTAAGGTATTCTTCCTGTTCGGCGTAGGCGTCATCATCTACGTACTAGTCGCACAAGCAGTTGGTATCGGCATCGTATTCAATTCCATGTTTGGTATTCCTTATGAAATCGGAGCTGCTGTTCCAATCGCTATCGTGACAGTATACATTTCAAAAGCAGGACTGCGCGGATCCATCTTTAACGATGTGATTCAGTTCTTCATCATCTCCATCATCCTGATCATTTCCGTTCCAGTTATTTTAAAAACTCTGGGCATTGATGGGATCTACAATGGACTGGTGGATGTTGTCAACAATCCGAACAATCCAAACTACAATCCAGGTGCCCTTTCCCTGGGATCTTCCGCAGGATTCCGTTATGGACTGACAGCTGTCGTTGTAGCTATGGGGCAAGTTCTACTGGATCAAGGATATTACTCAAAAGCTATCGCAACTGCAAGCTCAAAGTCCCTGTTCCGCGCCTACATCATCGGAACAGTAGTGGCATGGATGCCGATTCCGATCATCTGCGGCAGCGTATTCGGCGGCGCAACATTATCTTTAGGCGAAAAATTAGCCCTCAATTCTGAAGCTGCTCCATTCATTATGAAACTGGTGTATGGTGGTGGTCTGGGTGCTATTGTCTTCGTACTGATGGTATTTATGGCAGGTATGACTACCGGCGGTGGCTGTCTGTCCGGTCTGCAGGCTTTATTCACAGCAGATTTCTATAAAAAATACATCAAGAAAGATGCTTCTGAAAAACAAATGATGAGCTTTGGTAAAAAGATTACGTTTGCAGCTGATGCTCTCGTTATCGTGATCGCACTTCTGTTAAAGGGTCATTCTCTGTTGATGCTAGACATCTTCAGCGGCATCCTGTTTGCCGCACCAGCTAGTTCTTTTGTGGCAGGCGTCTACTTCAAGAAGACGACGCCGACAATCGCTATCACATCCATCATCTGCGGTCTGGGATCCGGCCTTGCAGCTTACTTCCTGATTCCAAACGAGGATATCAACTGGTTCGTTGGAAACATTCTGGCGCTTCTAGTTCCAGCCGTTATCGTTATCATTGGTTCACTGTTCAGCAGACATTCCTTCGACTTCAAAAAGCTGGAAAAATATGAACCGGATCACAATGTAAATAGATAAGGAGGACTCGATATGTTAAGTAAAACAATGTTGACCGTTTTTTACGGTGGCGCATACGCCTGGTTCTGCGTAGGATTCTTACTGATCGCAGTGCCTGCCATCAAGGAGCTTGTCTCCATGTTCTCAAAGAAAAAATAAATGACGAGGTGAAGAATTATGACAATCAGAGTTTCATGTGCACAAATTTGGCCCCGGCTCGGAGATAAGGAGTACAATCTCCAGAAGATGGAGCAGTATATCCAGCAGACTATGACAGAATATCCTGACACACAGCTGATCGTATTCCCCGAGCTGGCAACCTCCGGCTACGAGGGTACGGTAGAGCAGTTCCAGGCGCTGGCAGAAACAACAGAGGATGGCGAAAGCATCTGCCGCATTGGTACTCTAGCTGCAAAGTACGGGATCTACATCGTTTACGGTTTCCCTGAAAGAGATATGATCCATACTGATATCCTCTACAACTCTGCCGTTCTCATTGACAAAGACGGCAAGCCCATGGGCACCTATCGCAAAGTGCATCCGTTCGCCAGTGAAAAGACTTGGTGTCGTGCAGGCTGTGAGTTTCCGGTATTCGATACCGATCTGGGTCGTCTGGGCATCATGATCTGCTGGGATACTGCTTTCCCGGAAGTAGCTCGCATCTACGGTCTCAAAGGTGCAGATCTGCTGATCGTAAGCACCAACTGGGAGGATCCATACGAAGAAGAATGGGATCCTTCTGAAATCAACTCCCACGAAGAGGACTGGGATCTGATCACTAAGGCAAGAGCTTACGATAATACACTCCACCTTGTAGCTGCCAATCGTGTCGGTGACGACGGTAAAACTCTCAGCTTCTTCGGCAGAAGCAAGGTCATCGGACCGACAGGACGTGAGATCGCAGCTCTCGATACACGGGAAGAAGGCATTCTTTCCGCTGAGATCGACCTGTCCCTGACAGAAAAAAAACGTGTTCAGTACTACACCTTCTTCAAGGACAGAGTACCGGACGCTTATGACGAGGTCGTTAAAAAGTATTAGTCACTGCATGATAATACTGCAGTTGTCTGTGCAGAACCATATTCTTTTGCTCTATCCCCGGGTAAGATTTCCCTGGGATAGAGCATTTTTTTGCATTTCTATATTTCTTCTGTCATAATAACAAACAGAAGAACTGTAACCAGAAAGGACACCCTCATGAACAAACTCTTTTACCCTCGCCCGCTGCAGCCGGGTGATACGGTGGCTCTGACCGCTCCATCATCTCCGGTCCCTGCCATCAACCTGAAAGCCGCCATCAAATCCGTGAAACTACTGGGTCTCCATCCAGTGGTCATGCCCAGCTGCCGGGAGCGCCACGGCTACATGGCCGGAACAGACGCCCAACGTGCCTCCGACCTCAACGAAGCTTTTTCCCGCAAAGACATCGCCGGGATCTTCTGCCTGCGCGGCGGCTTCGGCGCCATGCGTCTGCTTCCCCTGCTGGATTTTGATATGATCCGCCAGAATCCCAAGCCACTCATCGGCTACAGCGACATCACTGCTCTCCATACCTCTATCAATAAGCTGTGTGGCTTCATCACATTCCACGGTCCCATGCCCAATACCGACTACAGCAGGCTGGACGACTTCACGTTAGACTCCTTGAGATCCCAGCTGTTCCACCCGCAGGAAATCTGCGAGCTGCAAAACCCGCCGGGACAGGAGCTGCAGGTTCTTTATCCGATGGACACCGCCACAGACTTGCCCGATGCTTCCCGTGCTCCCGGCATTTCTGGTGCTCCCCATGCTCCCAAAGGCAATCCGATGGTCACCGGCCGCCTCACTGGCGGAAATCTGTCTCTCGTAGCCGGCACCCTCGGTTCTCCCTGGGAAATCGACACGAAGAACGCCATCCTCTTTTTAGAAGACGTGGGCGAGCGCCCTTACCGGCTGGACCGCAACTTGACAGCCCTGGCTCTGGCCGGAAAATTCCGAGACTGCGCCGGGATCATTCTCGGCACCTTTACAGACTGTGAAGAGCCTCCCCACGACGACCCGTCAGACAGCGGTGTCATCGCAGACAGCACCCTGACTTTGCAGCAGATCATCGAGGAAGTCATCCTGCCATACAAAAAACCGACCCTGCTGAACTACAGAGCCGGTCATATGTACCCGCAAAGCACCCTGCCCATGGGCGCTGAAATCTCTATTGACCTTGTGCAGAAGCGAATCCTCCTGCCTTGATTGCCTTCTGGATCATGTCGTTCACCGCATCATATCCCAGCGATGTATCGATACAGAGATGGTAGTTGGCCGCCATGCCCCAGATCTGATTGGTGTAATACCGGTAATGATCTGCACGGCGGCGGTCCACCTGCCGGATCTTCTGACGCGCCTGCTGCTCGGACAGATGCTCCGTCTCCATGACCCGCTTTACTCGAGAAGCCGTCGGTGCGAACAAAAATACGCTGATGCAGTTTTCCTTTCCCAGCAGGATATAGTCTGCGCACCGTCCCACGATAACGGCGTTTCCCTTCGCTGCGATCTCTTCGATGGCCTCCGATTCCGCTGCAAAGATATTGTCACGAGGTGCTTTCTCGTCTGGGTAAACATACACCTGATGCAGCAGATCATACAATAGCCCATGAGCCATAATTTCCTCATTTTCCGATACATATTCCGCATCGTAGCCCGTCGTACCGGCCGCCATCTGGATGATGTCCTTGTCATAGAATGCAAATCCCAGCTGCTCTGCCAGCTTCTTTCCGATAGCACGTCCACCGCTTCCATACTGCCTTCCGATCAGAATACAAAGCCCACCGCCAGCAGCGCTCGCTTCCGGCACAACGTCGGCGATCGCCTTTGCAGGAAACAATTTTTCCGGTAAAAATGACAGCTTTCTTCCGATGAGCCGTGCAATAAATCCCACCAGGATGGCTGCAATAATGGTTCCCTCCCGCACGCCGTTGAGCTTGCCTGCAAAGAGAAAAGACAATGCCGCCGCACACGCCGTCATGGATACGTCAAAGCAGATCTTGGTGATCCCGAAGTCCGTGTGCCACCGGAACACGATGGACCGCACGAAGGATTCTCCCGGGAGCATGACCACGTCGGCCAGCACTTCCGTGTACACTCCGAATCCCAGGATCAGACAGCCCAGCAGCAGGCAGATCATCTTCCATGCATATGCTTCCGGTGCCAGATCCGACAGCAGAAACATGCTGAAGTCGATGAAGTATCCGAAGGCAATGGATACCGGGATCTGAAGGGCGTGCTCCATCTTGAAGTTTTTGCCTAAAATGATCAGTTGCAGCACGATGAGAAAAAGGCTGAAAAAAATGGTAAACTGCCCCAGGCTGAACGGGAAGTTGAGACTCAGCACGTACGGGATCGATGAAATGGGCGATGTCCCCAGCGTCGCCTTGGTGATCAGGCTGACCCCGAACGAATTGATGTACAGTCCTATGATAAAAATGATATAACGTTTCAGTTTTTCCATGATGTCAGTCGTCCCTCTCTTTCCATTGTTATTTATAATTTATTTCGATTCTCCGATACGCTGCAGATTCTCGTACAGAATCGCGAACGTATGGAGGAATGCCGCCTTTTCCGCATCGGCGACCCCCTCGAAGGCGCAGGTTTCTACTTCTGCAAAGCCTTCGGCGACCCGCTGCTGCTTCTCTTTACCCTTTGCAGTCACGAAAATATGGTAGGATCTCCGGTTTCCGTGGAGCATCCGACGCTCGATGAGCCCGTCCCGCTCCATCCGGTTTAAGATCGACGTGAGAGACGGAGCTTCCACATGGCATCCCACCGCGATTTCCTTCTGCTCTGCCCCGTCGTGTTCCATGAGATATTCCAGGACCTTCGGCTGCCCCATGGTCAGCCCCGTGTCCTTTAATGTTCGCAAAATATGTTTCTGCACCATGGCCTGTTCCGCCATGAGCATGTAGTGAAAAGTTCCTTCCATTTGTGATGCTCCTTATACATCGCAGTGCAATTTTAATTAGTTTTCTAATTATTATAATACTAACTAAATAAGTTTAGCTCTTTTTTATACAAAAAACAACCTAAAACTGTACAAAAAAAGAAAGAGAAATCGTTTTGTATTTAACTATTGAGTTTCAGTTAGAAATAACAAACTTTATAAAAAATTAAGCCCATTTTCCCATATTTTGTGGTATACTATTCATAATACTATAAAGGAACGAAAGGACTCTTTCTATGAGCACACATATCAACGCTGCAAATAAGAATGATATTGCAGAATCCATCCTGCTTCCGGGTGATCCTCTTCGTGCGAAATTTATCGCAGAAAACTTTCTGGATTCCCCGAAATGCTACAATGAGATCCGCGGTATGCTGGGATACACCGGAACCTACAGAGGCGTACCTGTTTCCGTACAGGGAACTGGGATGGGAATGCCCTCCATGGGGATCTACTCCTGGGAGCTGATCACTGAATACGGCGTGCAGAATCTGATCCGTATCGGTACGGCAGGCTCTTTCCATGAGGATATCAAAGTACGAGATATAGTGGTCGGTATGGCAGCATCTACCGATTCCAATTACATCCACGCATTTGACGTACCGGGAAACTATGCTCCGTGTGCCAGCTTCAAACTGCTCTCCGAGCTGGAGGCAACATCAAAGCAGCTGGACATCCCGTTCAAAGCCGGAAACATCGTATCCTGTGATGTATTCTATGAACTGAAGGAAGACTGGTGGAAGAAGTGGGCTGCCATGAACGTTCTGGCTGTAGAAATGGAAGCTGCTGCCCTCTACATGAACGCCGCCTACAACCGGGTAAACGCGCTGGCTATGATGACCATCAGCGATCACTTCGTGACCGGAGAGAAGGCCACGGCAGAGGAACGTCAGAACTCGTTCACTGATATGATGAAACTGGCACTGGAAACAGCCATCAAATAGGAGGCATGAAATTGAAAATACTTGAATCCGCAGAAAACTATCTGGAATCCATACTGATTCTGAGAAATGAAAAAGGGCGTGTACGCTCCATCGACATCGTAAACCATCTGGGTTTCTCCAAGCCGAGCGTCAGTATCGCCATGAAACAGCTGGAAGAAAACGGCTACATTACCCGAGATGAGGACGGACACATTTTCCTCACAGATGCCGGTAAAAAAATCGCCAAGGAAACCTACGAACGACATGTGTTCCTTACGGATCTGTTCGTGCGGTGCGGAGTTTCTGAAGAAACCGCCCGGGAAGATGCCTGCAAGATCGAACACCACCTCAGCGACGAGACCTTTGAATGTCTCAAAAAACACTTGGCAAATATTTAGCATTTAGCACAAAGAGGTGACAAGCACCAGACTTTAAGTCCGGGCTGTCGCCTCTTTTTTATTAAGCCTTCAGTTCTACCTACTTCTGTTCGTCTTTCCTCAGCCTAAATAAAACCGCCGTCACAGCCATCACCGTAAGCGAAAGAAGCATTACCAGAAGGATCGTATTGACCCCACTTTCATCCCCTGTCTTTGGTGTCTCTCCCAAGCTGTCGATATTTCTCTTCAGGCGATTCAATATATTGAGCTGCTTCTCCACGATATCCACATTCTGATCACCATAAACCAAAGCTACATTGATCGGTTCTGCGATACGGTATTCTACCGGGGCATCCTTTTCTACCACATTATACGGACCTAAATACAATGGTTTGCTGCTGACATTTCCATTAAAATCTGTTCGCACAGTATCGACGACCTGACCTTTTTCCGCCCGAACGGTTCCATCCGGCGTAATGATATCCGCCAAAGCGATGATATCAAAATCAATACCTCCCATGACCTTCTCTCTAATATCTGCCCAATTGTCATTATGCTTGTACTCACCGATTTTCTTAATGGTGATTTTTCCTTTCTGCGGCATATCCTTTTGTTCTAACGTTATTGAAGCCGTCTCACCGTCTACTTTAAACTGCTGCGGTTCCTTTGCTACAACATAGCCTTTAGGGGCTTTGATCTCTTCCAGCTGGTATGTGCCCTGCTGCAGTTTTACCGGGATCACGATCCTGCCATCTCGATCTGTTTCATACACTTCCCCGTCTTTCTTTTTCATTCCGTCTGACACATAACGATTCAGACCCAGACTCTTCACCTTATACTGCGTCTGCTCCGCCGGAATGGATTTTCCGGTTTCCGCATCCTTTTTCTCCACAGTCACTTCTGCCGGCACATCCGTTTTTAATCGCATGAAGAATTCCGGAGGAGAAGCCGACCCGGTAGATAACACCTGCATCCGTTTGCTGCCCTCATGGTTCCAGATCAACAGATTTTCTGCTGATGATCCTTCCTCTGTCTTTCGCTTTACTTTTACGATTTTTCCTCCATCGATAGCCTTGGATGTTGTGAAATTATGTACTGAGCCCTCCTTTGAATACTGGATGCCCTCTACTGCCCATTTCATATCAAAGCTGCAGTTTCCTTCATCCGCATTGGCTTTCCACGATTTTGTTTCCATGTCGTATTTCATCAGCACCGGTGCTGCTTTCTCCGCCGTCTCTCCGACAAACTCAGGTGTCACAAAGTGCTTTCCTATATTTTCTGCCAGAAAATCATAACATTTTTCTGCTGCACGTCCTTTCAGCGACCGGTAAAAATAGTCAGCCTGCATCCCATGAGCTGCAATTCTCTTCGTTCCCGTGATCCTGCCATTGCTGTCCCGTTCAAATACGCGAAGCTGCTGCTGTACCTCCCAGATCATGACCTGTGTTGCATAATAATAGTCCTCACCGCTGACTCCGGAAACCGGCAGTGGATTATCTCCGTTTTTCCCATAATACGTTACTGCCAGCATCAACTTTTTCACATCCTCCGGCATGTGACTGAAATACGCTTTATCCGTCAGATATCCTGTGCTTTCATAGGATGTCTGTACACGAAAATCTGCATCGAATTCAATACAGTAGCCTTCACGCTTTTCACCGCTGGACACATCCGTCAAGATCATATGCCGCCGCTTAGAAGGCTGCCGTCCAGTCACCTGCTGCACATATGTGCTCCCGTCCTGATTATAGAACAGCACACTGCCGTTTTTCTCCACGGTATACACTTTGTTTTCTACGCCTTTTAAATAGCCATCAAACGACACCTTTGAGATTCCGGAGCCTGCCGCTGCTGCCGGTTCTGTCTGCATCAGTGCACTTACAACTACCAAAATCAGCATCACAGTACCCGTAATAATACGTAGTAGTATCCCCCTTTTTTTAACCATTCTCTACCTCTCCTTATTCTTTTCAGATCAAACTCTAATATGATCCTTTAATTTTTCGTATGTTTTATCTCCTATCCCCGAAACGTTTTTGATATCCTCGATCGATTGAAATCTACCGTTCTGTTTCCTGTAATCAATGATCTTTTCTGCAGTTGCCGGACCTACTCCGTTCAGTTCCTGCAGCTGTGTGGAATCCGCCGTATTGATATTGATCTTGCCGTCAGATGATCTTCCTGAGGCTCCACTCCCGCCACTGTTTCCACTGTCACCGGAAAGCAGTCCATCGGAGTCGTATTCTTCCTGCGAAGGAATAAAAATTTTCTCTCCATCGCTGACAAAAGCTGCACGATTGATATCCGTCAGATCCGCCTTCTCCGTCAACCCTCCTGCCGCAGCAATAGCATCCGTTACACGACTGCCATCCGTCAGTTCTACTACAGAAGGCTGATTCACTTCACCTCCCACATCGACATAGATCACCTCAGCCGTTTCTTCTTCTGCGGCCACCGTCGTCTCCTGTGCCTGGGCTTCTTCCTGTCCACCGTTTTTCATCGCAGACACTACCAGTCCCAGCACGATCACCAAAACCACGATCCCCACCTTCTTCAGCATATCCTTGTGCTCATTCAGTAATCGGCAGAGTTCCCTCTTGTCACCGAGGATCTCCATCAGTTTTTTCATATCTTGCGCCCCCTTTCTCTTATTCATTCGTTCGGGTGTTGGCATTATTTTACATACAACATCGCGCCGTGTCAATATTTCCCTGTCATTTTCTGCAAATAAAAAACCGTACCTTCTTTTTACAGAAAATACGGTTTCCGTTTTCTTTCGGTTTTAACTTGTTTTACGACATTCCCATCAAGAATTTACGACATTCCCATCAGATACCTGGCCACATCCTTGTGGTATTGGAAGCGTTCTCCTTTCGGCTGTGTATTGATGCCTATCAGCGGGATCTCTCTCTCATACAAAGATCCATGGGTTCTGGAAACTTCTGTATGGATCGACTCACCTTCTACTTCTCCAAAAGCGATATCCTCACCTGCAAGCAATACAAAATCGCCGATTTTGTCCGGTGGCAGATAATATTCCACTGCGGCCTGTTTACTGTCCAGTACACGTTCCACCAGCGGATGCTCTTCTGCAAAGCGACGGAAATCCGTAGCCTGTACAGGATTTTTCAAAAATACATACAGCATACCGCCTTCCTGATAGATATGATTCTCAATGTAACGATCTTTTAACGGTGGCAGACAAAATACATCAAACCCGGCATTTTTTGCGATCTGCGGAAAATTCACGATCGTATGCTTCTGATTCATCCCATGATCCGCCGTGATGTAGATCTGACGATCCGGATCCAGTTCTGCGATCTCACTGACGATGTCATTGATCGCTTTGATCTGAGCACATGCTTCCGGCGTTCCTGGTTCAAAATGATGAAATACATAATCATTAGTCGTGCAATATACCAGATCCGGGTCATCTTTTCGAATGCATTCCGCAGCTGCCCGCACGATCCATTCCGTTGCTTCCACGCTGTTGATGGCTGGCGCCGGTGACAAATCATATCGCTCCAGCACAGCAGGATCGGGTTCCTGTGCACTAAGCCCGATATCTGCACCATCTCCATATACGCCGAGGACCTTACCCTTTACCGTAAGCAAAGCGGTTTTCTTATCCAGCTTTTTATAATACTGCAAAAGCGTCTCCGCTTTCATATAGCCCCGTTCTTCAATAAAGCCTTCTTCTTCTGTTTCCGGGTCATAATAGTAATTCCCTATCACACCTGTATCCATGGGCCACTTTCCAGACAGAATACACGCATGATTGACATTTGTCACCGATGGCATCGCACATTGTACTTTCTTTGCAAATCCCGTTTCCTTCGCCAGTTTATGCAGCTGCGGAGCATGCTCCGGCGAAATATAAGCGGGAGCACAGCCATCGATCACCAGGATCATCACCTTGCTCAGCCGTTCTTTTTGCATATTTTTCAATATTTCGCTTTTCTCCATGATCCTGTCCATCTGGTCCCATGCCGCCTTATCTTCCTCCTGCATTCCCCATCTTTCAAGCTCGGGAGCACAACCGGCTGCATCTGGCAGCGAAACAGCTTCTCTAAAAAAGATCAAATGTCTGGTAACACTGATTTCACTGCGATCCGTATCGATCGCAAAACACCGGAGCACCGAATCGATCACCTGCTCCGGACTGAGATTGGAATTGCTTCCCGCATCGATTTTCATTTTGATCTGCAGACTCTTTGACAACGGCAGAAATTCGATTTCACGTATCTTCGGTTTGATGTCTATCTCAACCAGATCTTTCTTTTTCTTCTGTTTCTTTAAGACAATGATCTGATCCTGTCCCAGATAAAGCTCTTTACAGGCATCCGCCTTCATCTGCACGCTTTTTTTCAAAGGGATCGACACTGTATAAACAGCTGCTTCCGTTACCGACGCCAGCGTCTTTTTAGGATATTCCAGGAACTGACACAGATGAATATCAATCCCGTCCGGCATCTGCGCTTTCAACATCTCGCCCAGATCTTCGGGAGCATGCTCCTCCTTGGTTTCAAACTCAATATATTCCCGTATTCCCGTATATCCCAGAGATAAAGGCTGTGCGAATCCCATCTTAGGATGCGGATTGAATCCCTTAGAATATTCCAGTTTAATACCTGCCCGCTTAAATGCCCGGTGAAATACACGCACCAGATCAAGGTGAGAGATATAACAGCTCGTCCCCGTCTTTGAAAACTGCATAATATACCTCATGTTCTACCCCCTCAAACTTTGCATTTTTAAAGCAGGTAGCATATCGATTGATACCGCATCCGGCACATCCCCTGCGGCAGTCCGGCGTTACCTGCGCTGCCTTTGCCTTCTCATTCTCACGTATCAGAAACTCTCTGCTGATAAGAGGATCGATGATATCCCATGGGAGGATCTCCTCGTAATCACGTTCTCTGTAAGCATAAAAATCCAGATCTGTTTCCGTTTCCGCAAAGGCCTGTTCCCACAGCTGCGGCTTGAAATACTCTGTCCATCCATCAAACTTACAGCCTAGATGATAAGCGTGCTCCAGCAGCCTGCAAACCTTCCTGTCTCCCCTCGCAAAGATAGCTTCCAGATTACTGGTCTTCGTTTCATGATAATTGAACGTGACACCCTTGATATGAAGTTGCTTTGCCAGATGATCATGCTTGGCGCGAAACTCTTCCGGCCGGTCTTGTGCTGCCCACTGAAACGGCGTGTGTGCTTTTGGTACAAAATTGGAGACACTGACTGTCACACGGAACCTACCCCCTCTTCTGCCTTTCAGCTTAAAATTCAGATCCATGATGTCTGAAGCGATCTTGCCGATCCCATCCAGGTCTTCATACGTTTCTCCTGGAAGCCCGTCCATGAAATAAAACTTGATGTGCTCCCATCCCAGCTCGATGGCCTGTTCTACGGCACTGAAAATATTTTCTTCAGTAATGTTTTTATTTATCACATCACGAAGTCTCTGACTTCCGGCTTCCGGAGCAAATGTCAGTCCGGACTTCCGATACTTCTGGATCTCCTGAAGGACCTGGAAGGAAAAAGAATCCAGGCGAAGTGAAGGCAATGAAAGGGAAACATTGTTTTCGCCGCACATTTTCATCAGATCTGTTGCCAGAGGCTCAAACTGAGAGTAGTCGCTGGTAGAAAGAGACAGCAGCGAAAGTTCCTCGTGTCCCGTATTGGCCAGCTGCTCCTTTGCAAGGTTTTCGATCGTCTCTTTTTTACGCTCCCGTACCGGCCTGTAGATCATCCCTGCCTGGCAAAACCGGCATCCGCGGGTACATCCACGAAAGGTTTCCACCACGCAACGGTCGTGAACCGTATCGATAAAGGGAACGATGTTCTTTACAGGGAATTCCGCCTTGTCCAGATCTTCTACAACAGCTCGCTTCACGCGATCAGGAGCCTCTTCATAAAGTTTTTTGATTTCTTTGATCGTACCGTCCTCATTATATATCGGCTCATAAAACGCCGGCACATAGACGCCCTGCAGTTTGCAGGCCCTTTGCAGAAACTCCTTTTTAGAATCACATTCCATTTTCAGCAGGCAAACCTGTTCTAATAATTCTTCGCCATCTCCGATCATAAAAAGATCGATGAAATCCGCCAGCGGCTCCGGATTATATGCGCACGGACCTCCTGCCACAATGACCGGAAATTCTTCTCCACGATCTGCACTATGCAGCGGCATACCTGACAGGTCCAAAATATTCAGCACATTTGTGTATGACAGCTCGTACTGCAGGGTAAACCCCACTATGTCCAACTCGTCTACCGGCGTGAAAGTTTCCAGAGTAAACAGCTTCCTGCCTTCTTCACGCATCAGCGCTTCCATATCCTCTGCCGGGGCAAAAATTCTCTCACAGTAGATTTTTTCATTCCTGTTCAATATATTGTATAAAATCTGCATGCCCATGTACGACATGCCGATCTCGTAGGTGTCTGGAAATGCGAATCCAAAACGTACACTTACCTGTTCCGGATCCTTCTTCACGCTGTTGACTTCTCCGCCTGTGTACCGTGCGGGCTTTTCTACTTTTCGCAGCATTTTTTCCAGCTGTGTATCGATGCTCATTCGTCCTCCCTATTCTGCGTAGCCATACTTCATGAGTTCATCCACCGTCATATGGATCTCCACTTCGATCTCGTGCACAAACTCCTTTAATTCTTCCTTTTTCTCCAGGATGCGAGGTTCCGCCTCCGGATGACCATTTCTTACGGCTTTATCGATAATGTACTGAACTCTTTCATCGATCCCGACATATCGATCTTCCTTTACCAGCCTGTCCGCCAGGCATACCAGATCGGTTTCCGTCGCCTGCGTTATCGGATGGAATGGAGAATAGGTCATATGGACCCGGATGATGGCTGCTTCCTGAACATAGCCCAGTTTCTCTGCAAAATCCGCTCCTACGTCCCAGTGGTGTTCTTTCACTCTCGCGATATCGTGCAGCAAACCGGCTGCATTTACCAGCTCCAGATTAAAATGATGCCCATGCCGGTTGAGTGCTCTGCCGATGCGACATGCTGTATCCGCTACAGCACGACAGTGTCCCTTGACACGAGTCGGCGTTCCATATTCTTCTAAAAGTTTCAGACATTCTTCTGTTGTTGGATGTTTCATGTCCTGTTCCTTTCATATTTTTTACTGATCACAAGTGCATCTATTATACCATAATTCCACCTCTTCGTGACATTATTCCACCACATTAAATGAATAATAGAATTCCTTTTTACTTGAGTTGTTGTATGTTCCGATGATCTGTCCCTTCTTTACCTTTACAGGAACCTTTACCAGGATTTTTTCCAGATTACCGTAAAGGCTCTCGCCTTCTTTCCCATGAGAGATCCGCACGTATTTTCCGATGGTTTCATCTTCCCCTGTGGCGACGACCTGTCCGCTGTCTACAGCATAGACGGAAGACTGTTTCCCATGTCTTTTTTCATCAATGGGTTCACCTAATATCGGTTTTCCTGTAACTGTCTGCACCGCCCCATTTATCCTGCCCGGTAAAGACGACACCGTTTTAACCGTCTTATCGCCTGCCTTTTTCACATCATCCCAGGTATACTCCGCAGCCATCTGCATACGGATCGCTTCGCTCCCTCGCTGTAACACATCAATATGAGAATGATCTGCCAGCAACATCGCCACTGCAAACAGCAATACCATAACGACCTGCTTCATCAGTCTTTCTTTCATAGCATCCCCTCTCGCCTGTAAAGCATCCTGTTTCATATATATTCCAGAATGCAAGAAAAAAGAAGATGCGAAAAGCATCTTCTCTGTGCAAGAGGATCGCCACACCAAGCTTTGGTGTAATTAATCCTCAAAATAGTCCTCATCGTAATACTCGAATTCAAAATCTTCGATCTTGATGATATCTCCATCTTCGATCCCCATTTCTTTCATTTGATCGATCGCACCGCTCTTCTCAATGTACTTGTACAGATATCTGAGCGACCCGAAATCAGTGAAGTTGGTGGAATTGAAGATCTTAAGCAGCTGCTTCCCATGCAGAACAAAAGAATTTCCATCGTAGGAAACAGTAACCGTTCGATAATCCGGATCATTTTCATCCTTTTCAAAATCGAAGAGTTCATAATCGTCCTCTTCCTGTGGTTCTGCCAGAACCTGCTGCAGCTTGTTGGCAGCAGCTGCAAGGACTTCCTGAACACCTTGATTGATTGGAGCTGACATCGGGAATACTTCATAGCCCTGTTCTTCTACATAAGCTTTGAAATCCTGATACTCTTCCGAATCTTCTCCAATAAGATCGATTTTATTAGCCGCTACGATCTGCGGCTTTTTCAGTAGCTTTTCGCTGTACTGTTCCAGCTCTTTGTTGATTTTATCGAAATCTTCCTTCGGATCTCTGCCTTCGCTTCCGGATACATCCACTACATGGATCAAAACTTTAGTGCGTTCGATATGCTTCAGGAATCTGTGTCCCAGGCCAGCCCCTTCTGAAGCACCCTCAATGATTCCCGCAATATCCGCCATAACAAAGCTGGTATCATAAATTTTAACGACTCCCAGATTAGGATCGATCGTTGTAAAGTGGTAATTTGCGATCTTCGGCTTAGCGCTTGTAGAAACAGAAAGCAGCGTAGATTTCCCTACATTTGGAAATCCTACCAGACCTACGTCAGCGATCAGCTTCATTTCCAGGATCACATTTCGTTCTTTGGCAAATCCGCCCGCTTCTGCAAAATTCGGGGCCTGACGCGTAGAGGTTGCATACTTCGTATTGCCCTTGCCGCCTTTGCCGCCCTTGGCTGCAACGAAAGATTCCCCGTGTTTCTTCAAATCTTTCATCACCAGTCCGGATTCCTCGTCGATCACAACCGTACCGACCGGTACTTTTATGATCAGGTCTTCGCCATTCTTGCCATAACGTTTTTTCTTCATGCCATCCTGACCGTTTTCGGCTTCGTATTTTCTTTTATAACGAAAATCCATCAGTGTGCGCATATTTTCATCTGCCTCAAAGATGACATCTCCGCCTTTGCCGCCGTCTCCGCCATCCGGTCCGCCTTCTGGAACAAAAGGTTCTCTTCGAAATGATACCGCTCCATTGCCGCCCTTGCCGGATCTTATAAATATTTTCGCTCTATCTACAAACATGCGTCCTCCTCTCCGGGTCCCGTTCCCTGCATTCCTGTTTCATAAAATGTGAGAGAAAAAAGAAAGCCCCTATAAAATAGGGGCTCAGAATTATCGGTTACGCTTCTTTCGGATATACACTTACTTGCTTTCTAGTCTTGTCATATCTTTCGAACTTAACAGCTCCGTCAACCTTCGCAAATAAAGTATCATCCCCGCCGATTCCAACATTGTTACCTGGGTGGAACTTCGTTCCTCTCTGTCTTACCAGAATGCTGCCGGCACTTACGAACTGACCGTCACCTGTCTTCACGCCTAAACGTTTCGACTCACTATCACGACCGTTCTTCGAGCTACCTACACCTTTTTTACTTGCCATCGACCAGACACCTCCTCGCTATATCAAAATAAAAATACTTTCTTGTTTGTTGCTTACTTTAAAGCAGCTTCGATCGTTTCGATCATTACTGCGTTCGTAGCCTTTTCGTTGATCTCGATGTTGTTTTCTTTCGCGAACTCAATCAGTTCAGCCTTCTTCATCGATTTCAGAGACGGCTTCTTAACAGCCTTCTTCTCTTCTACAGGAGCTTCTTCCTTAGCAGCTGCTGCCGGTGCAGCTTTTCCTGCGATGGAAGTGATTTCAACTAAAGTATATGGCTGTCTGTGACCCTGTTTCTTTCTGTAGTCTTTCTTAGCCTTGTACTTGAAGATGATAACTTTCTTGCCCTTGCCAGTTTCAATAGCGTTTCCTTCAACAGTAACTCCGTCTACATAAGGTGCTCCTACTTTGATATCAGCTCCGTCACCTACTACGAGAACCTTGTCGAATACAACTTTTGCTCCGTCTTCAACTCCCAGTTTTTCAACTGCGATCTGGTCTCCGTTTTCAACTCTGTACTGTTTTCCACCTGTTTCAATAATTGCGTACATTGTAAGTCTTTACCTCCTCTATCCAGTCTCGCCTATCGAGGTACGATCTCCTGCTGAGCTCGTTTCATAACCTTGTTCGTGCGGCTTACATTCATATATGATACTACATTTCAAGAGGCTTGTAAAGTGTATTTTTCAATCATTTCGCCTTCGGTCAAATTGGCCATGATTTCCATCCGCAGCATTTATTCAATAATTACGCCATCTTCATCAATGAAGATTTCACCATCATCGATTCCCGGGATATCTGCAGCTTCATCATCATTCTTTTTTTCATCTTTTTGTTTCAAGGAATCGAGCAAAAGCTGCTCTACCTGTTCGAAGATTTCCGGGTTGTCTTCCATGTATTTCTTGACGTTTTCTCTTCCCTGTCCGATCCGGTTGCCATCAAAGCTGTACCAGGAGCCGGCTTTGTCAATGACCTTAGCTTCTACTGCACAATCGATCACATCACCAGTTTTGGAAATTCCTTTGCCGTACATGATATCGAATTCCGCCTGTTTAAAAGGAGGGGCTACCTTATTCTTGACGATTTTGACCTTCGTTCTGTTCCCTAATACAGTATCCCCGGACTTGATGCTTTCGATTCGTCTAACATCCAGACGCATGGATGAGAAAAATTTTAACGCCCGTCCGCCGGTTGTAGTCTCACTGCTGCCATACATGACACCAATTTTCTCACGCAGCTGATTGATAAAAATAATAGTGGTATTCGTCTTGTTGATGATACCTGCCAGCTTACGCAGTGCCTGTGACATAAGTCTTGCCTGCAAACCTACCGCACTGTCTCCCATAGCACCTTCGATTTCGTGCTTCGGAACCAGTGCCGCTACCGAGTCTACCACCACCAGATCGATGGCGCCGCTGCGAACCAGCATTTCTGCAATTTCCAGAGCCTGTTCGCCGTAATCCGGCTGAGATACCAGCAGTTCATCCACGTCAACGCCCAGATTTCTGGCGTATTCCGGATCCAGTGCATGCTCTGCATCGATGAAAGCAGCCCTGCCACCGGTCTTCTGAACTTCTGCGATCACATGCAGCGTCAGCGTTGTTTTACCAGAAGATTCCGGTCCGAACACCTCGATGATACGACCTCTGGGAACACCGCCGATCCCGGTTGCAAGATCCAGACTCATAGATCCTGTCGAAATCGCCTCGATGTTCATCATCGGATTATCATCACCAAGTTTCATAACAGCGCCCTTGCCAAATTGTTTCTGGATCTGTGCCAGCGCTTCACTTAATGCTTTCTCTCTATCTTCACTCGTATTGATCGTCTTCGCTTCTTTTTTCTTAGTCGCCATTTCTAACCTCCAAATAGTGAACGTCTGTTCTTTTTTTATAATACCCTATTCTTCCCGAAAGGTCAATACCAAATCCGAGAAAAGCCGATTCTCTTCTATTACTTTTTTCCGGAATACAGCTATGGGGCAGACTAGCTGTAACATCATCCGCCTCTTCGCTGCATTTCCTGTCAACCCCGCCTGCGACGTCCGAGGTATCCATATATTACCACAGCATGCAGCATCTGTCAACCATTTTCTTCCACGACTTTTCGATTCCTCTGCATTCAAAACAAAACGACCCGCACTGTCCTGGCTTTCAAACAGTGCGGGTCTCATCACAACGATATCACTATCATATATTTCTATAGATCACATTCAGCATGCACAGCAGTGTATAATGACGGTTCCAGCTGCGATTGACGTTTCTCATCTGGATCTTCTTGCAAATCTTTTTGTCACCATATGAGAAACCAATGTAAACAAGACCGACCGGCTTTTCCTCCGAGCCACCGCCTGGTCCTGCGATCCCTGTCACAGAAATGCAGACGTCACTGCCACTGACACGCTTCAGGCCTTCCACCATTTCCAGCGCCGTCTCTTCGCTGACCGCACCGAACTTTTCCAAAGTCCCGGCACTGACACCCAGTTCCTCCATCTTGGCCTGATTGCTGTAAGTCACCAGACCCCGGTCAAAACACTGTGAGATTCCCGGAATATCCGTCATTGTCGACGCAAACATACCGCCGGTACAGGATTCCGCGCTGGACAGCGTCAAGCCCTGCTCCATCAGCCTGTCGGCTACCACCTGTGCCAGTTCTTCATCATCACAGCTGTAAATATAATGACCAACGCGCTCTTTGACCTTCTCAAGCATTTCGTCTACAGCATGTTCCGCCTCTTCTTCCGTAGCACGCTTGGATGCGATCCGAAGGGAGCACTCCCCTTCTTTTGCATAAGTAGCAAGCGTTGGATCCGTCTGGTTGTCGATCAGGTCCAGAAGCTGTGTCTCCAGCATGGATTCACCAATGCCGAAGAATCTGATCTGGCGGTAATACAATGCTCCGTCGATCATGCTTTGCAGAAACGGAACCACGCTCTTTTGGAACATACGCTTCATCTCCCGCGGAGGCCCCGGCATGCAGATAATATATTTCCCGTCTTTTTCTAATGCAAACCCCGGTGCTGTCCCCGCATCATTGTGAAATACCGTGGCACGGGACGGCATGATCGCCTGTTTCTTGTTATTCTCCGTCATTTCCCTTCCCAGGGTCTTAAAGTATTTTGTGATTTCCTCCAGAACATCATCCATCATCACAAGTGTATCATCGAGTGCTTTGCAGGCCACTTCCTTTGTCAGATCGTCCTGAGTCGGCCCCAGCCCTCCGGTAGTCAGGATAAGATCACAATCCTGAAATGCCAGATCGATCATCTCTTCTACGCGCTTTGGGTTGTCACCAACCGTATAGTGATACATCACATCAAACCCCAGCATATTCATCTGCTGTGACAGATACACCGTATTGGTGTTGACGATCTGCCCGAATAAAATCTCAGTTCCCACGCTTAAAATCGCAGTCTTCATACTTGTTTCGCCTTCTTCCTAATGAAATGATATGTAAAGCCTACATGGAAAACAGTTGCTTGTTTTTCACGATATATTCCGTTCCAGACACTACTGTCATCACCAGTGCGATCCACAGGAAAATCGTATCCATCGGCAGATTGAAGCTGAGCAGGCTGAACGGCCAGTTATTGAGCAGCAGCAGCGGGATAGCGATCATCTGCGTGATCGTCTTGATCTTTCCTGTCGTGCCCGCCGCAATTACGATTCCCTGTGCTGCAGCCACCTGACGCATTCCTGTAATAATAAACTCTCGTCCTAAAATAATGATGACCATCCAGCCAGGCACGTCACCTATCTGCGCCAGGCAGATCAGTGCTGACATGACCAGCAGCTTGTCCGCCAGAGGATCCATCAGCTTGCCAAAATTCGTCACCAGATTATACTTGCGGGCGATCTTACCATCCAGCATATCAGTAATGGCGGCCAGAATGAAAATCACCGTCGCAACGTAGCGGTATCCCATCAGAAATACAACAATAAATACTGGGATCGCGAAGATCCGTCCCATGGTCAGTTTATTAGGTAAATTCATGTTACTCCTCCATTCTTCCCACAATATCATAATCAAATGCATCCGTGATCACGACCCTCACCAGATCTCCCGGCACGAGTTCCTGCTCCGCCTGAAAGATCACTGTATTATCGATCTCCGGTGCATCGTACTGTGTTCTTCCTATATAAGCACCTTCTTCATCCTGTCCGTCCACCAGGACCTCGAAAATGCGTCCCACTTTTTCCTCGTTGACTTCTCGGGAAATATCCATCTGCCTGCGCATGATGCTGTCCGCCCGGGCCTGCTTGATCTCTTCATCGATCTGGTTTTCCATATCTCCGGCAACCGTACCTTCCTCCCTGGAATAAGCAAATACACCCAGACGTTCAAACTTCTGACTTTCCACGAAGTCTACCAGCTCGTCGAAGTCTTCCTCCCCCTCTCCCGGGAATCCCGTGATCAGCGTCGTCCGAATGTGGATATCCGGAATAGCTTTTCTCAGTCTGGAAAGAGTATCCTTAATGCTTTCCGTCGTCGAATGACGGTTCATGCTGCTCAGCACATGATCCGAAATATGCTGTAATGGAATATCGATATAATGACAGATTTTTTCTTCCGAAGCCATCACTTCTATCAGTTCGTCCGTGATTTTATCCTCATAACAATACATCAGTCGAATCCATCGCAGGCCTTCGATCCTGCAAAGCTTCCGCAGCAGCTTAGCCAGCATAAGTTCTCCGTAAAGATCTCTGCCGTACTCCGTCACATCCTGAGCGATAAGGATCACTTCCCTGCAGCCTTTGGACGCCAGTTCTTCCGCTTCCTGCAAAATATTTTCCATCGGTCTGCTGCGGTATTTCCCGCGGATCTGCGGGATCACGCAGTAAGCACAGCAATTATTGCATCCCTCTGCGATCCGAAGTGTCGCAGTGTACGGGTTTGCCTCCGTTTTTCTCTCGGAAAATTCCATGAATTTTTCTGGCTGGCAGCTAAACAATTTTTGCCTTTGCCCCCGTTTGAAATTCTTCACGATCTGAGGCAGTTTCTCATAGTCGTTGACTCCAAGGAAAATATCCACTTCCGGCATTTCATCGAACAGTTCACTTCCGTATCTCTGTGACAGACATCCCGATACGATCAGTATCTTCTTTTCGGCATCCGTCTTCTGCTGCCGCCTGATCATCTTCTTCCTCAATAAAATCCGCCATTTCAAAGATCTTGTCGATGGACTCTTTCTTGGCGTCGTTGATAAATCCGCAGGTGTTGACCAAAATGGCATCCGCCTGTGCCGGATCATCTGTCATATTCATGCCGGAGCGTTCCCAGATCCCGGCGATCCCCTCTGAATCGTTGAAATTCTTCGGGCATCCTAATGTTTCTATATACAACTTCATCGTTCTAAATCCTCTGTACTCTCTTTCATGTTCTGCAGATCCGCCTCGGAAATCAACACCTGTCTCGGTCTGCTTCCGTCTGCCGGTCCGATGATCTGTCGTTCTTCCATCATGTCGATGATCCGCGCCGCCCGGTTGTAGCCTATGCGGAATCTGCGCTGCAGCATTGACACAGAGGCCTGCTGTGCCTGCACCACCACTTCTATCGCCTCAGGCAAGAATTCATCTTCCTGATCTCTGTCGTTTCCACCTGCACCCGAAGTATGCACCCGCTCGATGGAATCCAGCACATTGCTGGAATACTCTGTATCCTCCACCTGAGCCTTTACAAAGTCGATCACGTTCTTTACTTCCTCGTCTGAGATAAACGGCCCCTGAATCCGCTTCGGTTTGCCGCTTCCCAGCGGATTGAAAAGCATGTCGCCCTTTCCTACCAGTTTTTCCGCTCCTGACATGTCAAGGATCGTCATAGAATCATGATGAGAGGAAACAGCGAAAGCGATCCGCGACGGGATATTGGCCTTGATCAGGCCTGTTACAACATCTGTGGAAGGCCTCTGGGTCGCAACGATCAGATGCATCCCGGCTGCTCTTGCCTTTTGTGCCAGACGACAGATCGATTCTTCCACCTGCGATTTGGCGACCATCATCAGGTCAGCCAGCTCGTCGATTATGATGACGATCTGCGCCATCACCAGATCCTCATCGCCCCGCTCCTTTATTACTTTATTATAGCTTGCCATTTCCCGCACGCCTTCTTCTGCAAATCTCCGGTACCGGTCATCCATCTCTGCCACCGCCCAGTTGAGAGCAGCTGCAGCCTTGGTCGGCTCTGTCACCACCGGTATCAGCATATGCGGGATCCCGTTATAGTTGGAAAGTTCCACCACTTTCGGGTCGATCAGAACCAGCTTGACTTCCTCCGGCGTCGCTTTATATAAAATGCTGGTAATGATGCTGTTGACACAAACGCTCTTTCCTGATCCGGTAGATCCTGCAATCAAAAGGTGAGGCATGGTTTTCAGATCTGCCACGATAGCGTTTCCTTCAATATCCTTGCCCACTGCAAAACTGATCTTGGATCTAGCCTTGCGGAATGCCGGAGTATCTATGATATCCCGGATCATTACCATGCTGTTCTTTTCGTTCTCGATTTCGATCCCCACGGCAGGTTTGCCAGGTATCGGCGCCTCGATACGGATACTGCGAGCTTCCATATTCAATGCGATATCATTGGCCAGATTAGTAATCCCGCTAACTTTTACTCCTACGTTAGGGTGCACTTCATAGCGGGTTACCGTAGGACCCTGGGTCACATTGGTGACCTCCGCGTCTATATTGAAACTGTGAAGAGTATCCTCCAGCTTCGCTGCTTTTCGCCTCAGGTCGCTCTCACTGTCCATGCTCTGCCCGCTTCCGGCAGGGCTTTTATGGAGCAGATCGATCGGCGGGAATTCGTAAGTTCCCGATGTCGGCACAGATACATTAAAATCTTCTTCCTGCAAAGTGCTCTTCGCAGCTTCGGCCTTCGACAGCTTTGCTTCTGTCGACTTCGGCGAAAATCCACCGATGATCACCGGCGTATTGCGGAATTTCTTCACTTCTTCCGAAGCTCTTTTCAAATCGTCCGCAGCTGCAGCGACGCCTGCCGCCGATACTGCGTCATCCGGATCAAGCACAGGTTCCGCTGCCGGTTCATCCTTGTGAGAATCATAAAACATATCATCATAAGCAGAGGCTCCGTTTTTCGGTTTGTTTCCTTCACTCATGTAGCCCAGGATCTTTTTCTGTCCTGCGCTCAATCGTCCCTTTTCTGTACTCCGATCTCCAAGAGTTTCTGCATCGTGAAGTTCCATTTCCATCTGCTGCATGCTGATCCGCTTTTTCATCTCCCGTTCTTTCAGCTTGGCTTCTCTGTGCTGAGCCATCTTTTCCTGCCGGAGCTTCAATTCCTCCAGGAATCTGGAGACCGGGGTGTTCATTACAAGAAGAAGACAGATCACAATGATCACGATGGACATTATATAAAGTCCCGGGATCCCGATAAGCTGTACGATCAGACCGCCTGCAGTCATCCCGAAGGCGCCGCCATCGTCCAGCACGATCCCATTGCTGTAATGAAATGCAATGTCCCCCAATCCATACCGTAATGCCTTGGGATCCAGAAATCTAGCCGAATTGATCAGTGAAAGCGTCAGGAATATGATTATAAGCAGTATGACAGACTTGACCCCTGTCCCGATGGTTTTTTTTGCAAAAAGCAGCACGCCGTATAAGATGAAATAATACGGCAAAAAATAGGCTGCAAATCCGAAGCATCCCTTAAAAAACTCCGAAAGGACCCGGCCCAGCTCCCCTGCAGCCGATGTCTGCAGCGCTATCACCAGGAAGATCCCCACTGCGATCACGATGATCGCTATGATTTCATCGCGGATCCTGTGATCTCCCCCTGGCTGCTGCTTTGCGGCAGTCTCCTGGGCAGCGCCCTTTGCAGACCGCCCTTTAGAACCTGCAGTGCGCCTGTTATTATCCTTCGAAGATGCTTTTTTCGTTGTTTTCGCATTTTTTCTGCTTCTTGCAGCCATACTACAACTACCTTTCTACGCAAACATCAGCGCATAGCCGATCACGAAAATAGCTAACGCCCATACATAAATGGTAAATCCCGTAAGTTTCTTGTTGGAAACCAGCTTGATCATTGCCTTGATAGCAAACAGTCCAGACAATGCCGCTACGACTACACCGGCGATGACCGGTCCGATCTGCGCGATGGACATGCCAGTTTTGAAAGCATCTGGTGCTTCCACGATCACTGATCCTAAAATCGAAGGGATAGAGATCAGGAATGCAAACTTCACTGCAAATTCACGGTTCAGACCAGAAATCAGACCACCGAATAAAGTTGAACCGGAACGTGAAATTCCAGGGCAGATAGCAACGCCCTGCATCAGTCCAACGAACAGTGCATGACGGAACTTCATTTCCTTTACACCCTTATTATTTTTACCCATCTTCTCGGCAATCAGCAGGATCGCACCGGTTATGACCAGACCGGTGCCGATCGCGATCAGGGATAAGTAAAGAGATGCAAACAGATCATTGAACACCAGACCGATGATCGCCGTCGGTATGGTCGCCACGATGATCATGAATCCAAGCCGTCTGGTTGGATTGGCATTGACCCGCAGTCCCTTTCCCGTGAAAATATCTTTGATCACGGCTCCCAGTTCCTTCACCAGTTCCACAATATCGTTCCAGTATACGATGAATACCGATATCAGCGTGCCAAGATGCAGAAGAACCGCAAACGGCAGCACCTGCTCCGCATCAACACCAAAGAAATACTGCAGCAGTGCCAGATGACCAGAGCTGCTGATCGGTAGAAATTCCGAAAGCCCCTGTGCCAGGCCTAAAATGATTGCCTGCAAATACGTCATGATTAAAATCCTCCTTGCCTTTTATTCATACATAATGGATTATACCACAGCCCCATGGCAAATCCTATGTGTTTTTCCTGTGAATCTTACGTAAATCCCGAAAAAAAAGGGAAATACCTTTACATCCGCGGGCTTGCAGTAGTATAATATCCCAAGATATGACTACAGGAGGACAGTGTTATGAAAAGAAAACCCAATATTGCAGTCGTAGGTGCTACCGGCGTTGTAGGCTCTACATTCCTGAAAGTACTGGAAGAAAGAGACTTCCCGTTCGAGAACATCTACATGATGGCATCTAAAAAATCCGCAGGAAAGACACTGACATTCAAGGGAAAGGAATACACTGTCGAAGAACTGACAGAGCATTCTTTTGACAAGCCGATCGATATCGCCCTCTTCTCCGCAGGTGGATCCACCAGTGAGAAATTCGCACCGATCGCAGCAGCCCACGGTGTTACAGTGGTTGACAACAGCAGCCAGTGGAGAATGGATAAGGAAGTTCCACTCGTTGTTCCGGAGGTAAATCCGCAGGACATCGCATGGAACAAGGGCATCATCGCCAATCCGAACTGCTCCACCATCCAGGCTATGGTAGCTTTAAAGCCGCTGCAGGATAAATACGGCATCAAGAGAGTTGTTTACTCTACTTATCAGGCTGTATCCGGTTCAGGAGTAAAGGGTATCAACGACCTTAAAAACGGTCTTGCCGGAGATGACGAACATCTGCAGGCTTACGCTCACCCGATCGCAGGAAACTGCCTGCCGCACATCGATGTGTTCACTGACAACGGCTACACAAAAGAAGAAATGAAGATGATCAACGAAACCCACAAGATCCTGGGTGATGATGATATCAAAGTTACTGCTACTACCGTAAGAGTTCCAGTATTCGACTCTCACAGCGAATCCATCAACATCGAACTGGAGAAGCCGTTTGAACTGGAAGACGTTGTGGAACTGTTCAAGAACTCTCCGGGAATCGTGGTACAGGATGATGTAGCGCACAATGTATATCCTCTGGCAAGAGATGCTGCCGGAACAGATGCTGTTTACATCGGACGTATCAGAAGAGACTTCTCCGTGGATAACGGACTCAATATCTGGGTCGTTGCGGACAACATCCGTAAAGGTGCTGCTACCAACGCCATCCAGATCGCAGAAAAACTGGTTGCTGAAATGGACGACTAGCAGATCTGCCTTAAACAACTTTATATGAATTTCGCAAGTGCTATAAATTTCCAGGCTTTTGAATCATAAACCTGAGTTTGTAGCACTTCTTTTTTGGGCCTCTTTCCCTGCATAAAAGCCCTGATAAGCTCCGAAAAAGAAGAAAAAAATACATACTTAAGAAAAAGTACGTACTTGCGTTTCACGTAAATTATTATATAATTTGAAAGAGAACAAGAACGAAACAAGACATCATACGAGGAGGTACACTTATGGTTGTATGGCCAATACTCAGTTCCCTTATCATGATTTTTATTTTGATCGTCCCGGGAGTCTTCTTTAAAAAGAAAAATATCCTCACAGAAGATCAGAACGGTGCGATCAACAGCATCGTCGTCAATCTCACCTGGCCCTGCCTGGTCATCGATGCGATGCAGATGAAGTTCAGTCTGCAGGTCCTCAAAGACAGTGCCTACATACTGGTGGTCTGCCTGCTGATCCTGGCGATCATCTTCGCTATCAGCTTCCCTATCGCCAAGCTGATCAAACTGCCTAAAACCAAGCAGTACCTGACTGTATTCATGCTGCTGTTCGGCAACACCGGATTCATCGGAATCCCGGTCATCAAAGCCCTCTACGGCACCGACGCTGTATTTTATGCCGCCATCGTGGAACTGATCAACGACATCCTGATCTTCACCGTAGGGATATTACTGATCCAGCTTTCCGCAGGCGCAAACCTTAAAGTAGGATTCAAACAGTTTATCAATCCCGGACTCATCGGCGTTATCATCGGTCTGGTTCTATTCCTGCTGAACATCCAGCTGCCGAACCTGATCGGCGGCTCCATAGAAATGATCGGTAACGCCACCACACCTCTGACCATGTTCTGCATTGGCTTTCAGATCGGAGGACTTAAATTCAAAGAAATCGCAGGAGACTTCCAGGTCTATGCTATCTGCTTTGTTAAGCTGCTGATCGTTCCGGTACTGACACTTCTGGTGGTCAAGCTGTGGGCGGGAGACTTCTCCATGCTGGAAAAAGTACTCATCATCGGTTTTGCTATGCCGGTAGGTGCCGTAGCATCCATCTTCAGCCAGCAATATAAAGGCGAAGCTGCCTTTGCAACCAAGAGCGTGCTCCTCTCCACCGTGCTGTCGCTGATCACGATTCCGATCTTCGCCATCATCATGGAGCTGTAAAGAGACTGTCTAAAATCGAACGCAGAATGTGGTCTGGCCGTTGGCAGAAGAAGCGCTGATCTGACCTTTGTGCTGCTCTATGATGCTCTTTGCAATAGCAAGTCCAAGACCATAACGACCTTCGCTGCGGTTTCGCGATTTGTCGATACGATAAAATCTCTCAAAGATCTTCTCTTCCTCACCCTTCGGGATTTCTTCTCCGCGATTGGTGACCGTAAGGAAGATCTTTTTATTTTCCTCATAAAGCCGAATGACATTGAATTCATCTTCTATGATTAAAATACGCATGGTTAAAGTTCCCGTATATAAAATGCATTTCAATCAATGATGCAATCCTAAACGCTCTTTCAACGCATCCTGCAGCACCGCAGAAAAGTTAATATTCTGCGATATAGCAGCCTCATTGAGCCATGACGGTATGGTCAGTGTTTTCTTAACTGGTTTTTCAAAATGCTCCTTCGCATAAGAATCGACATCGACAGTGATCATATTGACATATCCCTCACCGGGCTTCGATCCGATTTCTCTTAAGACCTCCTTAGGATCCACGTCCTGTAAATCAGACGCTTCCGGCAACTCTTCACCCTCCATTCTAGCAGAATACACATAGCCCGCCAGGCAGTCGATCCCACTCTCCAAAGCCTCCTCCAACGTATATCCACACGTCGCCAGATAATTCAAATCCGGAAAGACAATCGAATACCCCGATTCTTCCTTATAAATGCATGCCGGATATACCGTTAACATATTATATACCCTCCTTTTTAACAGTCATTTCAGCTTTGCCTGTTTTAAAATAGAGTTTTCTACTCCCTTAGTTAAATTCCTACAATGAAACGGGATTTCCCTATCCTTTCCCTTATAATACCACTCGACACGTGTTGAATCAATACGTATCGCCAAAACCCCCATCAGTTTCCGCCTCTCTCCTGCCATCATGTTCCATTTGTAAATAAATGTCAACCAACGGTTTCTCTTTTCCTCGCTTCTTTAATTTTCGTTTAAGCATTCTGCCGTATGATACAACCATCACGAAGAACAACAAGATTTGAAAGGAGATCAACGATATGAAAACGATTTCAAAAATATGGATCAAGAACGCCGTCGCCATCGTGGTGATGCTGGCGCTGTGCGGCTCCATGTTTTTCACCATGAGTTATGCAAAGTCTCATGCACAAGCTTCTGACATGCCGCAGATGTCCCAGGGCAGCGACTCTTCCGGAGGTTCGGGCGGCGGAGGGACACCACCGGATCAATCCGGATCCAGCGATTCCAACAGCCAAAGCAGCGATCAGCAGAATACGCAGAGCAGCGGCGATCAGCAGAGTGGACAGCCTCCAGCTAAGCCGGAGGATTCTGGAAACAGCGGACAGTCCGGAAACAGCTCCAACATGCCGCAAGGTGCACCAGATCAGGGCAGCGACCTTTCCACTCTCTACTACATCCTCTTTGGTGCAGATAGTTTCCTGCTGGCACTGGCATTGACGGAAGTCATCATTACCAAGGGTAATAAACGGACCCTTCGGCAGTCTCTCCATAATAGAGACAAAGCCATTATCTTTGCATTGACTGTGATTCTGGTAACCGCCGGGGGCACATTCCTTTGCAGTAAAATAACGACAGACTACGTGCTGGCAGACAGCAATAGCGGAGCACCGGGACAATCCTCCGCACAGACGGCAAACTACACCGCGGTAAAGGAGCTCACCGAAGATACGACCTTAAAAAGCGGCAGCTACTCCTCTAAAAGCGCCGATGAGAACGTCGTCCTGGCAACGGGAGACATAAAGGCAGCCCTTTCTGGACTGACTATCACCAAAACTGGCGATTCCGACGGCGGCGATAACAGTAACTTTTACGGGACAAACTCCGGCATCATCGCTAAAGACGGAGCCAGTCTGACGCTGAAGAATTTGAAAGTCACAACTAAAGCCAGCGGTGCCAACGGTGTATTCAGCTACGGCGGCTCGGCGACCACCGACAACGAAGGCGGAGATGGAACTACTGTCACCATCAGCGACTCCAAAATCACGACTACCGGCGATAATGCAGGCGGGATCATGACCACCGGTGGCGGCATCATGAATGCCTCTGACCTGACCATCAAGACAGCAGGAACCTCCAGTGCAGCCATTCGTTCCGACAGAGGCGGCGGCACGGTAACCGTTGACGGCGGGACTTACACTACTACCGGTGCGGGCTCTCCGGCTATTTATTCTACCGCAGATATCACGGCCAGCAGCGCCAAACTGATTGCCAAAGCTTCCGAGGGCATCGTCATCGAAGGCAAAAATTCCGTCACCATCAACAACTGTGAACTGACCGATGACAACACCACTCTCAACGGGCAGTCCACGACATACAAGAACATCTTCCTGTATCAGTCCATGAGCGGCGATGCAGCGGACGGACAGGCGGAATTTACGGCAACCAACAGCGATATCACAACCAACAAAGGCGATACCCTGTACGTTACCAACACAACAGCGTCCATCAACCTGAAAAACAACACGATCACCAATAACGACAGCGAAGGGAACTTCCTGCGGGCACAGGCAGATTCCTGGGGTTCATCCGGTTCCAACGGCGGGAATGTCACTCTGACCATAACCAAACAGAAAGCGTCTGGAAACATCGTCATCGACTCTATTTCCACCCTCGACATGACTATGAAATCCGGCTCTTCCTATACGGGCACTATCAATGGCGATAACAGTGCCAAGTCCATCAAGCTGACTCTCGATAAAAAATCCAAGATCAAGCTGACAGGCGACAGCTATGTCACCAGCCTGGATGACGCCGACACCGACTACAGCAACATCGATTTCAACGGCTACACACTGTACGTCAACGGTACCGCCATCAACAAGTAAACATCTCTACCACTAAAAAAGAGGCTGCGGCAACAGACCTTTCACATCTGCGCTGCAGTCTCTCTTATTTTTTCTGCAAAGCCGGTATGCATTGCGAATCCCAATATCCGTGGAGTAGTATTTGTTCGGATATTGGATAGTTATCAGCCCGTATAAGCATCATCGGCAGTAATTTTGAATTTCTGTTTTTCCAAACATTGTTTTTCTTCTTCGTTATTTTGGATCAGCCAAATACTTTTCCTGTAATTCCGGAAACACCTTTGCCTCCAATACTGTTATTTTGCATTCGTGTTTCATATAATCTTCCTTAGATTTCAATGTGTCGGGTTCGACAAGCTGGAAGTTATTTATTCCTTCTTTTTCGGTTTTAGGATCGGCAGTTTCTCATACCTTGAAAGTGTTCTAAAATGCGACCAATTCAGATTGTGAACACATGTGTTCACAATCTGCTCATCTGGAAAAGCAAGATAAAATTTGCGAAAATATTGCAGATTTCTTTTTGTATAAGGAAAACCCCGCGTTAGACGCGGGATTCCGTGAACGCTATGCGTTTGACCAGAAATCCTCCAACCGTATAGATTTCTGCAAATCCCGTTCAGATACTGTTTCCGGCACATCAAGGAAATCAAGCACATAATTATCAAGAAAAATGTTGCCAGTTGCTCTTCTGGATTCTTCGATAACAGGTGTCAACGGTTTCTGCGACAGCATATATCTTTCATAATATCCACTGTCAATCTGACGTTCCAATTCTCGTTTTGAAAGCCGCTCTTTAATACACATATACATGTGAAAAATACGTTCGTCCATACTTTTACATGCAGACATGATTTTGAGATGGTTCGTCCAGCTCAATTGTGTCACCAGTGGTGACACTTTTTCATTGTCCTTGTAAAGTTCGTAAAACTGCACATCTACATCGTACAATGCGGCCATCATTTTTTGTGTCAGCCATATATTCTCATCCGCATAGTGCATCTTAATGCTGTCTTGTACGAAAATCATTTGCTATCTGAACGAACATAAAATGTGCTTCTGCCCGAGCCTTTTCGAATAATAAGTCCTTCCTCGGTTAGTTTCTTTAATGCTGCCAATGCGGAGGATCTTCCTATGCTCGGACAGTGAGCCACAACATCCGCTCCCGTAAACTTTCCGATTTTTTCTTCGGTGTACTTTTTAACAATATCGTATGCTGTACTCCCATTTCCATTCTCAGCAATTAAGCCGACTCGCTCTTCAAATTCTGCATAACAAGCCAGAATTACCTGTAGCATATATCTGATAAATGGTGTAGGATCATTTTCTTCTTCATGCCATCCAACATCTGATTCTTCAAGTGTATCGTAATAACGATCTTTTGTTTTTTCTATCTGCTTTTCAATGCTTATATATTTTCCCACACTATATCCGCTCTTATACAGAAGCAGCAATGTAAGCAACCTGCTCATCCTTCCATTGCCATCATTAAATGGATGGATGCAAAGAAAGTCGCAAATAAAAGTTGGTATCAGTATTAACGAATCTATTTTTTCATTTGCTATAGCCTGTTCATAGGCATTACACAAATTTTCCACTGCTTCCGGTGTATCATAAGGTGTAATCGGCGTAAATCTTGTGGCTACCGTTCCATCAGGCTTTGTTTCATTAATATAGTTTTGAACAGTCTTAAAATGTCCGCCATAAGAGAATCCTGCCCTCTTTAAGAGATCCCGATGAAGCTGAAGTATATATGTCGGTCGGATTGGGATATACTCGTTGCTCTCATGAATCGTACTCAAGACATCACGGTAACCCATTATCTCATCTTCATCACGGTTTCTTGGAGTGGTTTTTGCCTCGAAAAGCTGTTTCATCCGAGTGCTAGTTGTGACGATTCCTTCAATTTTATTTGACGCCTCGGTACTCTGTATTTTTGCAATCTCAACAAGGCGATCCAATTCAACAGGCTTCTGTCTGATAAATAAATCCTGCCGACCTTTGTACTCGTGGATCTTCGCAACAAGGTTTAAAATATCTGTATCCCAAGCTTTGTCGTAAAGCCTGCTGTAATTAAACGATCTCATTAGAACTCCTTTCGTCCAACAGCCCTTCTTTTTATCCAATTATGCTTGATTTTGGACGAAAAATCAAGCTGTTGGATAGAAAAATAACCCGCAGTCTTCAAAAATTGAACCACGGGTGTCTAACATATCATTTACACTTCAATCACCAAGTGCATCTACAAAATAGCCGATATTATAGCTATCCGTCATATGACGAAATCCTTTGCAAGTGCCGCATCGACTTCATCTGCAGAATATATCTTTCCTGCTTTAATGGAATCGACACCCTTCTGGAGTTCTGCATCAAGCTGTTCTCTGGTCATTGCACCAACAGCTAATGGCTTAGAAGAAGGAAGTTTCAATTCAAATGGCATACCCTTCTTCAGTACAATCTGGCTATAAAGCATCTGAATTGCACTGGATGGAGAAATGCCAAGCTGAGAAAGAATGCTCTCAGCATTATCCTTGAGATTGGTATCTATTCTTGCATAAACAGCGGATGTATTTGCCATAGTATCGCCTCCTTTTTCTTTATTATATTCGCTTTTGCTTGCGATTGCAAGCATTTGCATAGATTGTTTTATGACGAAACTTTGAATTTTATACGCCCTTTGAGGCAGAAAGGAATATTTATGGGATTTTTATCAGGACTGTTTCATTCCAGAGACAAGCCCACCAACAGCACCAACGGCAGCGCCTATTGCTTTCTCTTTGGTGGAAGCAACTCTGGCAAAGCCGTTAATGAACGAAGCGCCATGCAGTGAATAACTAGAAAAATTATAGTGAAAGAAGATAATGGATATAGTTGAAAAGGAAAGTTAGGCAAAAGCTTACCATTATCGTAGAATATTTCTCTAACAAGCGTAAAAAATATCATTGACACATTATTTCGTTTGTGCTAAAATCCAAAGCAATTTAACATAGTAAACCGTTGAAGCGGAGATAACGGCAATGATGCCTTTACAGAGAGCCTGAGATGCTGAGAGTCAGGTAAGAAACAAGTTGTCAAATGGACCGCTGAGGGC
>ERZ826764.1085-NODE-1085-length-33994-cov-4.631928_pt1 | contig 33994 bp, 30 predicted proteins | sample MGYA00519870_ERZ826764 | MGnify/ENA primary metagenome ERZ826764 (study PRJEB31778, sample SAMEA3449239) | human gut metagenome | biome: human gut; feature: human-associated habitat; material: faeces | place: United Kingdom | collected 2010/2012 ...
TAAGAGCCACATTCTTACTAAAAAGGCAGCTAAGAGAAAAAGAGGCCTGAGAAAATCTACTACTTTAACAAGCGCAGATCTGAAGAGAATGTTAAGATCCATGGCGAAATAATTGTAAGTTTAAGGAGGTAAGAAAAATGGCAAGAGTGAAAAAAGGTGTTAACGCACATAAGAGACATAAAAAAATATTAAAACAAGCTAAAGGCTTTTACGGACTGAAGAGCAAAGTTTTCAAAGCTGCTAATCCTGCAGTTATGAGATCTTTAAGGTCAGCTTATGTAGGAAGAAAGCTGAAGAAGAGACAGTACAGACAGATGTGGATAGCCAGAATCAATGCAGGCGCCAGAATGAACGGTATCAGCTACAGCCAGTTGATGAACGGACTTAAGAAGTCAGGCATCCAGATAAACAGAAAGATGCTTTCAGAAATGGCAATCAACGATGCCGCAGGTTTTACCGCTTTGTGCGAAACTGCCAAGAAAGCTGTAGGAAAGTAAATTTCAAAGAAAGATTAAAGATAAGAGAGGCTTTACCTGATGGTGAGGTCTCTTTTGTTTTGAAAGCAATTTGCAAGGTCATAATCGTAAGCAAAACTCTTGCTGGCGTAACCATGCAAAACGTGGTAAAATATATATAAAATCGTTAAGGAGCTTTATGATAATGAATGAGCAGATTTTATTATATATAGCGCTGGCTGCGGTGGCAATTTGCGTTGTACTTTTGATTATCCTCGTGAGCAGGCAATCAGCCATGACGAGAGAGATGAATCAAATCCGCAAAGAAACACAAGAAAGCATACAGTTTTCGCTTAAGACTTTCGGAGATACAATTTCCACCAATCAGAGAGACAGCGCCGCGGCTATGGACAACCGGTTAGCCGATTTGAACCATAGATTTTCCAATATGGCAGTTGAAAACGAACAGAAGCTGGAAAATATCAGGAATACTATGGAGAGAAAAATAACCGACCTGACTTCTGATAACAATAAGCAGCTGGAGCAGATGCGGCAGACTGTAGACGAGAAGCTGCAAAAAACTCTCGAGGACAGGATAGGCCAGTCCTTCAAGCTGGTAAGCGAAAGGCTGGAACAGGTGTATAAGGGCTTGGGAGAAATGCAGACTCTGGCAGTAGGTGTGGGCGATTTGAAAAAAGTCCTTTCTAACGTCAAGACCAGAGGAATATTGGGAGAGGTGCAGCTGGGAGCCATACTGGAGCAGATTCTCTCACCGGACCAGTATGAAGAAAATGTAAAGACCAGAAAATCGGGAAACGATCGTGTCGAGTTCGCTGTCAAGCTGCCGGGAGACGAGGATGGCGTGGTCTGGCTTCCTATAGATGCTAAATTCCCGGGAGATGCTTACGGGAACCTGATGGACGCTTACGAGACAGGAGATCAGGCGGCAGTGGAAGCGGCGGCTAAGAACCTGGAAAAAGTCATCAAATCTGAAGCAAAGGATATAAGAGACAAGTATATCGAGCCTCCTTACACGACAGATTTCGGCATAATGTTTCTGCCTTTTGAGGGACTGTATGCTGAGGTAGTACGGCGTGGACTTCTGGAAACCTTGCAGAGAGACTACAAAGTAAATATCGCAGGACCTACCACCATGGCGGCGCTGCTCAACAGCTTACAGATGGGATTTAAGACGTTGGCCATACAGAAGCATTCCAGCGAAGTTTGGGATGTGTTGGGAGCGGTTAAGACGGAATTTGACAAGTTCGGAGACGTGCTGGCGACCACTCAGAACAGGCTCAACCAGGCCAACTCCGAGCTGGATAAGCTTATAGGCGTGAGAACAAGGAGCATAATACGTAAATTGAAGAACGTGACTCAGCTGCCTGAAAAAGAATCGTCCGAGATGCTGGGAATTGATGTTGGTTTTGAGGAAATGAACGCATTTTCGGAAGGCGATGAAGAATAGAAAAATCGAAAAATAAAAGGAATAAGTATGAGAATTTTTGCGATAGGCGATTTGCATCTTTCCTTCGGATACGGTGTGGAAAAACCTATGGATATATTCGGCGATTTATGGCAAGACCATACAATCAGGCTGGAAAAACTTTGGAAAGAGACTGTTTCGCAGGAAGACATAGTTATAATATGCGGCGACATATCGTGGGGGCTCAGGCTTAACGAAGCGGAAGCGGATTTCCGATGGATTAAAAGCCTTCCCGGGAAAAAAGTCATCTTTAAAGGAAACCATGACTTGTGGTGGCAGTCTGCCGGCAGACTCAACAGACTTTACGGTGATGAAAACATGGTATTTGTGCAGAATACATCATATACCGCATGTATAGGGGGAAAAAAGATTGCCATATGCGGCAGCAGAGGATGGGTTTGTCCGGGGGAAGAAATTTTTACTGACGATGATAAAAAAATATATAAAAGGGAATTGGGAAGGCTTAAGCTTTCTCTTGAAGACGGCAGAAAGACCGGTGCAGACCAAATTATAGGGGTTCTTCACTTCCCGCCGACAAACGATAAGATGCAGCCTTCGGGTTTTACAGAACTAATGACAGAGTATGGCGTGACAACTTGTGTATACGGCCATCTGCATGGTCAGGAGGCATTTAAAAAGGGCTTGAAAGGTATATTCAACGGCGTCAGATATGAGCTGGTTTCATTGGATTATCTCAAAGCCAGACCAAAGGAGGTAGAATTATGAGCAAAGTTATATTGATAGTGACAGACAGTATGGGAGTGGGGGCGCTGCCTGACGCTGCCGATTACGGTGATTTGGGGGCTAACACTTTCGGCCATATATTAGAAAGAAAAAATTTGAATATTCCCAACCTTAAAAGGCTTGGTATAGGAAATATAGACGAGGTGCAATGGAAAGATTTGGCATGCCCTTCCCCGATGGGCGCTTTCGGAAAGATGGCAGAGGTTTCAAAGGGTAAGGACACCATAACGGGACACTGGGAAATCGCAGGGATATACACGGAAATTCCTTTTAAGACCTATCCCGACGGATTTCCGAAAAGCTTTATCGAGAAGTTTGAACAAGCTATCGGCGTAGGTGTTCTGGGCAATTATCCTACGTCCGGCACTGAAGTCATAGAAAAACTGGGTCCTGAGCATGAAGCGACCGGCAAGCCTATAGTATATACATCGGCAGACAGCGTATTTCAGATTGCTGCCAACACTGATGTAATTCCGCTTCCGAGGCTTTATGAGATCTGTGAAACGGCAAGAAAATTGCTGGTTGGAGACGTGGCGTGCGGAAGAGTCATAGCAAGGCCATATATAATCCGGGACGGCAAAAGAGTCAGGACGGCAGACCGTAAGGACTACGCTGTTTCACCGCCGGAAGAAACGGTTTTAGACAAGATAAAAAGCGCAGGGAAAAGAGTTTATGCTGTAGGCAAGATAAGCGATATATTCAATGGAAAAGGCGTAACTGACGCTGTCCATACAGAGAGCAACATGGATGGCGTAGACAAAACAATAGAAGCTATTAAAATGGATTTCGATGGCTTTATATTCACCAATTTGGTGGATTTTGACTCCAAATACGGGCACAGAAGAGACCCAATAGGATACGGACAGTGCATAGAGGAATTTGATGCGCGTCTTCCTGAAATAATGGAAACTCTCGGTCAAGACGATGTACTGATGATATGCGCAGACCATGGCAACGATCCGGTACACAGCGGTTATGACCATACGAGAGAATATGTGCCTATCTTGGTATATGGGCAAAAGGTAAAAGCAGGTACTGACCTGGGCGTTCGCAGAACTTTTGCAGATGTTGGGGCTACTGCTGCGGATATCTTGGGAGCTGAAGCTCCTGCCATAGGAGAAAGTTTTAAAGCTATGATTTTCTAATGTTTTAAAGCTATGATTTTCTAACAAACGTGATTGAGGTGATGCTTTAATGAACATGGTTGATTTAATTCAAAAGAAAAAAGATGGCGGAGTTTTGTCTGCCGAAGAAATAAAATGGTTCGTCAACGGATATGTTGCTGATGAGATTCCCGACTACCAGGTGGCAGCCATGCTGATGGCCATATGTTTTAAGGGCCTTGACAGGGAGGAAACCTTTCAGCTTACCGATGCTATGAGATATTCCGGCGACACCATAGACTTGTCATCCATAAAAGGAATAAAGGTTGACAAACATTCGACAGGCGGTGTAGGAGATAAGACCACCCTCATAGTTGCTCCGCTGGCAGCTTCCCTTGGCGTACCGGTAGCTAAAATGAGCGGCAGAGGACTGGGGTTTACCGGAGGAACGGTGGATAAGATGGAATCCATTCCGGGATTCAGGACTACGTTGGAACCGAAAGAGTTTTTGAACCAAGTTAACAATATAAAGTTATCTGTCATAGGGCAGACGGCGCATATAACTCCTGCCGACAAAAAATTATATGCTCTGAGAGACGTAACGGCTACAGTGGACAATTTCGGCCTTATAGCCTCCAGCATCATGAGCAAAAAATTGGCAGCCGGCAGCGATGCCATCGTACTCGACGTAAAAGTGGGCGACGGCGCTTTCATGGAAAATGAGAAGGATGCAGAAATTCTTGCTGAGCTCATGGTGGACATAGGCAATAAAGCCGGTCGCCGTACAGTGGCTGCTATAACAGAGATGGGACAGCCTTTGGGCAAGGCGGTCGGAAACAGTCTCGAAGTCATCGAAGCTATACAGACTTTAAAGGGACAAGGCCCTGAAGATATAACACAGCTGGCAGAGAGACTCAGCGGCATCATGGTGTATCTGGGAGGAAAGGCAGACAGCCCGGAGGAAGGCTATGCTATGACGAAAGAAGCTCTCAAAGACGGAAGGGGATTGGCAAAACTGAAGGAATTCATCGCAGCCCAAGGCGGAAATCCCGATGTTATTGATGACTACAGCCTGTTCCCTGCCCATTCAATGAAGAAAGAGCTTGTCGCAGATAGAGACGGATATGTGCAGAAGATAGAAGCAAGGCGCATAGGATTGGCTTCTCAGCATACAGGAGCAGGAAGGGCTACAAAGGAAGATACTGTGGATCTTTCGGCAGGAATTTATGTATGTAAAAAAGTAGGGGATGAAGTGAAAAAAGGTGATGTTCTTGCGATTCTCTACGGAAATGACCGCAACAAACTTGAAGCGGCAGAAGGAGAAGCGCTGAGAGCGTTTGAGTTGGGAGAACAACAGGCCAAACCGCCTGTTCTGATTAAGAAGATAATAGGACTGTAAAACTATTATCAGTTTTCAAGAAAGTTTTGGGAGAAAAGAAAGGGGATGCTTATGAACAAAGTAGAAAAGTATGTAAAAGATCATGAAGAACTGTGCGTTAAAAACGATACGATACAGCCGGGTCTTTTTGAGGAGTATGGAGTTAAAAAGGGCCTGAGAGACTTGAACGGACAGGGAGTACTGACCGGTCTCACCAATATTTCCAATGTGAAAGCTTTCAAAGAAGTAGATGGCAAGAAAATTCCGTGCGACGGCGAGCTTTTGTATAGAGGATATGATGTGAGGGAACTGGTTAAAGGCGGTATCGGAAGCAGATATATTTATGAAGAAGGCGCATATTTACTTCTGTTTGGAGAACTGCCTACCAAGGAACAGTTGGAGGAATTTAAGACCATAATATATCAGTGCATGACGCTACCGACTAATTTTACAAGAGACGTGATAATGAAAGCTCCCAGCGCTGATATAATGAACTCTATGACCAGAAGCATACTTACGCTGGCATCTTATGATTCCCGTAAAGATAATCTGGCTTTGGACAACGTTTTGCGTCAGTGTCTGCAACTCATAGGTATCTTCCCTATGCTGGCGGCTTATGGTTATCATGCGTATAATCACTATGAGAACAACGGAAGCATGTATATACATCGTCCAAAAGCTCGTTATTCGCTGGCGGAAAATTTTTTGAGAATGTTAAGACCTGACATGGAATTTACTGAATTAGAAGCCAGAGTGCTTGATATTGCATTACTGCTTCATATGGAGCATGGCGGGGGAAATAACTCCACTTTCACCATGAGAGTGGTTACTTCATCAGGTTCTGATACTTATTCAGCCATAGCGGCCGCCATGTCATCTCTGAAAGGCAAAAAGCATGGCGGCGCCAATTTGATGGTTATGAACATGATGGACGATATTAAGAAGAATATATCCAACTATGCCGATAAAGAGGAAATTGCCGCATACTTGAGAAAAATCCTCAACAAAGAAGCTTTTGACCGCAAAGGTCTTATCTACGGAATGGGTCATGCGGTGTATTCTCTTTCCGATCCAAGAGAGCAGGTATTTAAGAAATTTGTTGAGCAGTTGGCGAAAGACAAAGGCCGCGACAAAGATATGCTGCTTTATAACAATATCGAAGAGATAGCTCCTGTAGTGATTGCTGATGAAAGAAAGATATTCAAAGGCGTAAGCCCTAATGTGGATTTTTACAGCGGCTTTGTATATGATATGCTGGACATTCCTAGAGAGCTTTATACACCGCTGTTTGCCATAGCCAGGATTGCCGGCTGGAGCGCTCACCGCATGGAAGAACTCATAACTGACAGCAAGATTATAAGGCCTGCCTATAAGAGCCTTGTAAATAAGCGCGACTATGTGGATAGGGAAGAAAGATAAGAAATAGTAATCAGCGCGATATAAACTCGTCGATACTGACAAAATTTCCTGTTTTTTGAGATTTTGTCAGTAAATTTACAGAAAAATGGAATTTTTGAAGCGGAATATCCCTCAAAAATGTAAAAAAACGTGAAAATTAGGAAAAAAGTCTGCGAAACAGGTGATTTTGCGGACTTTTTTTGGAAATTTATTGGAAAAAGTCTGCTGAGACCGGATTTCGACGAAATTCGACACGCATTTGGAGTCTGCAGATGTAAAATTTTTAAAAAATTTGCTTTTTTGTCAGCGGCGATTTTTCTCAGGCAATTTTTACTAAAAAGTATATTATCTGCAATTGCGCATATATTTTACAGACCATAAATGTAGAAAGGACGGCGCTTTTATGAGATTGAAGAGGAGAGAAAAAGATGCTGAGACTGCCGGAATTAAATCAAAGATCTTTGCTGCTAAGAAAAAAATCTTTGTAACAGTTTTAGGGTGTGCAGTGGTAATATGCGCATTTATCGGCATAGATAGCAAGTTGCCTAAGCAACAGCCCATTGAGCTGGAGACGGTAGCCGATTCCCCGGAAGAAGATCAGCAGAAAGCACCTTTTGAAGTTGCCGCCAAAGGTGCTGTTCTGATAGATGCAGATACAGGAGAAGTTTTGTTTCAGCAGAACTCCCACGAAGAGCTTCCTCTCGCCTCCGTTACAAAGATCATGACCATGCTTTTGGTAATGGAAGCTGTAGATGACGGAAAGATAACTTTAGAAGATCAAGTGACCATATCGGAAAGAGCTGCTTCGATGGGTGGAAGTCAGATGTATATGGAAGCAGGAGAAGTTCATACAGTGGAAGAACTGATGCGTGGAGTAGCTATGGCCAGCGCCAATGACGGATGCGTTGCATTGGCGGAATATGTGGCCGGCAGTGAAGAGATTTTTGTTGAGAGAATGAATCAGAGAGCTGAAGAACTGGGCATGAGAGACAGCCACTTTTCCAACACTAACGGTTTGCCTGTAGCAGATCACTATTCAAGTGCATACGATATAGCATTAATGTCTAAAGAACTTTATAAGCACGAAGAAACTCATCAATGGTTCACCACTTGGCAGAGCAGTATTACTGTAGGGCTGCCCGGGAAAGAAAAAGAATTCGGACTTACCAACACTAATAAGTTGATAAAGCAATATCAAGGGTGTAACGGAATCAAAACCGGATACACAGCCGAAGCCGGGTACTGCCTTTCTGCTTCAGCTACCAGAGAAGATACTCATTTGATTGCGGTAGCTTTGGGATGTGAAACATCGCAGGTAAGGAATGCAGAAGTGAGCAAGCTTTTGGACTATGGGTTTGCCAACTTTAAAACGTGTGTTATAGCCGAAAAAGGTCAGGTGATGGAGGAAATAAGAGTAGAAAACGGCCAACCGCAAAATTTGAACGTGGTTACAGAAAAACGTATCACAGCTTTGGCAGAAAAAGGGACAGAAGACCAGATTTCCAGCAAAATCAATATGGATGATAAAGTGCCTTTACCTTTGAAAAAAGGAGATCAAGTCGGAACTCTTGATATATATAACGGAGATGAAAAAATAGCTGAATATCCTCTTGTGGCAGAGATTGACATCGACAAGGCTTCTTTCGGAGAATTGGCCAAGAGGCTGATAAAGAAAATATTCTGATTACATACCAAAGAAAAAAATTTTCGATAAACGCCAAGGAGGCTAGTCTATGGAAAAGGAATATATTATAGCTTTTTCCTCTTTTTATAAAGCGGCATATGCTCACGATATGCTGGAGGAAGAAGGAATAAATGCTTCATTGAGAAAGCTGCCGACAGAGCTTATCAGATCTTGCGGCACCGGTCTTTATCTGAGAACTTCAGATATTAGGGCGGCGCAGCGTGTATTTGAAAACCGAGGGATTTCGGTAAGAGGAATATATGAAATAGATAAACAAGGAAGCAGCAGAAGGAAATATGTAAAAGTGAGATAACTATATGTAAGAGCAACTATATTTAGCAAGCGCCAGCTCGGGTGTTGCCGCAAAAACATTTCCTTTGGCTGGCGCAAAACATACTTAATCGGCAATATTGTGATACAAAGTATCAAAAAATCCTCTAAAAGTATGATGGCGTCATACTTTTCAGCAAAAAACGTATACAAAGTATACAAAAATGCACCAAAAGGTATCAATATGGGCGGAGCTCCGTAAAAGCATATAGGACCATTACATCTCACCAGGGTAACTTTTAATTTACTAGTTTTCAAGGGTTATGGTATAATGAACGCTGAAGATTATATGTCGTCAGCGGTAGCGTTCATTGAACCACCGGACAGACTGAAATGTGGTATAATGAACGCAAATGATTGTATCGGGTTAACGCCCCCCTTCAGCGTTGCCGCAAGGAAGCGTTCATTGAACCACATTGACATACTTACTTGTGGTACAATGAACGCAAGAGATCATATAGCTCAAGATAAATGTTACGGGAGCCAGAAAGATGAATATAGATATGGGTAAAAACATCGAAGGAATAGATAAAAATTCAGATAAAAAGAGGATGTTGTATAAAATAGTTCATCGAGTTATGATGGAAAAATTTTTTCTAAAACAGATGGACATGTCATCTGAAACTATGGAAGATTTCCTGAACAAGTGGAAGGTGAGAGAACTGTGCGGCAGCATTCTCGAAAGCGTAGATGAGCGAGGCAGATTTGTAGCCAGAATGATGCTTCCGCATATAAAACCGTTTCTTTTAGAACTGGAGCCGGAACCGGAGAAAGGATGGCTCAGAGGCTGCTACGATTATGTGCTTGCGCAGATTTTTCCGCAGAAACGGGAAGATGGCAGGACGGACATAATCGAAACGCAAAAACAGTCGGAATTTTATGAAACAGAAGGCGATGATTCAGCCAGAGGAAGACTGTTTTTGCTTCAGCTCCTGAAAGGAATGTACATATTTGAAAAAGACAATGTTCCTTTCGATCCTACAATGGAAATGTGCTTTTTGACTCCGGAGGAAATTACTCAGAAAGGCTACAATCAGGAATATTTGAAACTGCTGAGACTGGCTGACAGGAAGCATCTTTATGAGTTTATGCGGCTTGGGACGGAAGTGCGGCCGTATAATACCTTGGGGCACATCGCCGGGGTACACTATGTGGCTATGTATGCAGCCAGACAGCTGGAAGCTCTCAAAGTGCCTATTGATTTAGGTATGGTTTCCGGGGCCGCCGCGGGTCATGATATAGGCAAGTATGGCTGCAGACAAAGCGAGGAGAAGAGAACTCCTTATCTGCACTATTATTATACGGATATCTGCTTCAATAGATTTGACATGCCTATGCTGGGGCATATCGCAGCCAATCATTCCACATGGGATTTGGAGATGGAGAATCTGTCCGTAGAATCTCTGCTGCTGATTTACGCTGACTTTAGGGTAAAGAGCGTTAGAGATGAATACGGCAAGGAGCATGTGCATTTTTATACGTTAGACCAATCCTTCCAGGTGATACTCGATAAGCTGGATAACGTAGACGCGGCAAAAGAAAAACGCTATCGCCGTGTATACAACAAGCTCAAGGATTTTGAAGAATATATGATAGGCTTAGGTGTAGATACAAATCTGCCGGAGGTACCGGCAAGAGAGCCTAAAGCACCTGTGCCTGCTCCGAAGAAAGACATAGCTTTGCTTCGGGGAGAACATGTCGTAAGAGAATTTAAGAACCTGTCAATTGAGCATAATACCAAACTCATGAACCAATTTTACAGTCAGGACGATTTTGCAGGGCTATTGGAAGCTGCTAGAAGCGAGAAACAATGGAAAAATCTGAGGACGTACGTTTCCATACTGGGAGAATATTCCACTTATATGACTGAAAAACAGAAACTGATGACCATCAGATTTTTGTCTGAACTTCTGGTACACCGCGAAAGCGACATACGAAATCAAGCCGGTGAGATCATAGGACAGATAGTAGCTCATTTTAACGATGAATATAAGAAAGAATTACCGGAGGGAGTAAGCCCGCCGCCTAAAGAAATAACCAACCTTTCTTTATGGAGAGAAGTGCTGCAGATCATATTGTCGCCGGATCCGAGACTGACGGAACAGCATAAAAAGTGGATAGAAAACAGCCTTAAAAGCATAGTTTCTGCTTTGATTTCCAGCTGCTCCAAAGAAAGAAGAAAAGATTTCGTCGACGCCCTTCTAATTTGGTATGAAAAGCCTGATTTGACTGACAAAAACAAAGAATCGCTTCTGCAGGTGGCCATGATGGTTGACCCTGATTTGTGCCAGAGTCAGCAGCTAGACGTTATGTCGGAATTCGCAGAAAGAATCTTTGGTGAAGAAGACCGAGGGCTGAGAGCTGCTGCGGCCGATGTAAAAAATCACCTGCAAAAGACGAAAGATGAAGAAGGCTATTATAAAGAACTGAAGTTGTGCTTAGGTTTGGAACAGGAAAAAGACATACAGCCGGATGAGCTTTCTGAGATGTATTTGGACAATTTAAAGGCCGGCACTCCGTGGCCGATTAAGGTGGCTAACATTCATTTGATGCTGCGCTCCTTGGAAGAGAAAGCAGGAGAGGGACAAGTCCTTCATGTAGCTACCCACTTAGGCAATCTTGTAAAGGTAAGCGAAACTGTAGTAGTACGTAAAAGCGCCGGAGCCGCCCTTGTCTCCATAATAGACAAGCTGCCGCTGGAGCAGAGAAACGAGATAGCGGTAGAACTGGGCAAGGGTCTTGAAATAGGAGATTATCAGTTCTCTAAATATATTCCTGAATATTTAGGCGTAATAATGCTGCATCTTCCTCCAAGAGAGCTGGATGAGCTGATATTGGATTTGGAAAAATTACAGAACACCACCAATGGGCAGGTAGCGTCTACTGTATTGCATACTTTTGGAGTAGTGATAGAAAATTATAAGATATATGGGCAGTTGTTTGGAAACAGCGAAACTGAAGAGGTGAGGGAGGCCAGAAAATACAAACTGGTCAACCTCATTATCAAAGGATTCGCCAATTATAACAGCGTCATAAGTCAAGAAGCTTTGTGGACCATAGGCATGAATCTTTTCGGCTCGGATCAGCTGGAACTTTCCGAAAAATGCCGAATTTTCAGACATTGCGGCAAAAAGCTGCTGACTCTTTACGAGAACCGCAGAGAGACACAACTGGACTTTTTCAATAATGCGGCTGTTCTTAAACATATATACCGGTTCATATCCGAATATGAGCTGGAGGAAGGAGATTTAGGAGTACAGGAAGCAGAAAAAGTGGCGTTTTTTCCAGGCACCTTTGACCCTTTCAGCTTGAGTCACAAAGCCATTGCCACTGAGATACGAAATATGGGCTTCGAAGTGTATCTGGCGCTCGATGAATTCAGCTGGTCGAAAAAGACACAGCCTAGGCTGCAGAGAAGAAGGATAATGAGCATGTCTGTGTCGGACGAAGAAAACATCTATGTTTTCCCTGACGATATTCCTATAAACATAGCCAATCCAGCCGACCTGGCCAGGCTGAGAGCCCTTTTCAAAGACAGGGAACTTTTCTTTGTGGCAGGCAGCGATGTAATAGAAAACGCTTCCTGCTATCGTGCTCAGCCATGTGAAAATTCAATTCATTCGATGAATCATATAATATTCAAACGCTCATCGGATGAGAGGCGGGACGGCGCCAGGAACAAAAAGGTTTATCCGATAACAGCCAAGATAATAAACCTGCGGCTTGAGGAATATTACGAAGATATCAGCTCCACCAGGATAAGAGAAAATATAGATTCCAACAGGGATATATCCAACCTTATAGATCCTGTGGCTCAAAATTTCATTCTGGAAAACAGCCTCTATATGAGAGAACCGGCATACAAGCATGTGCTCCAGGCAAGGGATATAAAGCTGGAGGGGCTCAATATGGCAGACAGCGCCATATTGGCTGATTTTGGAGATGAGCTTGCAGACCAGGGATATGATTTGAATGTTTTGAGAGATTATCTGGAAAAAGATAATGTCAAGATGATAGTAATAAGAGACGGCAAGCTGGATAACAGAGCCGCCGCAGTGGCTGCTGTCAGCAGACTGGACAGCATCGACCTTTTAAGCGCTTTTGGTAATCAAGATACAGCCGCCTATATAAGAAGCAGAGCAGCCGGAGCCATAGCTGTCATAGGAGGGCTTTTCATAAGCAGGAAAAGCTCTATAACCAATCTGGGCCAGACCATATTGGTAGAAATCATTTCTGAACTGCTGGCAAAGGATTATACTTATGTGGTGTACAATCCGTGCCATGAAGCAGGGCTCAAACACGACACTGTGAAAATTGTAAAAAAACAGGGATTTACCAATATCGCCCAGACGGACGATAAGCCGATATACGCAGTCGATATGCGTTCCCCTGTAATCATTTTCAAAAATGTTGATGCCATGATAAAGCATCCGCTCAACAAAAATGAGGCCGTGCTCGCTGCTGTTGAAAAGGCTCATGACAGGCTGCTTCGAGTTCTGAGGGCCATCTATCCCGGAGAGCTTATACTGTCGTATAACTCAGGAATTATGCATCATAAGATGATTAATTTGATAACGAGAATCAACGGCGTTGCTTCTGTTCCGTATAAAGAAAAACTTTACGGCAAATTCATGGTAGTGCCTTTCGGAAAAATTTTGGCCGACGTAGCTGTCCCAAACACAGTGACAAAGACATTGCACACTGAAAAGTATTTCAGCCGCGACGTTTCAGATTTTACTGTAGAAGAAAGCAGTTTCTATTCTACCTTGGAAAACCAGGTGCGCACCATAAAATCATTTAACAGGCCTGTCATACTTGTAGATGATTTACTTCATAAGGGATATAGGATGAACGCAATTGATCCGATACTCAAAGCTAACCGTGTAGAAGTAGTGGATATGGTGGCAGGAGTTCAGACCGGCAGAGGCAGAGACCTTATGACTATCAAGGAAATGTCTGTAGACAGCGCTTATTTTCTGCCGAATCTCAAGTGCTGGATAGATGAGAGCGCTGTATATCCGTATATCGGCGGAGATGGGCTTAAGGATAGGGACGTATCGGTGGAAAGCCAAGGGGCGATACCTGCTCTGAACATGATACTCCCTTATACGGTGCCGACTTTTTTAGGCGACATACCGGGCAGCAGTGTTTACGAATATTCTATGACATGTCTTGAAAACGCGCGAGACATTCTCAAAACTCTTGAAGAGGAATATCAGAAAGAATTTGAGCAGAAATTGACGCTGAAAAGATTGGGAGAAGTCATCGCTGACCCTAAAAATCCTGACCTTTGCGACAACATCAAATTGGACGAGAGTATGGCGGCTTCAATATATGTGGAAATGGATATAGAAAAACTTGTGAGAATGAGAAAAATGTTCAGATGATAAAAAAGCTAGAGGTGAAGGATTTGAAGATGAATGATCGAGAAAAAAGGAGCGTATTTGACCTCTGCCCTGAGATGGAAGAACTGAAAATGGCCACACCCCTTAAAACCACAGAGCAATTGAAAGAAAAAGGATATACAGTTCACTTGGTTGCCCTCGGAGATGTGGGTGCTACGCTATTGTTGGGACTTAAGCTGATGGGAGCCGATTTGATAGATTCCATAGGAATTTTCGATGTCAATGAGAATACTATGAAACGCTATGAAATGGAAATGAACCAGATAGGCTGGCCTTTCGGCGAAAAAAAGCTTCCGACGGTCAAGTTCATAGCAGAAGACCAATTGTTTAATTGCGATATGTTTGTCTTTTGCGCCAGCAAGGCAGTTCCGCCGATAGGTACTGACGGAGATGTGAGAATGATGCAGCTGGCTGCCAATGGCAAGATAGCAGCATACTATGGAAGGCTGGCTGGAAAGGCCGATTTTCAGGGGATTTTCGCCGTGGTTTCAGATCCTGTAGACCCGTTGTGCAAGGAGGTACTGGTTTCGTCAGGTTTAAGGCCGGGACAGATAAAAGGGTATGGCCTCGGAGTTATGAACAAAAGAGCAGAATACTTTGCCAGATTATATACGGAATCCGGCGATACGAAATTTGCCGATTATCTGACGGAGGGAAGAGCTTTCGGCCCTCACGGTCAAGACTTAGTTATAGCCAATAGCATTGACAATTATGACGATGAAGTATCGAGAGAACTTACGCAGCTTACTGTGGATGCCAATATTAAGGTGAGAGAGCTGGGCTTTAAACCTTATTTTGCTCCTGCCATATCTTCTGGAGCCATATCGCTTATTTTGACTTTGTCAGGTCAATGGAATTACAGCTCTGTATATATTGGAAAAGGATACGAAGGAGCTTTCTTGGGAATAAAAAACAGAATAGCCCAAGATACAGTTGAGATAGAAGATTTGCCGTTACCTGAAAAGCTATATTGCAGAATTGAAAAAGCATATAATAATCTTTGCGGAATAAAACCACAAAACGCGTAAGGCATGAGCGGAGGCGTCAAATGAAGTATGAAATGAAGCTCTGTGTAATTAAAATATCCGTAAACAGCAGGCTGGAAGAAGTCTTGAACCAGGTTACCTGCCGGTCTGAAATGGATATTGAAGTTCTTCAGTCTTTTGAAGAATTTTCAGCAGCAGCTGAATCAGGCTGCCTGAAAAAATGCAAGCTGGTCTTTGCTGCAGCTATTCCTGCCAGCGGCGTCAGTTTGGAAGTATATAAGATTATAGATTATCTTCAAAGCAAATCAACGGCGGACAGCTCAAAGGCGGTATTAGACGGCTCGTCAGGCGGTGTAATCGTGGATGGCGACACGGAGCTTTATACAAAAGACATAGGAAGAAAATTGATATTTGCTGCCAATCTGGCAGGATGCAGTTTCCCGGGAAAACCGCTGGTGGAAGCTACTGCGTCCCTTAACAACTTTAAAGTATTATCTAAGTTATGGAACACAGATTTAAAGGGCGCTTATTTGAAAAGCTGTGAAAGTTTAATGGAGCGAGTGTGGGAGTTTTCTGCAGAAACAGGAAATAATAAGAAGCCTCATATATTGGCCATACATGCCGGCAGCCATAAGCTCTCCAACAGTTTAGCTTTGTGGAGGATGGTGACTTCAGACCTGGAAGGAAGAGCGTCCATAGAAGAAATTTCTGTTAGAAACGGACAGGTTTGGGACTGTCGTGGGTGTAAGTATGAGGACTGCCTTCATTTCGGAGAAAACGGAGACTGTTTTTACGGCGGAGTCATGGTCGAGAAAGTCTATCCGGCCATATTGAAATGCGACATCCTGGTGCTGATATGTCCCAATTACAACGATTCAGTCAGCGCCAACATCATGGCCTTTATCAACCGCCTCACGGCTGTTTTCAGGGCTAACGATTTCAGCCAAAAACGAGTGTATGCTATAATAGTGTCAGGCTACAGCGGCAGCGACCTGGTAGCTCAGCAGATAATAGGTGCCATAAATATAAATAAAAGCTTTGCGCTCCCTGCTTCTTTTTCCATGATGGAGACAGCCAACGACCCGGGAGATATTGAAAAGTCAGATGGAGTTTCGGCCAGGGCCAAGGCATTTGCCGATAAAATATTAGGAGACTTATAGATGAATCTTACAATGATAATCGCCATAATCGGCTGTGTGACAGGTGTCATATCGCTTTTAATAGAAGCAGCCGGGTTTTTCTCGGAAAGAAGCCGCGTAAAACTGGGAACTTTTGATGAACTTAACAATTTTATATATCTTAACGACGATGTAATTAACTGCTTTCTCAACTTAAGAGTGATGAATACGGGAGGAAAATATATCATAGTTCAGGACGTGTATATGAGACGGCCAGGATACGATAAGAAGACAGCAAGCGGCATCAGACCACCGTATGGAGCGTTTTCCACCACACCGTGGAAATATTGCAACGGGGATCCTGTGGAAACTCCGCCTAAAGTCCATCTTCCGTCCAGTATACCTGCCGGCGGTGTATTTGAGGCAGTTTTCGCCTTTACAGACGTCTATGACGATTGCTATAAAACTGATGAAAATTTTATTTATCCTTCGCTGTGCGTGGTCATGGCTGACGGAACAGTGAAAGAAATCAGCCTTCAGACCATATTGGCGAAGAACGATTCCTTTACTTTTGTGGACAGCGCTGAAGATAAGGAATATTCCATGACATTAGATTCAGAAGATAATGGAGAAGAGGAAATATAAGATATGACGGAAAAAACTGAACAAAAAATAGCTATAGTAACGGGAGCTTCTAAGGGAATAGGCCTCGAAATCACCAAAGCTCTCATAAGAGACGGTTATCTGGTATACGGTCTTGCCCGCTCCGATGCAGGTTCCAAAGCTATGCCGGAAGACTGTGCAGAAAAAGTACGCTGGAGGAAATGCGACGTGTCAGACAGCGAGAATGTACATAAGGTGTTTGAGGAGATATTTGATGAGGCAGGAAAAGCAGATGTTCTGATATGCAATGCAGGCATCGGAATTTCCGGAGCAGCTGAGTTTGTGCCGGAAGCTGATTATAAAGCTCAGACAGAAGTCAATTTTAACGGAGCAGTATCATGCGCGCAAGCTGTAATTCCGGCAATGCGGCAGGCCGGCCGCGGCAAAATCGTATTTATCTCATCTCTCGCGGCCATATTTCCGCTGCCGTTTCAGGGTTTCTATTCGGCTACAAAGGCAGCGCTCAATGCCTTTAGCGATTCCCTCGGAATAGAGCTTAAACCTTTTGGCATAGAAACTTCCGCGGTTATGTTAAACGATGTAAAAACTGATTTTACAGAGAACCGACGTAAAACGGCGATAGGCGATGATATATACGAGGGCAGAATTGAGGCCTCAGTGTCAAAAATGGAGAAATCGGAACAAAACGGGATGACACCGGAGCAAGTTGCTCACACAGTGAGCAGCATTTTGAAAAGAAAGCATCTGCCGCCTCATAAGATAGTAGGCTTTTCTAATGAAATTTTAGGCTTTTTATTCCGCATTCTGCCTACCGGCATCCTTCTCAAACTCTTGAAAATGATATATGGGTAAAACGCTTTTCTGCGGCATGTAGCGTTATGTGCCATAGCGGACCGCCAGCCTCTACGCTTCGTAGGTTGCCGAGATGTTACATAAGTGTTATTTTCTTTCTGGAAGGAGAGAAGAAATGAATAATTACATTACAGGCAATGCGATAAAACTTTTAAGAGAGAAGCAGAAACTGACCCAATCTCAGCTGGCAGAAAAGCTGTGCGTAAGCGATAAGACCGTATCCAAGTGGGAAACGGGCCGAGGTTTGCCCGATATTTCTATGATAGAGCCTTTGGCCAACGTCCTCAAGGTTTCCGTCCCTGAATTATTGTCCGGGGATCTGGTCATAAATCAAAACCGCTCGGCAAATCTGCTGAAATCAAGTTTATATGTCTGCCCGATATGCGGCAATGTTTTCCACTCGACCGGAAAAGCCATGATTTCGTGCTGCGGCGTCACACTTCCGCCGCTTGAGGCTGAAGCGCCCGACGACGAGCATCAGATAGACTGCCAGCTTGTGGAAGACGAATACTACGTTTCTGCTGCGCATCCTATGACAAAAGAGCATTATATTTCTTTTATGGCCTATTGCACCGGCGACCGCTTTCAAATTGTAAAGCTGTATCCTGAAGGAAATCCGGAAACGAGATTTTTCAAGCGAGGCCGCGGAATCCTCTATTGGTACTGCAACCGGCACGGGCTGTTCAGCAGGAGAGTGTAGATGGGGTAGGCGAGAATGCAGATGCCATTTATGCTAATACCATAACACAAAGATTGTCCTGACATACGATATTGTAAACTTTGGGTATCAGAACTTCATATTTTTATTGGAGGACTTATAATGGAAGATAATGGTCTAAAAAAGGAGTTTATTGGGCAGATACAAGCAATAGCAGAAAAAAACGGGGTAGAAAAGGTAATTTTGTTTGGATCGAGAGCAAGAAGCGATTATAATAAAACCAGCGATATAGACCTTGCCGTTTCGGGAGGAAACACTACAAAGTTTGCAGCGGATATAGAAGAAGAAACTGATCAATCAGGAAGGCGGGTGAGGTATTGTATGAAAAAGTATGAAAATTTTTGTGCTGCTTTTGAAAACCTAAAAGAGATATATAATTACGATGAGCCTTATGATAGTGTAATTTCATATGGTAGTCAAACGAATGCTTATAAATGTTAATCAGGTTGTGCGTTTGAGAGTAGTGTAATTTCATATGGTAGTCAAACTATAACACAATCATAGCCACTAGTGCGAGCGTTTGAGAGTAGTGTAATTTCATATGGTAGTCAAACTTTTCAACTTTAATTTCACCCACTCATTAAGTTTGAGAGTAGTGTAATCTCACATGGTAGTATGCATAAATAACACACTTTTTTCAAAAACGAATTGTAGCATATTTTAGGACACGTGAGCTAAAATCACGCAGCCCGCGCAGCAGAGCAGATCAGGCTTAGTCGCGCCTCATACGAGGCGCGTGAGTAGAAATTACACAGAGGAAACACTTCAGGAAGTGTGCCAGGGTCGCGCCTCATACGAGGCGCGCGAGTAGAAATACCAAGAGCGGTAGCGAAAAGGGCGAGCCCAGGGGTGCGCCTCGCATTAGGCGCGTGAATCAAAATAGCTCGTGAGGTTGATAATGCCGGGCATACAAAGCCCTTTATTTTATGAGCATTAGTAAAAATGTGTTTGATACATCTGTGAAATAGTGCTGACAATCTAAAAAACATCCATACGTATTCAAAAATCCAGTAAAACATTAAATTAAAGATTTTATTACAGAATCAACCTGACACAATTTTTCTCAGTTGGTCACAATTTCTCAGTTGGTCACAATTTCTCAGTTGGTCACAATTTCTCAGTTGGCCGCAATTTCCCTAATATATCGTATCATCTCAATCCGGGGCATCTTTTGCCGCTGAGGGATACGCTACCAATTTGACACATTATAAATTTATAACAACTGATACTTCTTCAGCTTGCCATATAATGTCTGGCGCGAAATGTTCAGTTCAACAGCCGTTTTGCTTACGTTATATCTATTAGCAATAAGTGATCTGGAAATTATTTCTTTTTCAAGCACGCTTAGCTGATCTTCCAAAGTCTTTCCGGGAGAGATATAAGATTCGAAATTTTTACCGAACGATTCTCCTGAAGTGCCGGAGCCTGTCTCAGCTTTTCCGCTATAATTCGGATTATTGGAAGGGTTGCGCAACGAATTTATTGAATTATTAGAATTGCTCACGTCCTTTGAAAACTCCGAAAGAGTAGGAGATTCTCCGCTGAGTTGACCGCCGCTGAGTTGACCGCCGCTGAGTTGACCGCCGTTGACCGTGCTGCTACCGTTAGCCACGCTGTTACCGTTGAATGCGCTATTGTTATTGCTGCTGCTTGGACCATCGTAGCCGTTGAGCGCGTCATCAGTATCTGCATTGGAATTAGGACTTAAGTTGGTATTGCCGAACATGTAATTTGGTAAATCGGACATGGTTATAAGCCCTTGAGATCTGATAGTGCATGCGTATTCGATGACATTTTTCAGTTCTCTTACGTTTCCCTCCCAAGGCTGAGAAATCAAGAAGGCCATAGTTTCATCATCAATGCCGGCAATAAAATGATTTAGACGAGCATTGAATATTTTTATATAATGTTCACAGACAAGAGGAATATCATCGAGGCGTTGGCGCAGCGGCATTATGGCATAACTGGCGACATTTAGACGATAGAATAAGTCTTTTCTGAAACGATTTTCTTCAACCATTGTAGACAGATTCTCATTGGTAGATGCAATTATTCGGACATCAACTTCTCTTTCCACAGTATCTCCTACTCTTCGTATAGATTTGTTTTCAATTACACGTAATAATTTGGCTTGCAGATCCATGGAAAGTGAGTTTATTTCATCAAAATATAAAGTGCCGCCATCAGCGACCTCAAAAAGACCGGGTCTGTCTATGGCACCGGTAAAACTTCCTTTTACAGAACCGAACAATGTGCTTTCGATCAGGTTGTCAGGTATAGCGGCGCAGTTTTGGATTATAAAGGGATTTCGCTTTCTTGGACTGTTATTGTGGATAGTGTGAGCTATAAGCTCTTTGCCGGTACCGGTTTCGCCGTAAATAAGAACGCTGGAATCGCCGGCAGCCAATTTTCTTAAAACATCAAAAGATGCTAAAAATGTTTTATTTCTGGTAATTATATCTTCAAAATTATATTTCGCAGAAAAGTTTTTACGTTTTTTTTGCCCTCCCCGGCTGCTCAGTTCTACAGACATTACCATACAGCCTATTACGCCGGTTTCATTGATTAAAGGATAGGCTGAATTTAAAGCTTTCTTTGGTATACCGTTAACTTCAAAATGCTGAAGTTCATTAACTATCATGCTTTTTGAGTCTATAGCCTTGAATACAGTAAAATCTTCTCTTTTAAAGAAAGGGTACAGATCGAAAATTGAACGGCCTACGGCGTTTTCGTAACGTATCATATTGATCTGGTCGTTGAAATCTTCATAATAAAGGACTTTGCCATTTACATCGATTATTAAAATACTGTCTGTATGTCCAAATAATTCTTTGAAAACTTTATCCTCTCGCTTCACATCCTGCCTCCTCATGTCTATAAGAAAGTTCATAATTTTATAATAATAATAACATATTATTGATAAATAACAAGACAATATGTCTGTAAAACATTCAAATTGTCAAAAAATTAGACATATAATTGTGCAAGAACACAATAGGCACACCTGAATAGCACTTAAAATGTGTAATTTTACACACATTTTTTGTTGGCATAGTTGTTGCAATAAATTACTTTTAAATTAATGCAATATTAACATTTGTGAATTTTTATTTATAATATTGCATAAATATGCAAAAAGTGGTATTATCGTTACTTGTGAGGAGGGACAAATATTATGGACAAACTGAAATTTGGAATGCTTGGGCTGAACTATGATACTGAAGCAGGCAGAGGATGGCCGGGAGCCAGATATGCGCCTAACAGCATAAGAGCAGCATTGAGCGGCATAATGAACAGGATGGAGGACGGATATCTGTTTGACGTTAACGAAAATCGCCTCGTAGATTACAACAAGATCGAATTAAAGGACTTCGGCAACTGTGATAATATTGCTCACTATGAACACTTTAAGGCATTGAAGGATATGACCGAGGAAATTAAAAAAGTAATGGCAGAAGGATATAAGCCTATTTTGCTTGGCGGAGATCATTCCGTTACTAATGCAGGAATTATGGCTCTGCATGATGTTGCCGACGGAAAAATAGGTATCATCGACTTTGACGCTCATCTGGATTTGAAGTTTGACTCGGAAGTTCAGGGAAAATATTCAGGCTCCAGCGAGATAAGAAGGGCTACCGAAATGGAAAAATACGATGCCAAGAACATAGTTGAAATTGGACCTAGAGGTTATAACTATCCTGAGCACTATCATTTTATAAAAGAAAGCGGCATAGGAATATTCACTGCAAGAGACTTGAATAGACTCGGTGTTGAAGAAGTAGCTAAGAGAACATTGGAAAAAGTAAGAGAAAATACAGATTATGTTTATATGACAGTTGACATTGACGCTCTTGATATGGCTTATGCACTGGGCTCAGGCGGACAAGAACCTGCAGGACTGACTCATTTCCAGCTGTCTGATCTTATCAAAGCATGCGCTCCTTACGTGGATATTATAGACTTCGTAGAAGTTAATCCAATGACTGACCATAGAGAATTGACCAGCCATGTATGCGCGAATCTGGTATTGGATTATATTGCTGCCAGATATTATGACGCCTTCGAAAAGTAGTTGGTCAGCTTTAGAAAGCGGGTACATATTATGAGAATTGTTTACAAGATAAATAACGTAATTGTAAAACTTGAAGAGATTTTGATTGCGGCAGCTGTCCTGATCATGTCCTTCATGCTTATCTTCAATGTGGTCGGAAGGCTTTTCGGAAAGGGGATAAACGCCACAGAAGAGATAGGCCTGTATTGCATATATATAATAACTTTTATCGGATTGAGTTATGCTGTAACTACGGGAAAACACATCAACATGTTAGGGCTGTTTGACTTTATGCCTCATAAGATACAGAAAGTCGACGCACTTATAATAAGTGCGGTTACAGCGGTCACTATGGGCGTATTGACCTATATATCCTTTACGTATGTAGGCTCCTTGAAGATGATAGGCAGAGTGTCTGTAAATCTTCAGGTACCACAATACATAGTTGTGGCAGTGATATCCTTTGGATTTTTGTTTGCATGTGTGCAATATATACTTGTATTTATTAAAAATTTACAGGAAAAAGAGATATACCTTGGCCTTAATACCCCGTATGTGCCGGATATCAGAAGGGAGGAAAAGTAGATGTTAGCTGTTTTACTGATAATCATGTTCGCATGCCTGCTGCTTGGATTCCCGATGTTCATGTGCATGGTATTAAGTTCAACCATAGTAATATTTGTATATTTGACCATGATGCCGGAGACCACTATTATACAGCAATTGATGGAAGGCATCGGCTCTTTTGCACTGCTTGCTATACCACTGTTTATTTTTGCAGCGGATATAATGAGCGCCGGCCATACGGCCAAGAGATTGGTTGATTTTGTAAAATCTTTTACCGGACATATACACGGCGGTCTTGGAATTACTCTAGCCGGAACTTGCACGCTGTTTGGAGCTATTTCCGGTTCATCTCAAGCTACTGTGGTTGCTATTGGAAAAACCTTAAGACCGCAAATGCTGGCAGCAAATTACCGGCAGTCTGATACAGATGGACTTATAGTTTCCGCAGCCAATATAGCCGCACTGATACCTCCAAGTGTTACGATGATAATGTACAGTGTAGTAACAGGAGCATCGGTAGGAGAGATGTTTGTAGCCGGTATAGGCCCTGGAATACTGCTCTTTTTACTCTTCTCCATATATCAATATTTTCACGCGAAGAAGCTTAACATTCCTAGAGAGAAGAAAACCACATGGAAGGAAAGAGGGCAAGCTTTCAGAAAAGGTCTGTTACCTCTGGGATTCCCTGTAATAATTGTAGGCAGCATTTATTCAGGTATTGCAAGCCCTACTGAGGCTGCAGCAGTGTCTGTATTATATGCGCTTATTTTGGAAATGTTCATATACAGGACCATCACCATCAAGGATCTGGGCAAGATTGCTCTCTCTACAGGAGCAGTTACAGGCACCTTATTTATCCTCCTTGCCAGTGGTCAGATATTTTCACTGGTTCTAACATATGCCAATGTACCGCAGATGATAGCTACCAATGTGCTGGGCGCAGATCCTTCCATGACGGTGATCCTGCTTTGGGTAACGGTATTCTTCTTCATTGCGGGAATGTTCGTAGACCCGTTGATTGCCGTAGTAGTCGTTACTCCTATATTCTATGAGCCGGCTATGGCAGCAGGAATCGACCCGATATGGCTTGGTATCGTAATTACTGTACAATGTATTCTCGGAGCTATTTCGCCTCCGTTTGGATGCAACATATTCACTGCCTGCGCTGCTTTTGATGTTTCATACATGAAAGTAGTAAGGGGGCTTCCGGTATATCTGATTATAATGATAGCTGTATCTGTACTGTTTATCTTCTTCCCTCAGATAATCACATTCTACAGATGGTTCTGATAAACAGTTAATTAAAAGTCGATATCGATATTATTATAGGTTATTAAAGCTTTTATAGGTTGTTAAGATTAAAGGCTAAGAAAGGAGAAACGACTTATGAAAAAGAAATTTTTAGCCGTGGCGATGCTTCTGTTGCTGACCATAGTGATGGCGGTTGCATTTACTAGCTGTGGCGGTGACGACAGCAATGGTGGCGGCGCGGAAACAGACGGAGATGTAACTGTATGGAAACTTGCTCATTCAGAAAGTACAGACACCATGTATGACCGTTACGCTCACAAGTTCGCAGATCTGGTTGAAGAAAAATCCGATGGAAGAATACAGGTTGACATATATCCTGTAGGTTCTCTCGGAGATACTGCTTCACAAGTTGAAATGCTTATGAATGGCAGCATTCAGTTGGGAATCTTTGCTTCCAGCGATGTAGGAGATTTGTTCCCTGCGGTACAAGCTCTGTCACTTAACTTCGTATTTTCAGACGACAACGCTGTCAATGCTCAGGTGCTGACAGAAGGAAAAGCTACCGCTGCACTGGATGAAATGTTCGCTGAAAGAAATCTGGTAACTTATGACTGGTTTACTTTAGGAAACATGCAGTGGGGTTCAGCGACAGTTCCAATCAGAACTGTGGATGATTTTGATGGATTCAAGATGAGAATCATGTCATCTCCTTTGCTTTCAGCCAACTATGAGGCTTTTGGCGCTACACCTACTCCTTTGGCATTTACCGAGACATATTCAGGATTGCAGCTTGGTACAGTTGATGGTACAGAGCAGCCTATGAACGCCATGGAAGAGATGAAATTCTATGAAGTATTGGATTATATCACTATGTCCAATCATGCGCAAATGGCTTCCTTCATGTCAATGAACGGTGATTTCTACAATTCACTTTCTGATGAAGACAAGGCAATGCTGGAAGAGATAAAAGAAGAACTCAGACCTTTCGCTCTTGAAACTCTTGAGACTCTGCTTGATGAAAAGACCAAGATAATCAAAGAGAACAAGCCTGAGCTTGAATTTATTGAGCTTACTGACGAAGAAAGACAGGCATTTATTGACGCCAGCATGCCTGTAAGGGATCAGATAGAGGAGTTTGCCGGTGAAGAAGGCAAAGAGATATTCAACTTGTTGCTGGAAGATGTGGAAACGTATAGCAATTAGCGTTTGATATGACAATATCAGACAATATCAGCTCGGTAAAGCATTCTTAAAAATAGCTGAGCAAACTTATAAAATGACAATAGGAGTTATCTTGTCTTGGTTATCTTGCTTCCAACAAGATAGCTCCTTTTAAATAATGGAAGGCGAATACGGAAGGTAAATTATGAGAAAACTTAGACAAGAAGTGGACGTCCCTTTGAGTGCTGTAACTCACGATATAAAACAGATAAAGCGTGATTTTTATAAAGCCAAGGGAGAGGCATTGGTAAAAGCATTGAAAAAGAACTTCTTTGAAGCTTACTATGTAGAAACCAAGGAGGAAGCAGCCCGCCTTGTAGACGGGCTGATTGAGGACGGAAGCATAATAGGTGTGGGAGACTCTCACAGCTTTTATGAACTTGGTATGGAGCAGGAGCTGAAGGATAGAGGATGCAGACTGATACCTAATGTGGCGGCTTTGAACCTTCACAGCTACAATAGTGCAGAGTACGGCTATGTCAAAGCCCCTACCAGGGAGCAGGCCAGGGATATATTAGCCGATTATTTGACCAGCGATGTCTTCGTGCTCAGCGCCAACGCCATAACTATGGAAGGCGAAATTATCAATGTGGACGGAGTAGGAAACAGAATCGCAGGCAGCCTTTATGGAGCAGACAGGATTATCATGATAGTAGGCATCAACAAGATAACTCAAAACGAGGCAGAAGCCAGATCTCGCATTTCCAATGTTGCAGCGCCTATGAACAAGATAAAATACGGGGAGACTTGTCCAAGCGTGATTGCCGGCAAATGTGCCAACTGCCGTTCGGAAAACAGATTTTGCAACATCACAACTATCCTGCACAAAAAACCTATAGAGTCGGATTATCACATAGTAATCGTAGGAGAGGAGCTGGGGTTCTAATCACATGAATGAAAGATTGAACGGAAGAACTGTATTGGAGGCTTATGAAAGGATAAAAGATTATGTTTATAAGACACCGCTGGAACGTTCCATGTATTTGAGCAATGACAGCCGAAACTATTATTTTAAGCTGGAAAGCCTCCAAAGTGTTAAAAGCTTCAAGCTAAGGGGCGCTATCAGCAGGATGACGGTCCTTTCTGAAGAGGAAAAGGCAAGAGGTGTGGCGACTATTTCCACAGGCAACAACGGCGCGGCTGTAAGCTATGCAGCTAAGCTTTTGGGGATAGAAAAGGCTGTGGTCATCTGCCCCACGACTACACCAAAGGCCAAGCTGGATAAGATAAAGTATTACGGCGCTCAAATAGTGCAATTGGGAGAAAACATCGACCGGGCCAGAGCCTTGGGCTTTGATTACGTCAGAGAGTATGGGATGACTTATATAGACCCTTGCTTTAATGACGAAGTTGTATATGCGGGCCAAGGAACTGTGGGGCTTGAAATCCTTAAACAAAATCAAGATATAGACACTATCGTTGTTCCTATAGGAGGAGGCGGCCTTATAACCGGTATAGCTGTTGCGGCGAAGCATATAAAGCCGGATGTACGGATTATAGGCGTTCAAACGGAGGTATGTCCGGCTTTTATCAAAGCCTTTGAGGATAACGTTTTTTACGGCCAGTATCCTATAAGCGGTTCTACCGTATGCGACGCACTGGTCGGAGGAGTCGGAAAGCTGTCATTTGAAATTCTAAGGAACTATGTGGACGATATAGTTAAGGTTAAGGAAGATAACATAAGAAAAGCTATAAGCCATATGGCCAGAAAAGAAAAGTTCGTCGTTGAAGGCGGCGGTGCTGTTACTTTGGCCGCTGTCATGGAAGACCCAGACAGGATAGGCGGCAGAGAAGTGGCGCTTGTAATGAGCGGCGGAAACATCGACGGCGATCTTCTGACAGAAATATTGAATGAATATAAGCTATGAAAGGAATGACCGACATGGAAATAAGCGTACTTAGCAGAAAAGAATTGGAAAAAATCCTGGAAATGCCAAAAGTAATCCAGGGAGTAGAAGAAGTATATAAGTTGAAATCTCAGGGAAAGACCGTAGTATGGCCTTACCTGGAACATCATTTTGATGAATACAATGCAGTTACCGACGTAAAATCAGGAGTGGTTTATGGCGATATCAACATTCACGGACTGAAATTGCTCAACACATTTCCTATGAACAGCCAAAAAGGCTTGCCGCCGTTTACGGGAATGCTTATGGCTTTTGATTCTACTACCGGCGTGCCTCTTGGAATAATGGACGCATCATATATAACCTGCATGAGGACCGGCGCTGCCGGAGCCATAGGAGCGGCGGCCCTGGCAAGGAAAGACTCGCAGGTGCTTTTCGTACTCGGAGCAGGCAAACAGAGTATATATCAGATTGCAGCTACCCTCATACTGCTGCCTCAGCTGAAGAAAGTATATATTGCGGACCCTCTGGATTACGACAATGCGAAAAAATTTGCGACGTCATTACCTGAACGTCTTGAAGCGGATTTCTCCTTGGAAACAGGCAATGTAGAATTCTCTGCGGCGCAGGATATGGCCCAGGCACTCGGCGAAAGCGATGTAGTCATTACCATAACTCCTGCCAGAAAACCTGTTATCAAGAAGGAATGGATTCGCCCGGGAACTCACCTCAGCTGCGTAGGAGCTGATATGAAAGGAAAGGAAGAAATCGACCCTGAACTTTTCAGAGATGCCAGAGTTTTTTGCGACGACGTCAATCAATGCGCCAACGTAGGTGAATCTGAAATACCTGTAAAGACAGGAGTCATCAAGAAAGAAGATATTAAAGGAGAAATAGGCCAGGTACTTTGCGGACAAATAGAGGGAAGAATCTCCCCTGAAGACATAACCATATTCGACGCCACCGGTATCGCTCTTTTAGACCTTGTAACCGCTAAAACGGCCATTGCGCTGGCCAAAGAAAAGAATTTGGGCAAACTGGTTGAAATATAAGCTTAAGGAGGACTACAGATGAAAATTGATGATTTTGTGCTGGAAAATTGGCTGAATCCTGCCTGTGACAGTGAAAAGAACAAGATATATTTAGGCGGCAGCTGTGTGTCGCCTATGACAGTAGAAGAAATGTTTGAAGTTACGGGACAAGATCTTAATGAGTTTTTAGAAGACTTTAGAAAGATGGATCTTGGGTACCCTAGATTTGAAGGAACACCAAGGACGAAAAAGGCTTTAGCCAAGCTATATAAAACAGTCTCTCCTGATGACATAATCCTTGTCCACGGCGGCACAGGCGCCAACAATACAGTTGTATTTTCACTGCTGGAGCCGGAAAAAGACAACATAATCTCCATAATGCCCAACTATCAGCAGTTTCACTCTATCCCCAAATCTATAGGAGTAGAGGTAAGAGATGTGGACCTGAAGGCGGAAGCGGGATATAAGCTCAATTTGGACGATGTAAGAAAAGCGGTGGATAAAAATACAAAAGCCATAATGTTTACAAATCCTAACAATCCTACCGGCTCTCTGTTAAGTCTCGATGAGATGAAAGAACTGATCCAGATTGCAGAAAGCGTGGGGGCTTGGATAGTATGTGACGAAATGTACAGAGGATTGGCTGACGAATACATGCCGTCTTTTGCCGACATGTATGAAAAGGCCATCGTGACGTGCTCTTCTTCCAAGATATATTCCATGGCAGGAACAAGAGTGGGCTGGATAGTCTGCAAAGACGCCGATATGAGAAAAAACATCTTTAATCACAGATCATATGACGCTATTTGCGGAGGCGTGTTCGACGAATGGATATTTGCCATAGCCTTGGAGAACGTAGATAAAATCTTTGAACGCAGCAGAAAGATAGTTAACTCCAATAAAGCCATAATCGATAAGTGGCTGGACGGACACAAATATCTCAAGCAATATGCCAAAGCGTATGGAACCACATACCTTATACATTACAATCTTGACATCGACGCTGAGAAATTCTGTGATGAATTGTTAGATAGAAAGAACGTGCTGGTTTGCCACGGTGATTGCTTCTACATTCCTCATTCCTTCAGAATGTCTCTGTCCCACGGTGATCATCTGGAGGAAGGCTTGAAACTGATAGATGAGTTCATAGACGAATTGCTCAAAGAAGGAGTAAAAGTTTTAGAATAATTCAGCAATATATAATTTAAGGCTGCCTTTTTGCCGGCAATGGCTCATAACCTTGCCGTGCAAAGAGGCGGTTTTTTTATGTTTGTTTTTTACATTAACCTGTAAAAATCAGTGCCAAGAAGATGAATTTCCGCTTGAACTTTGATTATTACCTGATGAACTTGAACTTTGAGATTTTGATGTGTCAGATTGAGTTGATTGAGCAGATTTATTTTCTTCTGCATCGTCATCGCTATCGTCATCGCCAGAATCAATATAAAACCTTGTATGAGTTTTTTATCAGGCTCTTTAGGCGTTGGAGCATCGAAGCCGAACCTAGCAACTGATTATAACTTTTTTTGTTATTAAAGGTTGGTGGAGATGTGAGAAATTTCAAAGTATAATTGGCAATAGGAGGTATGAAAAATATGAAAATTCAAAAAGACAATATAGCTTGCAATTTATCTATGCTGCGGCAATTTAATAAATTTTCTCAAGAGGAAGTAGCGGAAAAAATCGGGGTTTCACGTCAGTCGGTGGCAAAATGGGAATCCGGTGAATCGGTTCCGGATATTTTTAATTGTGATGCGTTAGCACAATTGTATAATGTTGAGCTTAAAGATTTAATCTATCACGATCAGAAAAAAACAGGCATGAGCATAGCGCCGAAGGGCAAGCATATATTTGGCATTGCTTGTGTAGGGGAACGAGGACAAATAGTTTTGCCGAAACAGGCGAGAGAAGTCTTTAAAATTAAACCTGGAGACAGGCTGGTAGTACTGGGAGATGAATCGCAGGAACATCCCGGTATAGCATTAATGAAAGAAGAGTTCTTTCTGGGAATAGCTCAAATGTTTAAAACTGCTTTAGATATGGTTGAAGCACCTGATGAAAAGGAGAAAAAATGATAGATTATTTGTTGGAAGTCGAAAATATCTGCAAAAAATACTCAGGGTTTTCTCTTGAAAACATAAGCTTTTCACTGGCACAAAAGCGCATTATGGGGCTAATCGGCAAAAACGGAGCCGGAAAGAGCACGACTTTAAAAACCATCGTCAACATGACGCTGCCGGATAGAGGCAGAGTTACTATGTTTCAAAAAGACTTTTATAAGCATGAAAAAGAATGTAAACAGCATATAGGAGTCGTATTTGGAGGCATTGATTTTTATCCCCTCAAAAAGCTTTCTGTAATAACGTCAGTTACAAAAAAATTTTATGATAACTGGGATCAGGAACAATACCGCATGTATATAAAAAAATTTGAATTGGATGAAAATAAAAAATTCAAAGAGCTTTCTAATGGCATGAAAGTGAAGTATCTATTGACGCTTGCTTTGTCTCATCACGCCAAACTACTTATTTTAGACGAGCCTACTTCAGGTTTGGATCCCATATCTAGAGAAGAGTTGCTGTATATTTTTCAGCAGTTAATAGCCAGGGAAAACTGTTCTATTTTGTTTTCGACTCATATCACATCTGATTTGGATAAGTGCGCTGATGACATAACATATATCAGCAATGGAAAAGTTCTGGAAAGTGCAGATAAAGACACATTTCTGCGTTTATTTGAGTATTTAAAAACAGAAAAAGATGCAGGCGTTCTCACTTTAGAAGAAATCATGCTGCGAACAGAAAGGAGTGAATGGAATGAAAAGCCTTCTATTTAAAGAAATAATGCTGTCTGCTCACCCGACATCCATAGTATTTGTTCTTTTGGGATGCCTTGTTCTCGTACCTGCTTATCCTTACAGTGTAATCTTTATGTTTGGCTGCCTTGCACCATATATTACATTCTTAAACGGAAGAGAAACCAACGATGCCTGGTATACGGCGCTTTTGCCTGTGACAAAGCGAGAAATGGTCATGGCGAAATGCATGCTTACAGTGTCTTTTCAACTACTTCAGATGCTCATATCCATACCTTTTATGTTGTTAAGAAATGCTATTGCACTTCCAAATAATCCTGTAGGTCTGGATGCTACACTTGCTTGGTACGGATGGGGGCTCATTATATATGCAACGTTTGACTTGATCTTTTTACCGGCTTTTTATAAAAGCGGTTACAAAGTCGGCAAGTCTTTTATATTAGCGTCGATTCCAATGCTTATTTTAATAGTGGCAGCTGAAAGCTCTGCTCATATACCGCAGCTGGTATGGATGGACAGCTATGAGCCGGAGCATCTGCTGATGCAGTTGCCTATTTTGCTGGCTGGCATCGTTTATTATGTGGTATTTCTTATGCTGTCCTACAAACTTTCTGTGAGACGGTTTGAGCGGGTAGATTTGTAAACTGTGCAGAGATGAACAAAAGAATTTTCACGGATTGCGGAATTGTTGGCTGATTTTTCAAGGTAAAACTTACATAATTTAGTCAAGTATAATTTACCTAATCGTACTTGACTAAAATTATTTTTATGATATACTATATTCAATCATATTATCAACAGTTTGTTGCTTAGATAGGAGGATATCCGTCATGTTTATCGGTAGAGAGCGTGAGCTTGCAACGCTGAACAGGTTATACGCATCGGACAAGTTTGAATTTGCAGTAATATACGGACGTCGTCGTGTAGGGAAAACGGCACTTATCAGCCATTTTATAAACGAGAAAAAAGCAATTTATTTTATGGGCGTAGAGAGCAACGCCAAGCAAAATCTTGAAAATTTCAGCAAGAGTATTATAAGCTATCATACCGGAGTGGATACCGAAACATCTTTCTTATCATTTCAAGCGGCTTTGGAGTATGTATTTAAACTTTCTGAAAAAGAACGGATTATTCTTGCGATTGATGAATATCCTTATGTTGCCCGTTCATCGAAAAGCCTTGCCTCGACCATTCAGCTTTTGATTGACCAATATAAAGACACTTCTAAACTGATGCTGATTCTTTGCGGTTCGTCCATGTCCTATATGGAAGACCATGTTCTCGCCTACAAAGCGCCCCTTTACGGTAGACGGACGGCGCAGATGAAAATTCTCCCCTTTGATTTCGAGGAGACTTGCCGGTATTTCAAAAATTTCACCGATGAAGAGAAAGCCTATGTGTACGGCATTGTCGGAGGCACGCCGCAGTATCTGCTTCAGATGAGCGATAAGCTGAGCATTGAGGACAATATTAAAAACACATTCCTGAATCCCAACTCCGCCCTGTTTGAAGAGCCGGAAAATCTTCTCAAACAGGAGGTGCGGGAACCGGCGCTCTACAATGCGATTATCACGGCCATTGCCACCGGCGCTTCCCGTATGTCGGAGATTTCCGGAAAGGTCGGCGAAAGCACCAACATTTGCTCCGCCTATGTGAAAAACCTGATTTCCCTCGGCATTATCGAAAAAGAGACGCCCTATGGGGAAAGGGCGTCCCGAAAAGCGATTTACTCGATTGCGGACAATATGTTCCGCTTTTGGTATCGCTTTGTGCCAGAAAACACCTCCGTTATTTCAAGAGGCGCTATTGATTTGGCATATAACCGCATCGCTCCCGAACTTTCCTCTTATATGGGCGGCGTTTTCGAGGATATTTGCAAACAGTATCTTTGGAAGCTGCTTCTTGAGGGCAAGTGTGCGGTGAACTTCACCGATCTTGGTCGTTGGTGGGGAGCAAACCCTAAGACCAAGTCCCAAGAAGAAATCGACATTATGGGTGCAGATAAAGACACCGCACTTTTTGCAGAGTGCAAATGGACAAACGAAAAGGTTGACCTTGGTGTGCTTGAAACCCTTGTGGAGCGCAGCACCCTGTTTAACTACAAGAAAACGCATTTTTATCTCTTTGCAAAAACAGGCTTTACCAAAGGCTGTATTGACAGAGCAAACGAGATGGGTAACGTAACCCTCGTTATCTATGAGGATATATTGAAAGCGTAAAGCACTATTCCACAAGTATATTTTTCTTAAGCCACAGTTCGTTGGATCAAGAGTGCGAAATTTGTCGATGGTTGAGGGGAAATAAACCTAAACAGGAGGATTATTTATGCCAAAGATAATGGAAATTATCGAAAAAGACGGAAAGACGATAATCGTGGATTACGCTCACAACGCGTTGAGCTTTTCGGCGGTCTTCGACTATGTCGAAAAATTTTACCCCGAAAGCAAAAAAATATGTCTTTTCGGCTGTCAGGGAAACAAAGCTTATGACAGACGGACAGAACTGCCGGAAATAGCGGGAGAGAAAGCGGACTTTGTGGTTTTGACAACCGACGACCCGGCAAAAGAGGATCCGGGAAAAATACTGGACGAGGTGGAAGACAATCTGAAAAAAACAAACGTCAAATACGTCAAAATCCCCGACAGGGAAGAAGCCGTTCGATTCGCCGTCTCAAAAGCCGGAAAAGGAGACGTAGTCTTCCTCGCGGGGAAAGGACACGAGCACACGCAAATAGTGGGAAATAAAACCGTATTTTATAAAGGAGACATGGACACGGCGAAAGACGAACTGGAAGAAAAATAGAAATTCACATTCGGACTTGCTTTTTACAAGATCAATATGTCAATATGAAGATAAATTTTTTGTTAAAAAATTCAAGTTTAAGAACTTTAAATTAAGAATTATAAATTAAGAATTATATTGAATATATT
>ERZ826764.1087-NODE-1087-length-33959-cov-4.367154_pt1 | contig 33959 bp, 68 predicted proteins | sample MGYA00519870_ERZ826764 | MGnify/ENA primary metagenome ERZ826764 (study PRJEB31778, sample SAMEA3449239) | human gut metagenome | biome: human gut; feature: human-associated habitat; material: faeces | place: United Kingdom | collected 2010/2012 ...
AATCTGATTGAAACCCTCTTTGCACAAGTGGCCATTGTGGTCCTCAATTACGTCTTTAGTAAACTCTTTGTCTTTAAAATTCTCGTTTTTGAAATAAATCTATCTGGATATAACTTTACAGGAGAAATAAATCTATCAATGTTGCTGAAACCTAATAATGAATTAACATAATAAGATACGCCACTTCCTCTTCCTGTTTTTGTAATAATTCCTCCATTCTCAACGCCAGTTTTAACAAGCTCATAATCTATGAGGAAATAATCAGCCATTTTTGTATCAATAATTGCATTTAATTCATACTCAATTCCATCTTTATATTCTTTATATCTCTCTGGTGATACAGTATTTTTAATTTCATTCCATTTTGAATACACCAAATTATGTAATGTTGTATCTCTCCATTCTTGTGATTTATCTCCTACCCATTCACCATTAAACAGATAATTTTTAGGAAGCTTTATGTTTTTATTTAAAACAATATCATCAAAATCTAAAAGAATATCTGTATTTTTAATACATTCATCAATTTGTTCATCGGTTAAAATGCCTTGTTCTTTTAGTCTTCTACGAGCTTCTTGCTCATCAGGGTAATCCATATACCATCCTTGTTCATCTTCATCGTATGTGATACCTCTTGCTTCTAAATAATTATCTCTTTCCTTATATTGATCTGGATATATATAATGACTATCACAACCAAGAATTAATTTAATTCCAAATTTATCATGCAAATCAATTATTCTTTTATTTATTTTCTTTTGAATATCGGTATTATGATACTGAATCTCCAAAAAGAAATTATCTTTAAAATGCCTATATAATTTTTCTGTAATCTCATCAATGTCGTTGTAAGCCCAATATTTCAAGCAAGCAGTTGTTACCATGATATTTTCAGGTTTTACATGTAATAAAAGATTGATGTCAATTCTTGGTTGTCCATAAAACCCATCTATACTTGCAACAGAAAGAATTTCATTAATATCTCTACGTCCCTCTTCATTTTTAGCTAATAAAATTATATGGCAATTAGTTCTATCTTTGACAAATTCATTCGGAATTTCTTTACCTGTTTTTTTATCTATTTTGGAATATTCCGCTAATCTATCTTTTACCCAATATGCTTCTGCTCCAAACACAAATTTAAGTTTCTTCTTTTCAAACTGTTCTTTGGTTAATAATCCAGATTCTACATCTTTCAAAAGCTTATCATTATGCTTTTGCACCAATTCGTATGGAACGTAATAATTTCCTTGATAACCATGTTCTACGCTTGATATTACATTTTGCCCTAATTCTACTGCTCTTTGTATATATTCCTCATATGATGCAGCACAATCAGTAACTAAAACATTGCTATAAGATGTGTGTTTATGATAATTTTGCATAATATCTCCTACTCATACGTGTCCGTTTCTGGGTTATATTGTCTATTATCTTCTTGTTGTTTTTTACCAGTAGGCTTTGGTTTATATTCACAAGCATGATTACGTTGACCACACAAATAATGGCAATAATAATAATCTGGATTTGGATTCCATTCATTTTCTTTTTCAATGAGACTAAGTGTATCTTTCACCCATTGGATAGCTTCGTTATATTCTTCCTTAGACCAAGGAATCTCTATCCATTTTTGATCTTTGAACATATTCCATTTCAGTTTTGATACTGAACCATATTTTTTTATCACTGGGATTGAATATAAATAGAGTTGTCGTTTAAATTCTAAGAAATGTTGTTGATCAGATTTGCTAATTTTACCGTTTTTTAAAATTTTTAAACTTGCCGATTTATGATCTATAATAATAATCTCATTCGTTTTTTTATCTTTAACAAGTAAATCTATATATCCTATAAAATCCTTGCTATTAATAGTAAATTCAACTTTTTCTTCGACACCAAGAATCTCATAATTCTCCAAATCTAAATCAATATTATCGAAATAATCAATACCTTTATCATAATAAGACTGCCTAATGTCTACGAATTTATTTGGTGGAGCATTATGAGGAACGTCTTGATTAAAATGTTCCTCATAATATTCATTTAATTCAAATAATGAAAGTTCCCCTTTTTCATACTTTTCAAGGATTTTATGAACAAGTGAACCGTATTCACCAAAAAATCCATTTTCAGATTTATTACATTCGAGATAATGTAATTTCCATTCGTATGGGCAATTATAATATGAGTTTAATCTTGAAAATGACCATTGCATTGTTCCAAGCAAAAAATCCAGTTCTTCATCCATCATAATAATAAGCCTCCTTAATGGTCTGGAAATGTATTATCTACAGACCTATCTATATATGGTAATTTATCTGTGTATATGTCACTATCCCAAGCAAATTGAGCATCATATTCTTCATAGTCCGTATAAAATCTTCGAGAAGTTAAGTCATACCATAAACCCATTTGGAAATCTGCTTTTCCTAATAATCTATCTTTGATCACCGTAAGCACTACATCAAAGTTATGCCATTTTGATTTTGCATCAGCTTTTTCTTTTTTGGAAACTCGTCTTAGACCTATTGATCTCATAGCAAGATTAATAATATTAGAAGTTCCAGATATGTCGTACATTTCAATGTCAGAATTTGTATCTTGTGTTTTTCTTGGATGAGCAATCAAAACTACTGCTACATTAAATTTTGCAGCAAACTTAATCAAAGAATTAATCAAATTTGTTTGAGCCGTATTTTTATCACTCTCTGCACAATTCAGGTCAATCATCATAAGGTTATCAAGCACAATTAATTTACATCCAAACTTTCTTACACATTCTTCTGCGGATTTTAAAACTGAATCAACATCATTAGGTTCATCATCTCTATAGATAAACAATTTTTTGTTGTAATACGTTTGCATCTTTTTTTGAATAGATTGAGGTACTATGTAATATTTTCGATTGTCTCTACTTGTTTTTTCAACCATATTTCTTCTACCTGCTATAATTGTATTGAACCAATTAGCAGACATTCTTTCAGGCATTTCTTTTGAAAACAAAAATACAGGGTTACCATCATCTATTGTTCTTGCAATTGTCTGATCTATAATTGAAGTTTTTCCACTACCAGGTCTTCCAGATAGAACAGTTAATGTTCCATAGAAAATTTTCAATAATTCTTCATCCAATGGTTTGATTCCTGTCTTAACTCCATCCATTTGAGAAATATCAAGTTCCTCAATTTCAGAATAATCAACAACACTTTTTACTGGAACATCTTTTGCATCTGAAATGAGATTCATCACAAAATTTTTCCCACCTATTTGTAAGCAATCATTAATATCTTTTATTGGAACTTTTTTACCATTCTCTTTTTCAAAATATTCTGGTGCTGTTATATATTTTGTTCTCCATGTTCCTAAGCGGTAAATACACTCTTTCCTCATTTTAATACCTGCTTCATCATTGTCAGACCAGATAATAATTGAATCAAAATTGTTTAACCAATCCCAATTTTCTTCAATCCAATGAAGATTTCCTGCACCAAGAGGAACACTTACAGTGTTAATATATCCTGCCTCAATAGCACTTGCACAATCCGTTTCCCCTTCTGTAATCAACAATGGTTTTGATGTATTGACTCTATTCATGTTGAATAATAAAGCTGATGTATCAGAGTCTTTTTGACACCATGTTTTCGGTTGCCCTGAATGTTTTTCTATTGTTCTTGCAGGTCTATATTTGACCATTGTTAGAACATCATTTGTGTCATAGAAATTAAATACTCCATTTCCATGTAAGTCTTCTCTGATGTCAAGATAATCAATTACATTTTTTGAAATTCCTCGTTTGCCCCAATATTCAAGGACATTTGTTTTACCATTTAACGGTTCTTCGTGTGGATATCTATAGTTTCTTCTAGTTTTTACATCTTTTTCTCCAAAGCTATATTCAACATTTGCTTTATCAAATAAATATTTTGCCGCTTCTAAAAATGTATTTCCTTTTTCCATTAAAACATCAATGATATCAACTGTTTTATTACACCCGAAACAATGGAAAGTATAATTCTTTTTATTGTAAATAAAGCTTGCAGTATCTTCATTATGATATGGACAACATGCCTTTAAATTTTTTTCATCAAAATTATCCAGTTCAAGCAATTCTGCTATTAAAAAAGCGTTTTTGTCACCTAGCTTTTCTTTCGCTTTTTCAATGTCTTTTTTATCAATTAGCATCTACTCACCACCTATACTTTAAATTCTTGCTCATAAAATAACTTTCTGATGCCATACAAAACTTGCACTGGCTTTTGAGAATAATACAATTTTGACGACTCAATATTTTTCCTAATGTATTCTATAGGGACTCTATTTTTAAAAACCATTGTGTTTATTGCTCTATAAGCAATAGGATATTTTGTCTTATCTTCTATATAGCTCATGTACGTATTGACACAATCAGTAATCTCTTGTTTCATACCTGCACAATCCCAATGATAATGTTTCCTATTAATAACCACGGATTCAGAGTCTTTAACTCTGTCCCCGTGGTGTAAACAATATTTATATGCGCAGATATATTCTTTTTCTTTTTTACCTGCCATATCTACCTCTTTTAGTTAAATGGAAGTTCTTCCTCAATACCATCTGGAATACTCATGAATTTATCACTTCCAGGAGCAGGTGTTTTATTAACATTACTTGTAGAGTTTTCAGAAGAATTTTTGCTTTCTGCAAATTCTACCTGTTCTACAATGACATCAGTTGTATAAACTTTAATTCCATCTTTGTTTGTATAACTTCCAGTTTGAATACGTCCTTCTACAACAAACTTCGTACCCTGATGTCCATATTTTTCAATAAATTCTGCGGGTTTCCCAAAAGCCACACAGCTAATGAAATCGGCAGTCTGTTCATCACCTTGTCTTTTGAATCTTCGATCTACAGCCAGAGTAAATCTCGCAACTGCGGATGAATTTTCTCCCTGTGTATATCTTACTTCTGCATCTCTTGTCATTCTTCCCATTAACATTACTTTATTCATTATATTTTCCTCCTATAATTACGCCTGTACTGGTTTGATTTCTTTTACTTTTGCTAAACATTCTTTTGCTGCTTCTAAATCTTTAATTGCATTTGGGTTGCCACTTGGAACATATTCTTTCAGAGCATTCATTAATTCTGCATTTTTTGTGCCACCAAGTTTCGTGCAAAAAGAGATAATTTCTTTTTTGATGGAAATAATATCACCTTCTACATTTTGAGCTGTAGATGCTGTAAATTTAGGTCTTGTTGGTTCAATATCCGATGTATTAGCCCACTTGATAATTTTCTGTCCATGAGATTCTGTAAGTAATGTTGCATTATCATTCTCAAAAATATGAGTATTATCTTTCTGAGGTTCAGCCATATGAGTTTTCTGATCTACTGTAAACGTACAAGTAAATTCGTATTCAAACCCATCTCTCTGTTTCGCTCCTACCCCAAGTTTTTTAACACTTGTTTTACCTCTATCATCTTTTTCAATTTCGTACTGATCTTTTCCTCGCATAGTTGCGATTAAATGAATTGGACTTGTAGCAAGTTTATTGATAAATGCATCGTGTCTTGGAGTTACTTTCGCCCATGCTTGATATGTCCCACCAGCTTTTTGCTGTAATTCAAGACAACCGCCTTTACCATCCCATTCAGGTGATGTGCTGTCCATAATTAAGATGTCATATTTTTCTTCGACTGCAAAATCAATTACATCAGAAAACTGTTCTGGATTAAAAGGTTCTACAAGATCAACAATGTCATAATCAAATTCATTTGCATAGTATCTACCTCTTGCGCCCTCTGTATTAGCAAGTAAAATTCTACAAGGTTTTCCAGTGATTTTTTCGAGTTCTTCACGCATTCCAGTGGCTAATCTTAATGCAGAATATGTTTTTCCACCACCTGACGGAGCCATAAGTGCCACCTTTGTATAAATTTTTTCTCTTACTGCTTTTTGTACTTTAAAAGCCATAGTCTTAAATCCTCCTGTGATTTTTATTCTTTGTTTTTAATATGTAATAACATTTATGTGAACACACTCATATTTGAGTGTAGTAACATGGAATTAAATCTATGATAAAATTCTATGTCAACAGTGATTTATGGGTGCAAAATCCCAAGGGTATGCTGCTAACCACCCATTTTATTTCTCTATTCAATTTCGATTTATTTGGAAAATTCGATTCGATTGAATCTATAAGATTTATTTCTCTTTATTTTTTACTGGTAAAATTGAAATAATGTATCGCCCTGGAAGTATTAACAACTCACCATCTTCTGTTTGAAAATGAAACTGTTCAAATAATCCCATAATATTTATTAATTTTACATTTCTATATCTTTTATAAAACATTATGTCTCTTGTTGAATTAATAAAATTATGATTAAACTTAACATCATCTCGACATCCAGTGCATTCTACATTATAATTCCTGTCAATCATTTGGCAAATCGTTTCATTCCATTTTTTATAGTTATCATTCATACTTTATACTCTCTAACAAATTATTCTTTTATAACTCTACATTTTCCATAACTGCTCTAGCTTCGAGAACAGCAATATAATCTGTCATAACCTTAATCTGTATATTATATGTACTTCTTGGACATGTAGGTTTAAAGTTTAATTCTCCTTTATCCCATTTCTCTAACATATTTTTAAGACCTGTATATCTAATTACAAGCTGTTCATATTCTGCAATAAATCTTTCTTTGTAATCTGCGCTATTCATCATTTCCACTGTTTCTTTTAATGTCTTCATAAATATCGTTCTCCTTTTCTCCGATGAAATTTGGATTTTATATTATCTATCTCTTTCAGACAATGTAATTGTATCAATATCAACTTTAAGTAATCCCTGTAATACCATAGGTGCTTCATCAATCAAAAACTTCTTATGTCCAACTAATGATCTATCTTTTAATAATTCTTGTACTGTCATTGGTTCAGGGATAGATATCCCAATTCTTTCTGCAATATCTTTAGCAACACCTACACCTTTATAATCTGCGCATACAATTGGATATTGTGTAACATGACTTCTATGTACTAAATATGTTGTCTTACCTTTTCCTCTTTCTAAATTACAAATTTCCATATTTAATTTCCTCCATTTATATATTTTTTCATTATCTTTATTCACAATTTAATTCTTGTCTACCGTACAAATCAAAACCAGTACATATTTCATTTAATTCAGATGTATGTTCTGAAAGATAATCCATAATATTTTTTATGATATCTATATCACCAATACCAATTATGCTTGTTAATTTTTCTTTTGGTATGTAGATTTCATATTCGTTACTATCGAATTTAATTGGAATCTTGCCATCGTAGTCTTTACAAGATAAATTTACTATTACATTTGACGGTGATATATTAATTTCCACATCATGCAAATTATCATCCTTTAGGATTTTTGTAATATCTTCTATTACATTAATCATTTATTCTCCTTTTCATCATCCTTATTCACAATTTTGTCAATCTGATCTGTAATATAATCAACTACATCTTTGCCGGTTTTCCCAATTGCTTGGATGTTATCTGTCGTTACATTATCTAGCACAAGCATTGTATACATGGTATCTTTTGATGGAACTGTTGCAAAAAGTAATCCACTAACGCAAAGCCAGATAACTGATTGCTTTAAATGCTTTTTACATGTAGCAATAGGATCTTCATCCTGTTCATAATCCACAGAAGCAATAAGCCAAATAATTGATAATACTACCGCTGCAATTCCAAGTAAAATTAATGCAATAGTAAGCAATCCCTTTAAATTATCAAATAAGTCAATCAAATAAATCAACCAAGGGCTAATAATCGGTTTCATAATTTTTCATCTCCTATCTATATATTCTCCATTTGAAACGAAAGTTTTATCTATAAATTCTCTAACTTTTTTAACTCTTTCTGAGCATTTTCGATAGTTTCTTTAAGATTTCTAATCTTACATTCTCTTTCTGCTAATAACTTCTTTTCATTTTCTTCTTTATCATTCGCATAAAACTTATCTTCAAAGTCCCAATAATCATGTTCATCACCACTCCATGAGTGATTCGATACAAGAAAACTTTTTCTTACTTCAATACTTGGTGCATCCCAATCACATCCATGACCACAACAATGTTTATCTTCTCTATAATCTGGATCACCAGGACTACATTCACAATATCCCCAATTACGTTCATCGTAACTGAATGTAATTTCATATTTAAAATCCGATTCTTCTACACATTCCCAATTATTATTTTCAGATTCATTGTAAAGGAATACATTTACCTTACGGATACAATAATTACTATCTTCAATTACGATATCGTAACTATTGCAATCTCTTAAATCGGAACAAAACTCATCATACAATGCATAATTATCAACTAAATCTTGCCATAATCCAGCAATCAAAAACGGAATATTAAGCTTTTCACTATTTGGTTCTCTATATTCATTCTCGTATTTTAATACTTCAACCAGTCGTTCTATGAAATTTTGAATTGTAATATTGGTACTATACTTCATATGTATCTATTCTCCTTTCAATATCCTTTCATCTCAAATAGTTCTTCTTCATATGAGATACACTCATATCTTTTACAATTGTCCACTGTACATTGAAATTCTCCGCACCAAGGACTTCCATCTCCCATATGATCATATGGACAGTGATAATCTTTTCTACAATATTCACAATTTGTATATTTCTCACACGCCATTTATTCATTCTCCTAATATTTTCTTCACATCAAGCACATCAACCTTCTGGTAATAATATTCATATGGCGATTCGATATAATTTTTATTCAATTTATCATTTACATCATTTACACAAAATACTGTGCATCTATTACCATGACCATCACTATTGAAATGAATTTCTGCGTTATTACATATTTCTTTACCTGTTTCAAACCAATCTTTGAGACACTCAAAACACTTCATAGATTTTTTATATTTCTCATTCATTTTATCTACAAAATATTTTGCCGATTCTTCATCATATGTAATTCCATCTATTACTTCTCCATAGGAATGAGTAATTAGATAAACACTATCTTTTTCATTTTTAATCATACGCATTCTCCCATAATCGCTTTAGCTAATTTATCCCAATCAGATTCATAATCTTCTTTTGATAATTCTGTCAATACTTCATCCATTAGTAAATGTGATATACCGGATTCTCTCGCAGCTTCGATTGCTGTTTTGCCTTTAATGATTAATTCTACAAATCTTGCAATTTTAATATCTTTCATAACTTATCGCCATCCTTTACAAATTCAAATTCTCCATTTGTATATGAATGTAACATCCACCCTTTTACAGTTTCAAACTTATGAACATAATTTGGATGTCCATGTTTCTTTAGCATCTTTTTATTAATTCTCTTCTTTTTATGCCATTTACATGGAATAAGTTTTGAAACTTTAATATCATATTTATCAGGAATCTTAAATTTATCAATATCAAAAGCTTTATATATCTTTTGATAATTAGCAGGTTCAGATACATCAATGCAAAATGAACCATCATATTTATCTAATCGTGATGTATATTTTGTATTATATTCATACCTCAAATCACCATCTTGAATATTATTAATTTGCATAATCAGTTTATCACCATTCATTAAATACATTTCATTAATTTCTTTATTCAATTTTATTTCTCCTATGAAATTCAGAATTTATCATCTTCTATTTCTCCAAATAATTTCTTTATTTTATCCATATCATAATCAAACATATTTTGTTTTACGCAAATTGCACATAAGTAAACAGGAGAATTAACTTCATCAATATGAGAACACATACAACAAGGACTATTAATAGGAAATCTTGATTCAGGTGTTGGATATTTCTCTAATAATCTATCTAATTCCTCTAACTCTTTATTTCTCTCTTCGATCTTTTGTTTAATGATTCTTTCTCTTTGCTCATTAGCATATTTATCCAATTGCTGTAACTGATATTTCTCAGTTTCTTCTTTGGTGAAGAAAATACTTTTACCTAATTCAGATACTTTGTATGTTTCTGGAATACACAATAACCACTCCTGTAGTTTACCATATAGCACTCTACGAATCTTATACTTTACTATTCCTCGTACTGGAAAGATGAGATACACTGATTTGCCAACAAGTTCTTCTATATCAGTAATTCCATTTTTGAGCAAATAATCATTACTATACATTTTAATTCTCCTTATGATATTCTTTATCTAACCAATGAATACAATTCTCAATCGCAGCATCATAATTTTCAAAAATGTATCCACTTGGACTATACCAATAAGCAATTTCACCAACATAAATCTTTTTTACTAAATATGGTGCAATTTCTTCAAGTGACATTGTTCTTAATCTATCTATATTTCTCATAATCCACCTCACATATTAGTTTCTATACCATGCCATTTCTTATGTCTCTCCCAGTCTCGCCATTCGAGATTACCAAAATGGATTCTTAATTCTATATTCTCTATATCATCCTGCGATAATATCCAATCACGATACTGTTTTACTTCACCATCAGTTAAATCATAAATGTTTTTATAATAACCTAGAACTTTATCAATCTACTCAACAGACCAATCATAATCAGATAAGGCAGCTTGACGCTTATATTCCGCAATATGTTCATCTACTTCTTTTTGTGCTTCATCGTATGTGCGATATACTTTTGAACAGGTTACAGTAGTATGATTAGGTGTCCTATTGATTCCCCAATCTTGCGGATACCCTTTATGTATTCTCCAACCATCAGTAGTAATCTCTGATTCAATTTCTCCATGAAAGATTTTCGCACGTTTCACTAAAAATCCTTTATCATATGCTTCTTTTAATGTTTCTGGTTTGTTAATGTCCAATTTAAAATTAATCTCTTCATCTGTTAATGGATCTTGTTTAATCTCAAATAGCTTTGTATCATAACTCCAATTCTTAGGAAGCTTGTGAAATCTCTGCTCAGTGTCAAATTCGTCAATCGGAACACCTTTTATATAATCAGAATAGATTCTTCTACGTTCTCTTGGTGCAAGATAATCAATATAGACATCGAATTTATATTGTTCATCTACCATTCCATAATGAACTGAATATTCATGTCCACGCTGATGACACCAAAATACAATTTCACCACTTTCAAATCTCTTATCCTTTGGTGGTGTATTTGCCATAATTATTCCCCCTTTCATAATTATTTGAATGTGTAAGTAGGGAATTGAACCCTACCACTCTATATTTCTACATATAGAATCACACCATGTCTACACTATTTATTTCTCTGTTGCATCCACTACGGTTGTACCTGCACCTTGTACAGTAACCCAACCATTTTTATAATGTGCTTCTGCTTCTTTCATTCTAATAAGTTCATCCGTAATAGAAGAACTTAGTTCTTTATTTGCCTTTGCTTGTGCTTCCGCTGCGATTCTAGTCTTTTCAGCATCGGCTTCTGCTTTAATTTTTGTTTTCTCTGCATCTGCTTGCGCTTTTGTAATCTCAATATTTGCATCCGCTTCGGCTTGTAATTGTTCGGTCTGTTTCTGTACTTTTACTTTCTCCTGTTCAGCTTGAGTCTGTTGCTTTTCCTGTAATGTGGTAACACGATTATCAATTGCCTTTTTTAATTTTTTATCAGGATGAACATCAATAATAGACGCATCAAGGACTTCAATACCATATTTCTTAGAAAATTCTTTATTTAGATACTCAGTAAGAACTTCATTGAGTTGCGCACGATTACCAGAATAAATATCCATCATAGAATAATCTGTTGTAACCTCAGAAATTTTAGATTTAAGAACGGTTTTTACACGATTCTCTACAATATCTTCTCCGTCCATACCTTTAAATTTCTTATATGTATCAATTACTTGATCTTCAATATATCGGTATGTCATTTGGAAACTAATTGGAATACTAGCATCGTCAGAAGCCGCAACTTTAAATGAATCATCATCTTTACTACCATCTCGCTTATCTTTTGACAATACAAGAATTTCGTTACTTGTTGAAAATTCCTTAACTTTGTTCATTGGTGGAATAAAATGTGCGCCTGGTTTAAGAAGTTCATCTTTTACGCCATCCTTGTAGTTGTATGTGATCCCGACTTTACCAGTTGGAATTAAATCTACATGTGTTACTGTAAATCCTCCACCAATGATTGCTACCGCTACTACTAAACCTACTACTAAATTTTTCATATTATTTATCACCTTTCTTCATTTGATTTTTAATCTCTTTATAAACTTCTTTTTCAATATCAAAACTTTCATCTTGACGATTGATGTGCATTTCAATCTTATGAATTACTAACCAACCAATTGAAAATATGATAAGTGCGCCAATTGCAAATCCAATAGCACTTAACAAAAATATAACCCACATATATTTATCACCACCTTTCTAACATGTACATCACTTATTCATTGTCAAAATCTTCTCAAAAATATTATGAGTTGCTACAAATTTCGATGCTAATACATCTGGTGATTCTATTGATTCCATTCTCTTTAATGTATTCTTCATTCTATACGCAAGTTCTTTCATGTTATCTAACAAGCGTTCCATTTCAGTAATATCTTTTGTGGCTAATGCTCCAATAAAAGCATCTTGTAATAGCATCATATCTTCATTTAATGCATTAAATTCATCATTTGTAAGTAGCTCACAATTATCTAATTTTTTCGCAAGAATTTTAAAATCTTCATTTATACTCATAATGTTCTCACTTTCTCTATGAAATCAGAGTTTCAATTAGTCCCATAATCCATCAATTTTTACTGTCCTATGGTTAATCCATCTATATCTGATTTCACTACCATACCCACACGATTCATCACAATTATCATTTGTACATATTGGTAAAAGTTCTGTTACTTCTGGTTCATCCATATATGAAAATTCATAACATAATGAAGCTATCTCTAATTTAGAACCACATCTAGGACATTTACCTTTGATTTTAATTTTTTTACTCATACACAATCTTCTTTCTCAAACTCAATTTCACCTGATTCATAATCTTTTGACACTACGACATAGTATTCTTTATCCTCATCGAATTTGTACATATGTATCATACTGTTACCAGAACCCATAAAATAAGAATATGCTTCTGGGTTTCCTCTAAAATATTCAATTCCTTGCTGAATCCATTTATTAATTTCTTCATCTGAAATTTCAATAGCTTTAAACTCTTTGCTTGATACAGTAAAATGAGTCGGATATTTTACATTTGACGCACAAATATCAATAGCATCATCTTCAAATTCTTCAACATCCATCTCATAATTGCAACATGGACAGGTTACATATGGCAATCCTAGATATCCTATATGAGTATCTTCTCTTGATACTTCAAGAATAGATCCGCAATTTCCACATTTTATTTTTACTTTTTCTACTCTGAGTTTAGTTTGCTCTGGTAGTTGATACGGATTCCTGGGTTGATTTTTATAATTATTTTGAATTACTTTCATTGTTTTCCTCCATTTACTCCATAACCTAAAATAAAACAATCATCAATTAATCTCTCATTAATGTATTTTCCGCAAGACAATCGAAATAATTGATCTCCATATGGCTCTTTAACAGGATATATCTCATGATACCATCCATTAATTTTGTTTCTGATAATAATATCAGGATAATCTTGTAAATACATTCGTCCAATCCATTCTGGTAAACAACTATTCCAAGGATATACCGTTACAAATTTAATTTTTGCTTCGTTAAGCCATTGTCTGATTCTAATGTCGCTATCCACAAAAACAACGTCTACTTTACCTATATTCTCTTTTATATATTGAATAAAATTATTTGGGAAATTTGGATTATCAACACTAATAATTTGTTGTTTGAATTGATTTAGATGTGCTTCTGTAGACATAAGATGCAGGCTTGATTCCCACCATTGACGTTCTTTTTCAATTTCTTCTTCATTTGGTAATCGCTTTATTGTCTTAAAATCATAAATATTTACATCCAATATATTATAATCTTTGATGTGTTCACTTGCATATGTTTTACCGCAACAAGTATAAGCACTAATAATTAACGTATTCTTCATACTGATTCTCCTATATAAACCCATTTTAATTTCTCATGAATATTTATATTATCAATCGGAAAATAAATCACACATGGGTATTTGTCTGGTATATTAGCAAATTCTCCACCACGATCATAATATTCTCTAATTGTTTCTAAAACTTCTCCTGTATCATCATCTACATTTGGGCTAAATCCGAAATATTTTTCGCAATATTCAGGATTACCAAAATATTGTTGAACCATTTCTATGAAGTTAATCATTTCATTTTTATCATGAATGATATTGAGATATTCTATTGGATTATATGCGTCACAATTAGCAACATAATGTGTGGGAAATGTGATATTCGATTGAATATTTTCAAGATTTGTTCTCATAGAGCATATGTTGAACGGATGATTTAATTCACAATATTTGCATTTATAGCAGTCATGTTCAAATTCATTATGATTATGTACACCTGTGTCTACAAACTTGACACAACTATCATTATAACCAGGAATACAACGATGATCTAATCTAAATGAACCATCATCATTTCTAATTATATCTTTATATTTGTTAAGCAGGAATTTTATATTCTGCTTTTCAGTTGATGTTGGATATATCATATATTATGGCTTTTCTCCTTTCATGAAATGAAAAATTCAACTTTCTAGTATATCTTCTAACTGCTCAATTTTCTCTCTTAACATATCATTCTTCGAATCTAAAGAACAATTTTCATCTTGCAAATCTTCGTTTTCTTTTTCTAAATCATAAACTTTATCTAACAATTCCTGATATTCTTCATCGCTATGTATCGGTGTTAGCTTCTCAATCTCATCCGCCAAATCCGAATTGTAATAACTTCTTACAAGACAAGCAGCATCTTGAAGATCATTAACTTCTTCCCAATTACCTTCAATCAGAATCATTTCATTTCTCCTTTAGATGACATATAAATAAACTGATTTTTAAATTCTTTGACCTCATCGGATGTTTTAAAAAATGGCTGTAAAATTTCATTTATTTCCTCTTCATGTTCAATACACCAATTGTCAAATGAATCATCTATAATTTTTAATTCTGCTCGTTGACCTCTCATACACCATTCACTCCACAATATCACATCGTTCAAATTCAATTGAATATTTTGGAATGTAATTGATACCATAAGATTTCATATAATCTTCAATAGCATGTACACAATTTCTTCCAAACTTTTCTGCATTATTTCCATCCATAATTGCATGATATAGTAATTCTTCATAGTTTCTAATATGTTTATAATTTTTGTAACTATAATCAGGGACTAAAGTAAAACTTCTTTTTTCTGGTGGAATCCACATTTGAAACCCCTCTATATGTTGGAACGTAGGTTTCCCATTAATCGTAAATTCATTTTTTTCGTTCATAAAATATTTTGTCTGAGAATTACCATAAAAACATAAAGATACTTTAATCCCACGTTTTATATAATTCATATATCACTTCTCCATTTCATTAAGCAATTTCTCACAACGTTTAATATGGTATCTTAGTTTTCTATTTCTTTCGCTATCTGTACGACCGTGACTACAACATTGATTAAATCCAAGAATATCTTCCGCTAATCTCTTCGAATATTCCACAAATTGCTTTGTAACTTTAACATTATTCATCCATTTATCACCTCATATGTGCCTTTTAAGGCATATTTCAATCAAAAATACACCTCAAAAGACCTATTTTTTACGATGAAAGGGAACTTTCATCTGATCTAAATTTCTCCCTTTGCTCCACAATTATCCGCAATCGTCCAATCATCACACGCCATATTCTCAATGGTATATGTAATGTCTTCTGAATCCCTAATGTTGATAACTCTACCATCGTAACAGTGCATCATAACTTCATTACCATCCAGTTCCCACCAACCTGTCCAATGTTTTCTCTTGATCTTATGTCCTCTTTTAAGTGAAAATAATGCGCTTGCGAAATTCATAGTTTATTTATCCTTTCTTTCTCTTTCATCTGTTTACAAAATTCTCTATATTTCCTTGTATATTCATAAGATTCTCCAAATATATGATTCACCGCTTTAAATAATTTCGGTTCGTATTTCCGAATTACTTCCAATTCATATTCAAAATCTCTACCAAATGGACAACCAGCACATCCAGTACGTTTTAATCCATATTCGGTGTAACAATCGCTATGATCAACAAGATAAGCTACTTCATAATCAATCTTATCTGAATCTTTATACCAGAATAAAGGTCTATAATTATCACATCCTGTATCTGTTTCATCAAAGCATGATTTATACGCAGTTGCTCTTGCACCACCTTCGGCTTTTCGTATTCCAATAATCTGTAAATCAAATTTCACATTGTAATAATCACATAAAATAATTCCTTCTCTTAATATTTTATGAGCAACATCTTTCTTAGCATATTTACAGCATTTATTTGATATTTTAAACGTCGGTGGATTTGCAACCATAAATTCTTTCAAATATTTATTACGAGAAATATTAAAGCTACTTCCATTACCTTTCACATTACACCACCATTCTAAAGCAGACTTACATTTTGGATATTTTTTCATCAAAGTATCAAAATCTTCATCTTCCCACTTAAAACTATGTGCTTGTAATCGTTGGGTAAATTCACTGACTTGCTTAGAAATGAATGGTTGTCCATATGTTTTACAGGACGAAGGAATTGGTTTAATTGCTTTATATGGATGAATCTCTATATTGTATTTCTCTTCAAGATATTTCAAATGATCTTTTGTAGCTTGATACTCAAGACCTGTATCAAACCACACATATGTAACTTTATTATCTTTATCACATCTCCATACAATGTCTAACATTACATCACTATCAGAACCACCAGAGATGCTACATAGAATATTTTCATATTTGCTACTATTAATCTTTGACCATGCCCTAACCAGGTTGTCTCCAATTGTTTGATTTTTAGGGCAACTTTCTAATAATTCTTCTATACTATTGGCTTTACTCAGCAATATGTACTTTCCTCACACGAAATTTATTTCGTTTCGTATGAGGTAAAGCCATACTTAGTGAGTGTCTTTTTACGTCACTGTCACATTACTTTTTTCGATTTATATAGACCAACGATCCGACATATAAATCATTGTGACAACCTTTATCTAATAAAGGTATTAAATACACATTGCCGTATTCTAGCCAATCGGCAGCACAGCTTCGCAAATCTTCTCTATGCTATTGATTTTACAATCAATCATTTGATGTTCAGGGTGATTGTTATTATAATCTCTTGCAAACATATCAGCCCAGAAATCCATGTATTCATCATCTGCTTCGGAATCCATTACTGCATATCTTGTAACATTTTTATAATTGCCTTTATCTGTCATGTAGCTTAAATCAATCTGGTACACAGGTAATGTGATTTTCGTTTTAAGAAAATTCAATGGATGAACCGAAGATAGTTTATCTTTTAGTTCTTTATCGTATATTTCAAATGTATCAATTCCTGTCCTTAGTCCACATTCACTGAAAAATTTGCTTGGGTGCACTGTTTTCCACCTCCTTTCACACCTTGAAAAAATAATTTCATATAGTTACAATGTATTCCTCGCAAATATCTACAATATGCTCACACAATTTCTGTGGTATTTTACTTCTCTCAACACTACCTTTTAGTCCTTGTGTCCCAGTTCTACTACCTCTCGGAGCAGAAACATGACATGGATCACCATTTTTACACATAGGCAAGAATTTAGGATCAGGATGATTTGTCCAAATATCAGTAGGTTTCATCCTGTCATCTCCATATTTGCAATAAGTCACCGTATAACGTGGTAAATCTTGCATCCATGTCATCTTTCGCATACCACCTCTAGGATTTTCAATAAAATAAAATGTTGGATTTAGTTCCTTGATTAAGGATAGAACGTGTTGATCAGTTTTATCACAGAATTTTGCATAATCACTTACTGGATCAAGATTGCCTGTTTCTGGATTCTTTCTTCTGTGATGGCTAATAGCCGCAATAGAGAATGTGGTACAGTCAGGACTCGCCCACACCACATCTGGATGTCCAAATTTCTCTAATATATCTTTCGCTGTAATATTATTAACATCATCATATAAATCAATATTTTCAAAATTTTTATTCCATTCTACACTAAAAACTTCATGTCCTTTAGCTTCAAATGCTTTTTCAATAGATCTTGTACCTGCAAATAATACTAATACTTTCACAGTCTCGCACCATAATAGTGCTGCGCAGCTTACCTCATGAGACTATGTATTCCTTTCTTCTATCAATTATTTCTTTCATCGTAGTCTTGAAAATCCTTGATTTTACTGACTTTTGAAAGAGATAATATAACCAGAATACATAGAATCATGTGGCTTTGGGACGCTGAAACCGCATAAATATTAGTGATTTAATATATCACATGAAAGAAATATTTTATAGCATTTCCGCAACTTTCTTCGCAAAAATATCTTTGATATTCTTATCAATTACATCACAAATAACTTTCTCTGTTGCTTCTTTTACATATGCGTCTAATGTTTTATCTTTAATTTTTCGATTTGGATTCCATCTATCTGCTGATACTAACGCTCCAATTCTTTTAGTGACAATCTTTTCAATCTCATCATCGAGATTCCCCACAATTACATCTTCGATATACTTGTTCATCGCAAGTTTAACTTTCTGATCGAGTTCTTCACTATCAACTTGCAGATTTAAAATTAATTTTGGTTCTGATTTCTTCATATTTCAACATACTCCTTTGTGTATTTTCTAAATCATTCAATCTTTTAATTCTATATTCGAATTGTTTACGGCAATTCAGTCCAAGACCAACCAGTTACTCTCCCATATTCATCTCTTTCTACTCCATTTCCAACCCATTCCGCCCAAAATGCATTTTCTCCGGCTAGTTTCTTAAATTTTCTACTAGACATATTAACAATAATATCGTATACTTTGTCTGGCATAACCCATACTTCTATTTCATATTCATCATTTTTATATATACAGGCAGCTTTGCAATGTTCTGGATATTTTAAATTTAAGAAAAACTGCTCAAGATTAGTACCAATAATCGCTTTTATATTTTTCAATTTAATCCTCCACTGGTTCATATTTTTCAAACAATTCACCCATTGTTAAATGATTAAATTTCGATAAATCTATTGCACAAGCTACAACACTACGAGGCATAGAAGCTCCAATAAATTCACAGAGATACTCTGATAATGATTGATATTTAATATCTTTTGATATTTCTTCATCCCAAGGTTTTCTAATCCATCCAATCATTTTCTGATTGTTAATTGTTATTTCTCCTTTATCAAGTGAATATAACACACTACCATTACTACTTCTCCACCAAGCATTTTCGCCTGCGTATTTCACAAATTTTTCTTCTGACATATCTGAAATCATATCAAATATTTCATCATCCATTAACCAAACTTCATATCTATTACTTTTGTATGTACATACTGCTCCATATTCTTTTGGGGAATCTAATACAAAAAAGAATTGTTCAAGATTGTTACCTAATATTTCTTTCATAATTTTTCAATCTCCTTCAGTTTTAATTCTTCTGTTAATTCTTTACGTTTTTCTTCAATGTAAATATCAATTTTTTCTTAGCCATTGATACAATTTCATCTACGATTTTATTTAAGTCAAAAATCTCCTTATTCATTTTCTCACCACCATAAATGCATAAACCATTTACCAAATAGTTCCAGTCCTTCGTGAATTTTATCACTTATTTCTTTATATTTCTTCATACAATCAGGATCATGTGCAAAATCAACACCATAATTATTACAAGAATTATCATTTATAATTTGCTCAAAAGACCAAATCATTTTATCTAATGCTTCATTCCATTTCTCTTCTGTTTCCATTCCTTCTCTTCCTGGATAACCGTTATTTAATTTTTTGAATAATTTTAATCTTGGCAACACAAATTTTGCAATTGTGTAATCCAAATTCCATGTTTCTTTTGGATTTACATATAATCCTTGCTTCTTTAACCACTTTTTATGTGTTCTTTTATTCATAAAACATCACCTTTTATCCCATGAAATCGAGAATTTATCGGATTAAACTACATCATCCACTTCTTGTTCCATTTTGATAGTAACTCTAATAACTAGCTTGTCTATTACTTCGCTGTTTGTTATTCTTCTATATGATACAGTAACAAGATCTGGTTCAATATCAAATCTTTCAGCTACAACACTTACAATATCTTTTTCGTTTAATTCATAGATTGTCTTCATGTTCTATTACCTCTTTCTTTATAATTTCTTCCATAATCCTTTTGATCTAGTATCTTCCTTCAAACAATCATATTTTGCCATTCCAATAGATTCATGTTCCAAAACTCTCAAAATGGCTTTAAAAATGTTTCTTTCACAAGAAGTAATATTTCCTGCTCCAACCGAAAATCTTAATCCTTCTTTAAAATCAAACCACATAATAGCTTCAATTTTTGTCTTTGCTTTACGATCACCTCTCCATGCAAGAGGTGATTCCGCTTCTTTGTAAAATAATACCTTTTTATATGTCTTCATATTAGCTACAATTCTCCAATGCTTTAATTACTCTTTGTGTTTGTTTCTCTAATTCAACTTCTGCTTTTGCCTTGATATATTCTTCTACTGAATCAACATCTACTTCAATATCAATGATATCATTTTCATATGGTTCACCCGTTAATTCTTCACCATATGTGATTTCTTCAAACGGAATAACATAATATTCGCCTGTTTCACCATCCACACAGCTAAATGTCAATTCAGTATTCTCATCATAACCGATTTTTTGTAATTTTCTTATAAGCTCTGTAACTTTCATTCACCAATACTTCTCTCTTTACATAGTTTTTTTTAATGATTCTTCTGTGTATAATCTTCCTGTATCTTGTAACCATGTTACAAATTCATTCTTATCTTGAAAACAATGAGAACATCCATGATATTCATAGTAATGTTCCAAAAAATCATCCAAATAACTACAGCTATATATTGGTTCTCTTACAAATTCTTTCTTACATTTTTCACATTTGTGCCAGAATAATAAAGGTTTTATCTTCTTTACAGTAATAGAATCCATATGTATTTTTATAAATCTTTCTTTTGGATCACGTTTCATTTATCATCACCATCTTTCTTAACTCCAATATTTGCCAACCAATATATAAATTTTGTAAGTAATCTTGATTTTGGTTTGTGTTTATCAATCCATACAGATATAAAAACAACTATGGTTACTATTAATGTCATACAACCACCAAGAGAGAATAATATTATATATTTTATTTCTCCATCAAGATAACTTGGATTATATTTTTCTCCTCTCACATCATATGCGTATGCAAAAACAATAGAAATGAATCCACTCATAATCCACAAAGCTATAAAAAATATAATAAAACAAGTTTTTAACATTTAAATCACCTCCTTGAAACGTTTGTTTCATGTATTTACATATCATCCAAACTATCTAAAAATTGTTTCATCCATAGATTCTTTTCTTCTACTCTCCTTAATTCTTCTTGCCAATGTTTATATGCTCTTTTCAATTTTTCATCTGCATTATCTCTTAAAATATCAATATATTTCTTAACTGTATCATCAGAAGTATCTAATTCCTTATTTATATCTTTTTCACACCATTCATATAAAGATGTATTCAATGACATATCAATTTGTTCTAAACAAAATTTCTTTAGATTTTCATGTTCTGGTGTTGGTGGAATCCATTTTTCAACTTCTTCTCGTACTTTTAGGTACTTTTTATCTTCATCTTTATATTCTTCAAGTATTTTTGCTGCCCTGCCCTCATTATCATAATACTTAGATATTATATCTTCTTTTACCTCTTCAAAAGTCATGCTATACGCTTTTTCTCTTGACACTAAAGAATCTTTGTATGCTTTTTCATAATAAGGATGTGGCTCAAAATGATTTGGTGTTGGAACATCTAAAGATTCATCTTTTAAATCAATCGCAATTCCAAATGCTCTTGTACATAGCTTTAAAAATTCTTTACCAGATGTTATTTTCCCATTCTTAATATAAGACGTATATCCTGTTGGCATTATTTATCCTCACTTTCCAATTCTTTAATGCTAAACCAATCAATATTAAAATAACCTTGCACTCTATACATATAAACCACTACTGGATATTCATTCTCTTCTGGTTTATTTTTAATTTCGTATTCATCAGTCAATGGATTATTAATCTCATGTTCATCAGAGTACTTATCATTAGGATCTTCTAATACATACGGAACTTCAAACGTGTCCATCCAAGAACTCACACTATCAAATAATGAATCTTCTGTTTGGAATTGATTGCCTCCAAATATGGCATCTTCACCTTTCCATTTGTACATTTCTTTTGCGAAATTAAGATAATCTTCATAGTTATTGCATAAACTCCACCATGTATTAGTAAATCTTTTTGATTTGCGTACTATTACTATCACCTCTATTCAGTTGTATTTTATGGAATATTGAGCAGAAACGCTCTTAGAAAAATTACATATTATCTAACGCTTTAACAAATTCGTTACCACAATCACAAAATGTATAAATCATTGATTTCATAAGTCCCCAAGACATTCCTGAGTGACCTTGATTTTTCATTACTTTAATACCTGCGACAATAGAATTATCCTTAACAGTTTTAATAATATCTAAACATTGACCTAACTCCATTCCCTTGTACAGATCACCTAATCTAATAGGTACACATCTATCCCATTCGTCCCATTTATCTTGTGATAAAACTTTATGTCCTTCTTTAATCCAATATTTTGTTAGTTCTGGAATTTTCTTTTTATGTTCTTCTTCTCTTCTGATGAAATCTTGTCTCATTTTTTCTTGTTCATCTTTAAATTCTTTAAATGTTTTACCAATACATTTAATATATGCTTCATCTACTGTCATATCAGAACTTAAAATATTACCATTAAAAGTTCCCCAATAATCCTTACCAGTTTCATATGATAACTGGCGCAAGTATTTAACAGCTTCTTCAATTGTCATTCCACAATTAAAATCCACATCAATATACTTTTTCATATAAATTCCTCCATTTTATGAGTTGAAAGTTTACTTTCAACTGCTAATTTTTTGACTACCTGTAATTTCTCTCAAACAATCATTCCAACCTTTAACATTTCCATTAAACATTTCTCCCCAATTTTTCTTACTAGGTAATTCTCTTAACGGACATTCTATAGGTTTACAGCTAACATGAGAAAAAAATAATCGCTTATGATTTACTCCACAAAAATATGACTCAACACTTGAACAATAATCTCTATGTATAAATGTACATTTTGTGCAGTTATCAGGCATATCAATTATAATTATTGCTTTCTCCATTATTTTATTCTCCCGTAATTTCCTCTAAGCATCTATTCCAACCGTCACGATACCCAGTATAATATTCGTCATACGGATCATCAAAATTATCCTTCTCCGGCAGTGGCTTCAATGGACACCAATCAGGCTTACCTTGACAATATCCATATTCACAATCAATTTTCTTCATGAGGCTTGTGTCTTTATCGTCATCTGAGATTGAACAACATGCTTCAACACCTTCATCTAATTCATAACAGAATTGACAATCTAAGCAATTCTCTGGTGTGTCAATCACTAATACTGATTTACTCATTTGTTTCCTCCTGTAATAATTCTGGATTATCAAAAGTGTTTCCAACTGGCATAGCGTATACCATGTCAATCCAATATCCTAAATCTTTTCTAAGGCATTTGTCGCCCGTCCAATCTACATAGAATCCGACATGTTCTGTTTTCTGAGAATCAAAACAATTTTGATAATATCCATATTTGATTGGAGCATAGATTTCTCCGAAATGATATTTGATAATATCATTTTCCCAAAATTTCTTCCCGTTCTTGTCGCAACGTCCCGTAAATTGGCAAAGGGTTTCTGGATCAACTTCAATCCACCTAATTATAGGAGTACAAAAAACCTCAAACTCATCAATGCTGATGGATATATCAATTCCAATGAATGTCTTGCCCTTGCTTTCCGCATAGCATCCCTCAACCCATTCACCGTTATCTTTCCGCTTTGCCTTGAAAAGAATTTCTCTCATTCGTTTTCACCTTCCTACACATACCACGCCCAAATCGGATTAACATCCATTTTTGGTGCGTTGCATTTTTTTCTAATTCTTTTATGCTTTTTAGCATTTTTCTCGATATAGCCGTCTCGTGTTTTAATTCCTCTTTTTATATCCCTGTACGCTTCCATTATTGGACTATATGCCTGTTCAACAATATATCCGCATCTTTCGCACGATCCGTGGCGTTCAACTATTCCAAAATAGTTCTCTAAGAAACTAATATATTCATAATCATTTGATCCACAAATAGGGCAATTCATTCAGCTCCACCACCTTTTATAATATCAATGGCTCTATCAATTGTATTTGCAATATTTTTGTAAGCACAGTCTTTATCGGCATCACCCGTATTTGCGATTGTTAAAAAGTATCTCATTTTTAATTCTTTTAACTGCTCTACAACCTTGTCTACATCAAAAGCTGTCGGCTGTTCATCAATCAATCCAGATATGTATAAATCTACATCTGAACTTCCAAGAGAATTAATTATTTTATCTGCGTCTATTAACCTCATACTTTATTTCTCCCAATTAACACACATCCACTAAGTAACACCATAAATAGCAATTCTAAGGTTACTGTAAATCCATCCATTTATTATTCCTCATTTTCTTTAAACGCATATTGAATAGCTTCACTAAAACAACATCCACCGTTGTAATATCTAACATTGTATTTATATTCTTCATCCTGTAACTTTGTCAGATCAAAAGTTGACTCATCATAATCAATTTGTTGTTTTGACATAATTCTATACACATTTTCGCCAACAACGACATAATAATCATAAAATTCATATATAAGATATTCTTCCCATGTGTCATAATAACTCGGCAAATTCTCATCACAACCAGGACAAGTTAATGCAACTCTTTTACAAAAATCGCCATATGTTTCATTTTCTTTTTTATGAATTAATTTTAGTTTACCTCTATAATTTACATATTCACTCATAGTTTACTTACTCCTTGTAAATGAAAGACGCATTTTATCGTGTAATAACCTTAAACATATCATCCACTGAATCAAGTAAATCGTATCTTTTATCAAGCGTAGCAGTAGAACTCTGAGCAAATTTACGTTCTACCATATCGACATAATATGTAACTTTTCCGTCATCGCCCATATAAAACTCATCCCATTCTTCCTGTGTTAATAATCTTTTTACATTCAACTGCTCAATGGCAAGATTATCGAAACTTATAACTTTAAATTTCTGAATAATATCTTCAAGATTTTCATATAACCATTGCTGCTTAACTTCAATATCATTCTGTTCTTCTTCAAAATACTCATTACCTCTACGCAAATGTTTATATCCAAGAATTAACATCTTTAAATTATTATTCTCTAATGCTTTTACATCCGATGGTTTTAACACACCATTAATTACATGAATAACTGCATTTGGATATTGTTTTATAAGTTCAATAAAATGTTTTGTGGGATTTACTAGCGAAACGCCAAGACCATAGATTAATTTCTCGTCAACTAACTTTTTGATTAATTCTTGTTTCTTTTCAAAATGGATCTGATTAACAGTCATATTTGCAATAACTTTTCGTTCTTTTAGTTTTTGTAAGAATGGAATTAAATCAGGATGACTGGTTGCATCACCACCGCCAATTGCAATTTCTTGATATGGATGTAAAGTATCAATAAATTTTTCATTTAAAATATTACCAAACTTGCCATTTATTGTGCTACCCTCATGACAAAATTTACATCCCATATCACAATAGTTACAAATTTTTACATCCATGTTTTCAGCAAAGCTAGGAATAAATTCATCATCTTTTGTTTCTCTAATTTTTGTTCCATCGCTCAAAATAGTTGTCACAAAGTTACCGTTTTTATATCTTCCTAATAATCCCATTCTTAACCCTCCTAATCAATCATGACCGTAATATCCAAATGCAACTACTGTATCACCATTTTCTGTCGTAAATGTATCTTCAAAAGTTTCATAATCAAGTGCTCCATACTCATTAAAACGATCATATGTATAATATCTGTCATCATCATGGTGATCTGTATTATCTAGTGGAATTAATTTATCTTCCCAATAATCATAAATAAGTTCTCCATTTTTCCATCTATCATAATCTGATTGTGTACACATTGTAAGCGAATGAACAGAACTGCTATTTGTCTCAAAAGTTCCTCGTCTAATTTGTCTCTTCATAAAATCAATCCTCCTATTAATTATCGTTATCAATTACTAAAGTAATTCCTTTATCAAAAATAAATTCTTCAATTGTACAATCATATTCTTTCATTAGACCATCAATTGTGTCTATTGATTGATGGTCAATATATCCATCAACATTTTTAATTTCAATTCCATCACATTCACATCTTGCTGAAACCACATCATTAATTTTCTTAAAATCATTAGTCTCATATATTTCTTTAATAGAATAACAATTATGAGATTCGCCAATCATAGTTACAAGATATGATAATTTTGTTTCTGGATCATTATATTCGTCATAACCCCATCCAAACTCACCAAACTCTGTAACTACTTTGTTTGTACATTCGTCAACATGTAAATACTCTGTTACTCCTCTTTTTGCAATTGATAGACTATGCATTGAGCTTGAGTTAGTTTCAAATACATTTCTTCTTACTTGTCTTTTCATAATTTAATTTCCTTTCTCATAAATTTCATAATCATTAAATTCAGGTTTTAAATCTCCGTAAATCGGGTAGCATCCATAATCTGTTTCTTCTTCACCTTCATAAATACACATTCTATCCCTGTAGCTATCGTCATTATCATTGCCTGTAATAATGAAAGAATTTCCGAATAAATATCTAAATAACTTTTCTGAATCTGATAAAACCGCATCTACAAAGTCTTGCGTTTCTCCTACGTGGTCAATGTAATTATCACCAATATCATAATAATAATATTCTTTCCCTCTCCACCTATCTAATTCAACTTTTGGTTCTGGGATTGAGTATGTAATATTATGAGAGTCCAAAATATTTTTTAATCGTGCAAGGTTTTCATCTGTTTTACTTTTACTAAAACTAAAAATTGAGGTAATTAAATATGATACTTTATTATGTGTATCACTATATTCGTCATATCCCCACCCAAACTCGCCAAATTCAAAATCAATATGATCTGGAAGTTTATAATTATCTTTCTTTTTAGTAATGCAAATAGCGTGTGTACTTGACGAATTTGTTTCAAAAACTGATTTTCTTATCTGTCTTTTCATCTTAACCTCCTTGAAAACAACATTTCAGTCAATGTAAATATAATTATCGCTTCTAAAATAAACATTTGGATACATTGCTACAACCAGATTTCTAATTGCAACAAATAGATTCCCTCTATCGTCATACAATTCTAACTCACCCGTTTCTTTATTTTTCTTATATACACTCAATTCTCCATCAGAATTTTTCTGTATATAAAAATCTTCATCTTCGTCTAGTGCGAATTTCATATGAAGTGTTTCACATAATATCTCTAACGCTTTAGTAGAAGTAACTTCATATTCAAAATTAATTTTCATATCTGTCTCTCCTCGTATTAAATATATTGATATATTTTTGGCACTTATAATCTATTCTGCACCCTTTTAGATATAATTCACACCACCAACACATTGCGGGTACAAATCCAATTCTTTCGGCTTTTGATTTTGCTTCTTTCATTGTATTTCTATTCCTTGCTTTAACTGTTTCACTCATCTTATTCTCCATAAATAATTTCAGTTGTGAAATTCAAGTACTTCTTTTGGACAATAAATAATTCTCTTTCCTGCTTTTTGAGCTTTACGAATGGTAGACCAAACACCACCAGACTTATTACCATCCCAAATTGCTAGCAAAACATCACACTTATCAACTATGTATTGATCTCTTACGTTATCACAGCCTTTATAAAATTTATCTGATAATTCAACCCATTCAGTTGCTTTTAGCTTTAAAAATTTATAATATTTATGTGTTGAGTTATAATCTTTACAAGGAAGAATACAGTGTAATTTAATGCTATTTATGTAATGCATTGACACTCCTGCGATCGCAAATGCAATATCACTCCCAGAAGCCATTCCTGTATATAAATCAAGTGGTTCATTATTATCTGCACAAGTCTTTATAAATTTACTCAATTCGTCTATAATCCAAAACTGAATTGGAGTCCATTTCTCATCTGTTTCATCTTCTGGTAAACCTAATCTTTGATTTCTGTGTCCTGTTATTCCAACTTTCATTTTATACACCTCTATATCTATCTACGATTTCTCTTATAATCTTGTACTAAATTACCACAACATAATGGCAATTCCGCTTTTGCAGCTACATCAACAATGACTTTAAGTCCACATCTTTCAACTTTTTCTTTAATTTTATTCATATTTTCCCAATTCCACTGAATCGCATCTTCAAGACCATGTTCTTTCGTAGCAGTTGTCGTATTAAGCGGAGTAATTTTTACACAGAATACATTTGGATCAAGACCATATAATTTATCTGGATTAAGTTCCCAACCTGCTCCACAAATAAAATTAAGAGTAATAAGTCTATTATTGTTTGGTATATTATTAAATTCTCTCTTCATTTCTTCAATTGTGACAACATCTGCCCCACCAAATAGATATTTTCTCTCATCTTCATTTGTGCTATTTGTAGAAATTTGAATATGCATAAACCCGTCTAAATATTCTTTTACAGACATCACTTCGTCCTTTAATACATCTACAGGTGATTTCCCATACACTTTAACTTTTGGAAGAATTGTATTATAACAAGGTAAAAATCTAAATTCTTTTTTATATGTTTTCATATCTCTCATAACTTGTAGAATATTCTTCCAGTTATATTGTGGTTCTCCCATACGTGCAAATCCAACTTTAATTTTGTCACTTTTAATGACTTGTGAATGTTGATTAAATACAAATTCAAGTTGTTCCCACATTTCTTCCGTAGAAAGATTTCCGTGAAATCCTAATTCTGGAACTAAGCAAAACTGACAATGTTGTGGACATCCATACTGCGTACTGATTGCAGTAAGCCATTTCTCTTCAAATGGAACTAGGTTTTTCTTAATCAGTTCTACATCGTCAGTCATAATAACTTCCTGTGATTTACCTTTTGTGTTTACATCTTGCATAGATGTTGTTTCAATATAAAAATTCTTTTCTTTATTATAAAGTACATAAACACTTCCACTTGGATAGGTATACTCTTTCACTAATTCAAAATGTTTCATTTAATTATTCTCCTTTACCCACAATATTGCTCAATTTCTTCATACTTCTTCATCCACATTTTTCTATCATTTTCTGTATATCCAAAAAAATACGGATAAAGTTTGTTATTGGTTGTGAAATAATAATGATGATATTCTCCATCTGGTAAAAACATAACACCTGGAATATCAATAGAATCTTTGATTTTTAAGAAATTTTGATATGCTGCTTTATTCCCAAACATTTGTCTAAATGTAATTTGTTTAACTCCAATACTATGCATTTTATTTATGTATTGCAAACAATCTTCTTTAGTCATTCTATCATTAAGAACGTTAATAACTCGTACTTTTGTAGTTTTTTCTATTTCAGGTAATCTCACTTTCAGGTTCTCTATAGCATGAGCATCGTTTGATTCAATGCTCAATGCAATTTTTCTAAATTTCTTAATTAAATCCATATCATCTGGTAAAATTCTTGTATGTATGTCTAGTTTCTTATTATATTTTTTCGCAAGTTCATACACCTTATCATAAAAACCAAGATGGTCTTTCCAATTATAAAACGGATCTCCACCACCAGATAAATTAACCGTGGGAGCATTTGATTCAGAAACACACTTTTCCAAATATTCCCAGTCAATTTTACTCTTATCTGTAATTGCGTTTTGCAAAATTGGATGATGCTTTGTAATGCAATATTTGCAATGACAATCACATCCAAAATTAGTGATTATCGTAAATCCTCTATTAGTTTCTGTATACATATCTTCTCCCATTCTTTCCATGAAAGCTACAATTTAGCTTATTATTATGTTGTTCTTTGCTCTCCAAGGACATTTATCATTAAAATCATATTCTATTGATTTATCACATTTCTTACAAAGTCCCATTTCTTTATTCCAAGGCGTTAAATTTATTCTTTTCCCACAACATTCACAATAATTTTTACTGTCCATTTTTCTATAAAACTTTACTTCTTCTCTCTGTTTCTTATTTCCAAGAGCTATAAGAGACTTCTTTTGATGTGATAAATCATACTCATCGCCAGAATTATCTATTTTAATATTCCACGGAACACGAAAATATTCATTACTAATTGCATTTATAATAGAATCAAAATTAATTCTGCTAAATATTTGATTCTCTGTTAAGTCAATATTTGATTTCATTATTATTTTCTCCGTGTCAAAAATGATTTGATATTAGTAAACACATTTTTCTTTTTTATTTCATTGGTGACAATATAAGTATTATTTTTACTCTCAAGAGAATCTAATTGTTCTTTAAGTTCTACAATATCTTTTGGTGTAGAAATTGTTTTTGTAATATTTCTCATACCTACTTTTTCAGTTTCGTTCACCATTTTATCAAGAGTTAAATCACAATATTCATCTTCCCAATCTCCAATATAATAAAATCTATCAATTACTGTTCTATTCGATTGATTTTGAAATGTACCAAATAAAATCGGATCTTTTTCTCTACGTTCTTTTTCAATTTGCCTTTCGACTTTTCCTGTATAATCAGTAAATACAACATATAATTGATCAAATTTATCTTTAACTTTTTCGATAATGCTTACAATATCATCAGGAATTTCTCTTTCATAATTCTCCAATTCTATAATTTTTACCGTATCTTTTGCAACAGAATCAATATATTCCTCAATATCGTCTCGATAAATAAAAGTATTAATACCCATTTTTACAATCTCACGTTCCTTTTCTATACACTCAAGATGAAACATGAGCTTCTTCATACCTTTTTTCTGTCCTGTTATTTTATATTTATTTAGCAATTCCAAGCAGTTATCGTAAACTTTAACCAACTCATCATCCGTAATATTATGTTTTCTTTCTTTTATTTCATTAAAATACTGTTGAGGAGTTAATTCAGACTCCAAATTTTTATTCAAATCATCCATAATTTATCCCTTTCTCATAAATGAAACTCGTGTTTCATCTAATACTTCTGTACAATATGCACAAAAATTCATCTAAAGTGCAACGAGAAATCAATATATTTCAATTCTTGTTTTGTGCATATTGTACAACTCAATTATTCTCGCCTCTTTTCTTCCGCTAACTTTATCCATCTTAACAATTTTTCTTCTTCATGTAGCATATCAGAGTACAATTTTCTCACTTGATCCTGTTCTTTGTAAAACTGTCTCACATATCGAGGAAAATCATATCCAAATAACCACATAATTATTTTTCTCTTAATCCATTTCATGATTCATATTCCTTATCAAAAGCATAATCACTACAAGTCCATAGCTTACCTTTATGAATAAATCTATACATATCTTTGAATCTAGGATGCGGATATATTTTTACGATTGCGCCCTGTACTTGCATTGCTACACCTATGTATTTTTTATCATTTGGGAATGTGTGCATATAAACACACCATTTTCTATTTTCCATTATATTACTCTCAGAGCACTGTAATTTTAACCCAGGACTCTTGCTCCTTTCATAATTAAGTTCTCTATTCAATTGTAATTTTTATGGGATTTTATTAAGAAATTTTAGAAATAATTATCACAAAAACAATTTTTTTCATCGTATTAATCTAAATTAATATTCATATTATCTCGATTAGAGAACGGCAATAACCATACATATCTATTATGATTGTCATAATATTCGCGTTCATCAATGTATCGAAGAAGTTGAATAATTCTATAAAACAATTCTTTATCATAATCTTTAGCGGAATCTTTACTATGTACATCATTAAAAATATACAACAATAACGGATCAATAAAATCGTTCTTATAATTTTCAATTATCCATTTAATCATTGGATACATAAACATTTCATTAATATCACGATATGACAAATCTTTACTACCATGACAATATTTTTTATAATAGGCATTCATAGCATCTATTGTTTGTTTATATTTTTTACTAGAATATTTGCCTTTACAAATTAAAAATACATCTTTACATTGTTCTTCTTGACTCTTATACATTTTTATTCCTCCATATTTTTAAATTTATGCAACAAAATAAGCCACCTCTACCGCAATAGAGATGACTTACTTTGTTCTTGCTTGTAACCTTTGTAGCATTGACCTATTTAGATAACCACCGCAAATAGTAAAAAGGCTATTCCCTACCGCAAATAGGGGATAGTTTGTGTTTTGATTACTTTTTAAATCATTATTTTGATTCAGAAAACAATCACTGACACGCCAATATCTACATCTCTATTATATAATTTATTAAGTTTTTAATCAAGCATATTTTGTTATTATATTAGCTTCATAATTTCACTTACACATATAATTAACCAACATACCGCTGATCCAAACCACGTAAACTTCTGAAACGGTCTTTTAACATTGACTCCATTTAATATACTTAAAATAACCAATGCTATATGACAAACCAATAACATTATTTATCACCTCACATTTCTACGATTCTATACAATTGTCTATTCAGGTAATGTCCAAGTAAGTAATCATTATCAAGTCCAGTACCATGATAAAATTCTTCTGCAATTCCACCACCTATAGCACATAACGTATCCATATCACACTTTAATGAAAATACATTTCGCAGAAAACTTTCATAATCATCACTTTCTAAGAAACATCTAATCGCAACAGGTACACTCCCCTGACAAGTTACATCCCACTGATATGTCTTTCTATAGTCCTCAATCTTATGTTCAACACTATATTTGTAATCATCTTTTGGATAGTATTTCTTTACATATTCATAAATTCCCTCTTTACTAGCTCCTGTTCTTGCCATATAAATGCACATTGCTGTTACAACCGCACCCTTAATTCCTTCTGGATGATTATGTGTACACTCGGCAGACTTAGTAGCCCATTCGATAACTTCTTTCTCTGTATTAAAATATTCTCCTACATAAGAACATCTCATCGCTGAACCATTGCCGAAACTTCCGTATGCAATTTCATCATCATAATTCAACCACGTTTCAAAATTATTTCCATATCCTGCATTTGGATATTTTCTTCCCCATTCTCTATATGAATCTGAGAAAAATTTATTATTAATAATTGCTAATTTAGCAGCAAGTGTCATTACAGTATCATCTGTAAAATAACATCTATCAGTAAATAACTTACAATTCTTCCAATCTAAATCAATTGGTCTACCAAATTCATATTGTGAACCTGCAATATCTCCTAAAATTGCGCCAATGATAGCCATAATTTTAATCTCCTTTTATTAAATTTACATTAAACGGTGATCCCATTCACTAAATCATTCCATGATTCTCTAAAAAATTCCATATTTTGAATTACTATTTCTTGAGCTAATTTTTGTTTATTATGTTGAATATTCCCTTTTATCACAGATCCATCAATCAAACTACAAACTACCTCTTTATTTTGATACTGAATATGTATATGAGGTGTATTATGACCATTTTCTTTCGGGTGAATAATTATTCTGATTCCAAATTTTGAATAAAGTAAATTAACCTATTGTGCTACTTCAAATAGATTATGTGAAAACCTGTAAAACCGC
>ERZ826764.1099-NODE-1099-length-33780-cov-3.747961_pt1 | contig 33780 bp, 33 predicted proteins | sample MGYA00519870_ERZ826764 | MGnify/ENA primary metagenome ERZ826764 (study PRJEB31778, sample SAMEA3449239) | human gut metagenome | biome: human gut; feature: human-associated habitat; material: faeces | place: United Kingdom | collected 2010/2012 ...
CTATACCGGCATATAAGAACTTCTAAAAAGATAATCAAAATTCATATCTAATTTTCATCTTAAAAACGTTTATTTTACCAATTAGAGATGAATCATCCCCCTAACTCAGGATTGAAAAAGGTCGATCATCCTTACGATCGATCACACTACACCTATCGTACTTTCATCTTTTTATGCAAAGATTTCTCCATACGAATTTTGCAAAGAACGCGTTTTGATGCAAAAAAAGAAGGCTCTCCATTCACTGCAAAGAGCCTCTATACGTAAAGAGACCGTACCCGAAGGTACGGTCTCCTATTATTTAACTGGTAATCTCCGTGAGATTTATGCGAATGCCTTTGCTCCAGCTGCCTTAGCGTCTGCTGCGAACTTAGGATCGCCGAATTCCGGTCTCTGCAGGTTCTTAGCAACCATCAGAGTACCTGTTCCGTATGCGCACAGTTCAGGCGGATTGATCATTTCTGCTCCGGATCCGTTGATTACGTTGCCGTTTTCGTCCTTGGAATCCTTCATCCACTTGTAAGCGAAGAATTTACAAGTAAAGGAAGTGTTGCCAACCTTTTCGATGTATCCGCCGTATTCCATCCAGTCTCCAGCAAATACAGGAGCTGTATATCTTACTTCGGAGTATCCTACGAACAGAGATTCATCACCAAACAGTCTGATAGCCAGTTCTGTACCAACATCTCCCCATGCAGTTACGATGTGTGCACCTTCTACTAATTCGCCAGCGTAGTGAGCATCACCAGCAGACATTCTAGTCTTCAGGCTTACATATTCACCGATCATCTTAGGGTTATTTTCTCTTTCCATAATGCAATCTAAAGGTGTTTTCATTTTTTAGTCCTCCCTATAAAACTATTAATATTACCTTGAAGATTTTTCATCTTCTTACACTCTTAGGATACTCTTTTCTACGCGTTTCGTCAATGATATTGTGAAACATTTGTCGAAGTTTAACTCTTCTCATTTTTCTGACTTCACCTGTTGATCCAGCGCACCATTCCGGATCCCATTTCTTCATTAGGACGCCGTACATATCCGAACTTTTCATAAAACCCCTCATTGCCGGGAGTCGCCATTAGATTCACCATCAAAACACGGCCGTCAGAGGCGAGATCGCCCAGGAAACCATTGATCCGTTCCACCAGCATACGTCCAATGCCCTGTTTCTGATGGTCCGGATGAACCATAACGTCTACGATAAGATACATATAGCCGCCGTCTCCGACGATACGCGCCATGCCGACCGGCTCATTTGCATCATATGCCACTGTCGTGAATATGGAATTATCCAGACCAGTTTGCGCCTGCTGCGGATCGAGTCGTCTCCAGCCGACCAGTTCCCGCATATCGTTATAGGCTTTTTCTTCAATAGTTTGTTTAAATTCTAACATGATCACAGCTCCCAGCTATTCAAATAGTTTTTCTGATCTTCCGTAAGCTCATCGATTTCGATATCCCAGGCTTTTAACCGTCTTTTGGCTATGATATCATCGATCTCTCCCGAAACATCGATAACGCTGTTTTTCAGTTCCTTATGATGCTCCTTGATGTACATCGCCGACATTGCCTGCACAGCAAAACTGAGATCCATGATTTCTGCCGGATGTCCGTCTGCTGCTGCGATATTCACCAGCTTTCCTTCTGCGATCACATTGATCTGACGACCGTTTTTCAACGTATAGCCCATGATATTGTTTCTAGTTTCTTCTTTTGCGACAGCTGCTTCTTCCAGCCCTGCCATATCGATTTCCACGTTGAAATGCCCAGCGTTTGCCAGGATCGCCTGATCCTTCATGGCCAGCATATGTTCCACCGTGATAGTATGTTTGCATCCGGTCGCAGAAATAAACATATCGCCCAGCGGAGCTGCCTTTGCCATAGTCATCACGTCATACCCGTCCATTTTAGCTTCCATCGCCTTTACAGGATCTATTTCCGTTACGATGACCTGTGCACCGAGGGCTGCCGCACGCATGGCAATACCTCTGCTGCACCAGCCGTAGCCGACTACAACGACTGTTTTGGATGCCACGATCAAGTTTGTATTACGCATGATGCTGTCCCATACGGACTGTCCCGTTCCGTAGCGATTGTCGAACAGGTGCTTACACTTGGCATCGTTTACAGCAACCATCGGGAATTTCAGAACGCCGTCTTTCTCCATCGCTTTAAGGCGAATGACACCGGTAGTGGTTTCTTCGCATCCACCCAATACGGATTCTCCCAGATCAGGACGCTTGCTGTGGATCATCTCCACCAGGTCTCCTCCGTCGTCGATTATGATATGCGGCTTATGTTCCAGGCACATTTCGATGTGCCTCATATATTCTTCATCCGTTGCCCCATGATAGGCGAATACTGCAAGGCCTTCATCTGCCAGTGCAGCCGCCACATCATCCTGGGTAGAAAGACTGTTGCTGCCCGTTACAGACATCTGTGCGCCGCCTGCAGCCAGCACCAGGCAAAGATATGCCGTCTTGGCTTCCAGGTGCACAGAAAGGCTGATACGCAGTCCCTCAAAGGGTTTTGTGGTACTGAATTCCTCTTCCAGACCGGACAGCAAAGGCATATTGTGCTTGACCCACTGGATCTTTCTGTGTCCGGAAGGCGCCAGGGAAATGTCTCTGATATCATATTGATTGTTAATATTCTGTTCCTCCAAAAAAGCAGAAACAGGCTGACGGCCCGGCCAGTCTGTTTCTCAATGTTATCTTGATTATTATTCTACCGTTACGGATTTTGCCAGGTTCTTCGGCTTATCGATGTTGCACCCCCGTTCCTTTGCTACATAGTATGCAAAGATCTGGAGAGGGATAACGGCCAGAACCGGGGAGACTTCGTCCATGCAAGGCGGGATATAGATCACTTCATCTGCCACCTGCTCGATTTCCGTCCTTCCTTCTTTGGCGATCGCAACGACGCGCGCTCCTCTTGCCTTGATCTCTTCCACATTTGAGACCATTTTTTCGTACAGGAAATCCTGTGTTGCCAGTGCAAAGACAAGGGTTTCCTCCTCCATCAGAGCAATGGTGCCATGTTTCAGTTCTCCTGCCGCGATGGCAAAAGAGTTGATGTAGGAGATTTCTTTCAGTTTCAGAGATCCTTCATAGGAAACTCCGGAGTCCAGTCCTCTTCCTACATAGAAGACCTGGTCTTTTCTATGATATTTCCTGGCAAGTGCTGCGATTTGATCTTCTTCACCAAACAGCTTTTCTACCTTTTCCGGCAGGAGCTTCAGTTCTTCCAGAACCTGCGTGTAATAGTCCTTTTCAATCGTTCCTTTCGTGCTTCCCATATACAGTCCGATGAGGTACATGCAAATCAGCTGGGTCGTGTACGCTTTCGTAGATGCCACGGCAATTTCCGGACCTGCCCATGTATAGAACACGTCGTCCGATTCTCTTGCCACGGAGCTTCCTACTACGTTAACTACCGACAGGATCCTTGCGCCCTTGCGTTTTGCTTCACGAAGAGCTGCCAGCGTGTCCAGGGTCTCGCCCGACTGGCTTATCGCGATGAACAGCGTTTTTTCGTCTACAAACGGATCTCTGTAGCGGAATTCCGATGCAATATCCACTTCCACCGGAACACGTGCCATCTTTTCGATGACCAGCTTGCCTACCAGCCCTGCATGATAAGCCGTTCCGCATGCAACGATATATACTTTATCGAAGTTTTCGATGTCTTCCTTCGTCATGGAAATGCCGTCAAGGTTTATGGTGCCATCTTCATTAAGGCGTCTTACCAGCGTTTCCTGGATCCCCTTCGGCTGCTCGTGGATCTCCTTGAGCATAAAGTGTTCATAGCCCTCTTTTTCTGCTGCATCCGCATCCCATGTTACATGGAACACATCTCTTTTGACTACTTTGCCGTCTTCGTTATAGATCTTAATATCATCCTTTGTCAGGACCACAGTCTCATTATTTTCGATCAGGTATACTTCTCTGACGTATTTCAGAAGAGCCGGAATATCGGATGCTATGAAGTTAAATCCTTTTCCGATCCCCGCTACCAGCGGAGCATCCTTACGGACAGCTACGATCTTATCCGGTTCTGCAGCAGCGATAGCCGCTACCGCATAAGCGCCTCTCATCTGCTCCACCGCTCTGTTGACTGCCTGCAGCAGATCTCCATCATAATAGATGCCGATCAGGTGTGCGATGACCTCAGAATCTGTTTCTGACTTGAATTTCACTCCGTAGTCACGTATGAGCCATTCTTTGATTTCCTGATAATTCTCTATGATCCCATTATGTACTATTGCGATCGAATTGTCCCCATTCGCATGGGGATGTGCATTGAGATCTGACGGAGCGCCATGAGTCGCCCATCTGGTGTGACCGATCCCTACTGAACTGTCATAGGCCGGATCGCCAATGATCTTCTCTAAATTCTTGATCTCTCCTACATGTTTGCGGATTTCGATCCTGCCGTTGATCGGCAGAGCGATCCCTGCAGAATCATACCCTCTGTATTCCAGTCGTTTCAGACCATCTATGATCCGTTCTTTCGCGTGCCCTTCGCCCACGTATCCTACAATACCGCACATAAATCTATTTCCTCCTGTTGCTTTCTTTTAACCAAATTTTTTCGTGAGAAGTACTGCGATCTTTTCTGCGATCCCTGTGATCTTCTCCACATCCTGTCCCTCCAGCATCACACGTACCAGAGGTTCTGTTCCTGACGGGCGGATCAGTACACGCCCTTCTCCTTCCAGATCCTTTTCAGCGGCGGCGATTGCTGCTTCGACCTCCGGATCCTCCCGGAATTTTCCTTTGTTTTCATTCTTGACTCTGGCATTTTTCAAAACCTGCGGGAAAATCTCGATCCCATCCGAAAGCTCCGATGGAAGTTTCCCCGAAAGGATCACTGCCTGAAGCAGCTGCAGAGAAGATAAAATCCCGTCTCCCGTCGTTGTATGATTTCGGAAAATAATATGTCCGGACTGCTCTCCACCAATATTACAGCCAGTTTTCAGCATACTTTCCAGCACGTATCTGTCACCAACGGAAGTGACTTCCACTTTGCAGCCCATACCTTTCACATATTTATGGAACCCGATATTGCTCATGACTGTAGCTGTCACCAGATCTCCCGGAAGCTCTCCGCGATCCTTCATCATCTGTGCGCAGATGCAGATAAGCTTATCACCATCGATGATCCTGCCTTTTTCATCTACTGCGATCAGGCGATCTGCATCGCCATCGTAGGCCATACCAAGGAATGCTCCCTGTCGTATCACTTCTTCCTGCAGTTTCTCAGGGTGGGTCGAACCACAGGCGTCATTGATGTTGACACCATTCGGTTCATTACCGATCACCGTGATGTCTGCGCCCAGCTCGGAGTATACCTTTTCTGCGATCCGGTAAGCAGCTCCATTGGCACAGTCCAGCACCAGCTTGCGCCCTTTGATATCCACATCCAGTGTACTCTTCAGAAAATCAGCGTACCGGTCCAGGGCATCATCATCCGCCTCCAGACAGCGTCCCAGTTTATCTCCCGTGATATGGCTGTTAACATCGATATCCCGGAGGATGATATCTTCGATCTCATCCTCGATCTCATCATCCAGCTTGAATCCATCTCTGTTGAAGAATTTGATCCCGTTATACTCAAACGGATTGTGGGACGCCGAGATCACAACACCTGCGTCGGCCTTATAGGCGCGTACCAGGTATGCGATCGCCGGAGTCGGCAGAACGCCGACCTTGATCACATTGCCGCCTACCGCCAGGATCCCTGCGCTGAGGGCGTCTTCCAGCATATCTCCAGAAAGGCGTGTGTCCTTTCCGATCAAAACGACCGGTCTCGCCTTGTCTTTACTCAATACATGTGCTCCCGATTTTCCCAGCTTAAACGCCAGTTCCGGCGTCAGTTCTGCATTTGCAATGCCTCTGACACCATCGGTACCGAATAATCTTCCCATAATCTTCTCCTCTGTTCTACATTAGTATAATTTACTGGGCAGTCTTGATTTTTACTGTCACTTCTGTTGAATTTCCCTTGTTATATAAATATACACCTGTCGGCAGAGAAAAATTCAGTTCTTTCTTTCCCTGCGATTTGATATCACTTACATCCACTGTTGCTGAAACAGAATCCAGATCAGCCAGAGCTTCCGATGTTCCCACGACTTTCACAGAATCCACGCCACTGATGGAATCCACTTCTTTCCCGTTTTCCATGTTTTTCGGTGTGATCGTAACATCTACATCTCTGGTCTCCATCAGACGAACGGTCGTCTTTGCTTTGGAGTGATTCAAAACGACACCCTGCACTTCCGTTCCGTCTTTTTTAACAGCCATCAGCTCTACTTCTACTGTTTTCGGACTTTCCGACACCACATTGGATGTTATCTTGCCACGCACTGCGTCGACTTCGTTTACCACACTCTCCGCGCCGGTGACCGTTACTGTATCCGGGTACATATCATATGCCCACGGCACAAGATCCTTATCATTTCCTGCGTCTCCAACAAAATCGATCTCAACAGTTTTCCTGACTTCTATACTCTTCTCAACTCTATAGGAGATCGTATCGTCTGAGATACTGTCAAGTGTAACTCCAGACGGCAGTTCCAGCTCTACCTTACCGCGGTTTTTTCCTTCGCTGGCATCAGCCACATCTACCGTTGCTGTAAGACCCGTCTTCTTCATTTCATTGATGACAGAGCGCTTTCCTTTGACAATAGCACTTACTCTCAGATCCTGTTCATGAACGACTGCCAGACCTTCATCTGCCAGCGTCTCCGTATTGACGAACGTCACTTCGATATCGCTGATTTTTTCCTTTGTATCCGGGTTTACTTCTCCCATGACATACACCCACAATAAAATTGCGATGATCAGGGAGATGATCTTCAGCACGTTCTTATTTTCCAGCATGATTCTTCCCCCTTATTTTATTGATCGTCTTCGGAATAAATGCGATCGAAGCTTTCTTCGGTTCATTGTTCCAGTACATATTCAGCAGCATTTTCTCTACCGTTTTGATATCAAGAAAACGAGTCAGTTTTCCCTCACTCGCCATAGAGATGGCACCAGTTTCTTCCGAAACGATCAAAACGAGAGCATCGGAGTTCTCCGTGATCCCGATGCCGGCACGATGCCGCGTCCCCAGGTCTTTACTGATGCTCTTGTCGTGTGTCAGCGGCAGAACGCAGCCAGCCGCATAAGCACGATCCTGCCTGATGATCAAAGCGCCATCGTGAAGCGGGGCTCCTTCATAAAAGATATTACCCAGAAGCTGATCGGATATTTCTGCATCGATCACCGTTCCGGTTTCAATGATATCCATCAGAGACGTTTCTTTCTCAAATACCATCAGCGCACCGACGCGGTTAGCCGAGAAATTCTCGATCGCCCGGATGATCTGCGCCGTAATGTGCTTTCCCTTCTCCTTATCCATCTGAGAAAAAGAGCCTTTCATCAGCTGGCTGCGACCCATATATTCCAGCGCACGCCGCAGCTCCGGCTGAAACACCACCAGGATCGCAACAGCACCCAGAGCTACCGTACCTTTCAGCAGCCAGTTGATCGTGTGCAGGTTCATCAGATCCGTTACAAAAGTAGCCACAACTAAAACCAGCACCCCCTTGAGGAGCTGTTCCGCACGCGTCTGTTTTATCAGTCCCAGCAGCTTATATATAACAAAAGCCACAATGAGAATATCCACTATATCTGTAATTCCGATTCCGGAAAATACATTTTCAAAAAAACGTTCCATATAAGTCTACCTTAACCTTCTACCTATCTCATTATATTTTACCGAAATCCCCTTCCGTTTTCAATAGGTATGTCATGTCTTTTCCGTGAATAAATCTTCACTTTTGTCTCACCGCAACAAAAAAGCGGAGAAAATCCTCCGCTTTTCATTCGTTCTGATTCATATTACCGGATCCATTCCGGCACCGTTCCGTCTAGTAGGAAGTTTCCAGAAGGCCGTAATCCCTGTCATTTCTGCGGTATACCACATTGACCGAATCCGTCTCCATATTGAGGAATACGTAGAAAGTATGCGCCAGAAGTTCCATCTGAACGATAGCTTCATCCACCGTCATTGGCTCCAGCTCAAATTTCTTTCTCTTGACAACCTGGATCACTTCCGGTTCTTCCTCTTCATATTCCGGAAGATCTGCAAACATCAGATCCGGCTGTCCTTTATATTTCTTCTGGAGTTTGGATTTGAAACGGGACATCTGACTCGAAAGTTTTTCGATGACCCGATCAACTGCATCATACGGATCGTCCGCCCGCATCTCTGCTCTGAAAATCGTTCCTTTCGCATTGATGGTGGCCTCCACCTTGTAGCCGGCCTTTTCTTTGATCACCATGATATTTCCCGTGATCTCATTGGAAAAGTATTTGTCCAGCTTTTCAAATTTCTTTTCAATGGTTTCCTTGAGCTTGTCGCTCGGCGTGTAATTCTTTCCAGTAATGATTGTCTTCATACTAACAACCTCCTTTGCAGCCTTTTTCTTAGTATAACACATATTTTTCGAATTTTCAATAAAGTCTGCATATGACTCAGCTGACCTGATCTTTGCCCCCACACCTGCCTTTACCTGAGTTTCTCAGAGGACTTACTTCTAAACTACGCCATGATCACTGCCGCCTTGCGGATCAGCTTACGTGGGACCCTTTGCCCGTAGCTGGCCTGGCCTTTCAATCACAGACCTGAGTCATATGCAGACTTTACTGTCCGCACTGCATTATATCGTTGTCTAAAGACCTTTCGGTCTGCGGTTTCCTCCAGATGCCAGTGTCAGAAAATCCACCGCCGCTGCACCGCATTCCAGAAGGATCCGGGAACATTCGTCTATCGTCGCACCTGTCGTGTAAATATCATCTATCAGCAGTATCGCTTTCCCGGGAAGCTCCGCTTTTCCTTTTTTCGTTACTGCAAAGGCTCCGCGCAGCGCACTTTCCCGTTCAATAGGGGAAAGGCTCCTGAGCAGGATCGTTTCCCGCGTTCTCTGCAAAGCATCCGGCATCAAGGTTTTTCCCCAGAGCTGCGCCAGTCTGGCTGCCATCAGTTCCGTCTGATTATATCCCCGTTTCCTTTTGCGGGTTCTATGGATCGGTATCGGTATTATAACATCGATCTTCAGGTTTTCCCAGCGGATCCGATCAAAAAGGATGTCACCAAATTTTTTCCCCAGATATCCTTTCCCGTTATACTTGTAATCCAGGATCATCTCCCGCTCGTACAATCCGTATGTGAGGCAGCTGTATCCTTTGCGAAAACTGTGGTTGCTCTCCATGCAGCTGTAGCATCGCCCGCCCCGGTAAGTCTCCGGCAGTGCTTTCCCGCACTTCTCGCATGTTCTCCCGTTATTCCAGTGCATCTTTTTCATGCAGCTGTCACAAAGGGCATACGGCCTTGTTCCATCGATGAGACGGCCGCAGCAGGCACAGTAAATATTTGACGGAAACACCGCTTCTGAAAGTGCCTCCAGTGTTTTTCTCAATACTCCCTGTTCTCCCATTTCTTTTCCCCTGAAACTTCTATTGATCCATCTGGTCAAAATCATCTGCATCACCGCCTGCAGTTTCCATGGAAAAAATTCTGCGCAGCCGGTATACCAGACCAGAATACCGCTCTTTGATCCTGTTGTTGTCCACCATGCCTTCCAGCTTGTTCTGCGAGCCCACGAGTACAACAACGCGTTTTCCCCTTGTAACGCCTGTGTACAGAAGATTCCTGGTCGCAAGCATCGGCGGGAACCAGCTGATGGGCATGATCACGATGGGAAATTCACTACCCTGACTCTTGTGGACCGTCACTGCATATGCCAGTTCCAGTTCCTCCAGCTGATTAAAATGATAGGTTACATAACGCACTTCATCATAAACCACTGTTAGTTCATTGAATTCCCGGTCTACCTTGCGAATGAACCCTACGTCTCCGTTGAACACACCTTCTCCTTCTGTGAAGTCCTCCAGGTTCTTCCACGCCATCTGGTAGTTATTTTTGATCTGCATAACTTTATCGCCTTCGCGGAAGGTCCTGTCGCCAAAGGTCTTTTCTTCCAGTGCCTCGTTCGGTGGATTCAGGACTTCCTGCAGTTCTTTATTCAGATTGATGCTCCCCAAAAGTCCTTTTCTCACAGGCGTCAGCACCTGGATATCCGCCACCGGCGACAGATCCGTATAATAGTCCGGCAGACGTGTCAGGCAAAGTTCCTTGATCGTCTGCAGCATATCCTTTTCCCGACTTCTGTGAAGCAGGAAAAAATCCTTGTCCCTGGCATTGCAGTCCGGGTATTCCCCCTTATTGATCCGGTGAGCGTTGACGACGATCATGCTTTCCTTGGCCTGCCTGAAGATTTCCGTCAGCTTCGTACAGTAAATATATTCGCTGTCGATGATATCCCGCAGTACGTTTCCAGCCCCTACCGACGGCAGCTGATCCGAATCCCCTACGATGATAAGTCTGGTTCCCGGTCTGATCGCACTGACCAGCCCGTTCATCAGAAGCAGGTCTATCATAGACGCTTCATCCACAATGATCGCATCGTATTCCAGCGGGTTTTCTTTCGTCCTGCCAAATCTCATGCGATTCTCGCTTTCCGAAAAATAGTATTCTAAAAGCCGGTGGATCGTAGAAGCGTAATGACCCGACGTCTCAGTTATTCTCTTTGCAGCACGCCCTGTAGGCGCCGCGATAGCGGTTTTCAGACCGCTGTCCTCCAGAATATTTATGATCGTATTGATAATAGTCGTTTTCCCGGTACCCGGACCGCCCGTTATGACGCTGACCCCCATCTTCAGGGAGCTGGTCACCGCATGTTTCTGATTCTCCGAAAGAAAGATCCCCGTCGATCGTTCTGTCCTCTGGATCAGGCTGTCGATTTTCCCCGCAACAGGTTTCAGCCCCGCGTCATTGATCATCGAAAGACACTTGCAGACATTCTGCTCCGCAAGATAATAAGACATGAGAAACACGACCGTCCGATTGTCCAGGTTTTCCACATGGACCTCCCCGGTGAATGCCATCTCTGCAATATTGTCCTCTATCTGCTGCATGGGCAGATCCAGCATCTGTCCGGTTTTTTCACAAAGCTCCTCCTGAGGCAGGAACGTATTTCCTTCTCCTGCAAAATAAGTCAATGTGAACTTGATCCCGCTCTGGATCCGAAATCTGTCATCATGGGCGATCCCCATTTTTTCTGCGATCTTATCTGCCTTCTTAAACCCGATACCGAAAATATCGTCCACCAGCTGGTATGGGTTCTCTTCGATCGCCTGTATAGTATCTGCTCCATATACTTCATACAGCTTCATCGCGTAATGGGTGTTTATACCATAATTCTGTAGATACAGTGTTATGTTTGCGAATTCTCTGTGTTGCTTAAATGCTTCAGAAATCTTTGCAGCCGTTTTCGGTCCTATGCCGCTGATCCCGCAAAGCTGCCCGGGGTCTTCTTCGATCACCTGCAAAGTGTTCTCCCCAAAGCGTTCCACGATAGCTGCCGCAGTTTTTCTCCCCACACCTTTCATGGCTCCGGATGCCAGGAAGTCCCGGATCCCGTCTTCCGTGGATGGCAGCTCTTCTTCAAATTCCCTGATCGCAAACTGTTCCCCATAGGTCGGATGCATGGTGAATTCACCCCTCAGCCGGTAATGTCTTCCCACGCTGACCGCCGGCAAAGTCCCCACAACGGTAAACGCTTCCAGTTCCGTCTCAAAAACGGCTACAGTGTAGCCGTTTTCGTTGTTATGAAATATGATTTCTGCAATGGTGCCCTTGTATTCTTCCAGCATGTTTACTCATCCTTGACTCTGTAAAGAGTTCTGTTGTCCAGCGTCCATACGCGATCGCTGAATTCTCCCGGTTCCGTCTTTTCCAGTGCATCCTGCATATCGAACATCTTAGCATCGATCATGTCCAGGTAGTGAAGCATCTCCGCTTCCGGAAACAGAGGCTTTTTAGGACTTCCGAATTCCGGCTCGTAGTGATGAGACAGGATCATATGCTCCAGCATAACAGCTTTTTCTCGTGGCATACCAAGTTCCCCTGCCAGCCGGTCGATGGTACGGACTCCCTGCACCAGATGACCCAGCATTTTCCCCTCAAAGGAGTATCCGGTAGAAACCCCCAGCTCATTGGACTGGATTTCATTGATTTTTTCCATATCATGCAAAATCACTCCGGTCATCACCAGTTCCCGGTTCAGGTTCGTATATACCTCACAGGCGCGTTCCGCCATCATAAGCATGCGTTTTACGTGGTACAGCAGCCCTCCCATCTCTGCATGATGGTTTTTCTGTGCCGCCGGATAATACATCAGTTTCTCCTTATTGTCCGTCAGTTCCCGAATACAGATATTTCTAAGATCCTGATCCTGAAAAGCCTCTGCTCTGCTGTAAATGTACTCATACATATCCGCCGGCTCTTCCGGCGCAGCTTTGATGTAGTCTTTCATAACCAGGTGGTCTTCTGCTGAAGTCTGGCGGATCCGGCTGACACGCAGCTGCTTCATGCCATTCCACTCGGTCACCTGCGCCTTGACTTTGATGATCGATCCTTCTTTGATTTTCTCCAGTCCCGGCAGTTCCTCATCGGCAATATCCCATTTCTTTGCGGAGATCTCGCCCGTGCAGTCCGCCAGCAGCAGATCCAGGTAAGCCTTCTTGTTTGAGCCGACCTTGACAGCAGAAGTTTTCACAAGGAAGTAGGAGATCAGTTCCTGGTGTGTTTTTATATCGGAAATATAGATATCTTTCATAGTCACTCACCCTTTCAGATTGCAGTCCACCTGCAGTAATACTTCGATTATTATACCACATTCAGGCTAAACCGTGGAATTATGTTATACAAATTATTGTGCCCGGTGGTTTAGGCAATCCAAGGTTTCACGGAATGCCAGGTTCTGCCAAAAGAGTGGGGTGATTTACTCATTGAACTACCTGTCATCATGTGGTATAATCTATATACAAAAGGCGAGCCGTTGAAAATGGCTAACCGTAGCTGTTATTGAATAACCGCCCGATTTGGAAGTCTCCGGCGGTTATTTCTTTATATTCAGTATTTCAATGATTATCAAACCAAAGGTTAATATAACCATCAATTCTTCATATGTAGAAATGTTACCACCTCCCATCAACTTGCGATTCAGATTTTACACCGTACTTGCAGGTTTAGCGGATGTGGTTAACCACCTTCAAACTTTCACGCCTTTTGTGGCGTGTGTTCTTTCTCCTTATTATAGACCCTGCTGTTCCCGGAAACAATTAACTTATTAGTTGCATGCATGAAAACAGGAGACCCGACCTCTCTGGTCAAATCTCCTGTTGTTATTAATTATTCTGTTAGAATTTCCTGTGTTGTTTATCTGCTCTTTTATAAAGCTTTCTTCCACAGAAAAAGGAGCCTTACGGCTCCCTTTTTTATTTGGATAGGTCTCCCTACTAATTGCGCAGGAAAAAATCAATTACTCGATGATCTCAGTTACAACACCAGATCCAACTGTTCTTCCGCCTTCTCTGATAGCGAATCTCAGTCCTTCTTCGATCGCGATCGGAGTGATCAGGGAAATCGTCATTGTGATGTTGTCTCCAGGCATGCACATTTCAGTTCCTTCCGGTAACTGCAGATCGCCTGTTACGTCTGTTGTTCTGAAGTAGAACTGCGGTCTGTATCCATTAAAGAACGGTGTGTGTCTTCCGCCTTCTTCCTTCTTCAGTACGTATACTTCGCCCTTGAACTTTGTATGCGGGTGGATCGTTCCCGGTGCAGCCAGTACCTGTCCTCTTTCGATTTCATCTCTCTGAACACCTCTCAGCAGTGCTCCGATGTTATCTCCAGTTTCTGCTTCGTCCAGCAGCTTTCTGAACATTTCGATTCCAGTTACGACTACCTTTCTCTTTTCTTCAGTCAGTCCGATGATTTCTACTTCGGTTCCAACTGTCAGGCTTCCTCTTTCTACTCTTCCTGTTGCTACTGTTCCTCTTCCTGTGATGGAGAATACGTCTTCTACAGGCATCAGGAACGGCTTGTCGTTTGCTCTCTGCGGTTCAGGAATGTATTCGTCGATCGCTTCGAACAGCTCTACGATCTTGTCTCCCCACGGACCATCTGGATCTTCCAGTGCCATCAGTGCGGATCCTCTTACGATCGGTGTGTCATCTCCCGGGAAGTCATACTGGTCTAACAGTTCTCTTACTTCCATTTCTACCAGATCCAGCAGTTCTTCATCATCTACCATATCACACTTGTTCAGGAATACGATGATGTATGGTACGCCTACCTGTCTGGACAGCAGGATGTGTTCTCTTGTCTGCGGCATAGGACCGTCTGTTGCTGCTACTACCAGGATAGCTCCATCCATCTGTGCAGCACCTGTGATCATGTTCTTTACATAGTCTGCGTGTCCCGGGCAGTCAACGTGCGCATAGTGTCTGTTTGGAGTTTCATATTCTACGTGCGCAGTTGCGATCGTGATTCCTCTTTCTTTTTCTTCCGGAGCCTTGTCGATCTGATCGAAGGCTACGTCAGTTCCCAGTCCGTATCTCTTGTGCAGCACTGTTGTGATCGCTGCAGTCAGAGTCGTTTTACCGTGGTCAACGTGACCGATTGTTCCGATATTGATATGCGGCTTGGTTCTTTCAAATTTCTGTTTTGCCATTTCTTATCCTCCTAAACAAATTCAAAACAATGGAGCTGCTGAGCAGACTTGAACTGCCGAACCTCCTCATTACCAATGAGGTGCTCTACCGACTGAGCTACAGCAGCGCACATGAGTTATGTTACTATATTTTACACCCACTGTCAATCATATTGCAAGAGGTTGAGCATTTTTTTTGCAGCATTTTCTAACCGCTGTTTCCGCTCTCGATCCTACCCTGCATCGAGAGCTTTTTTCTCCGGAGCACAGAGGATCGATAAGGCGAATATCGTCAGCACCATCCCACCGAAAGAAAGCAGCGACGGCCATTCTCCGAAGAAAATGAGACCAAACATCATCGCTGCCGAAGGTTCACCTCCCGCTGTAATAATGGAAACCTTGCCCACTTCGATACGATTGATCGACCAGGTATAAAAGAAATACGGCAATATGGAATTACAGAGTGCATGCAGTATCATGAAAAGACTGTTTTTCACTGGTGCCACCTGCAGAAAATCCCGGAACACATTCCATTCCACAAGTGGGATCAGGATGATCACCGCTGTCAGAATACTGTAGAACAATATCGTAAAGGTGTCGTATCCTCTCTGCATCGCCTCTTTGGAGATCACGCTGTAAACACCATAGCAAAAAGCAGAGCAAACCCCCAGAAGCACTCCCCTCAGATTCCAGACGCCACCGCTTTGCAGCACTCCGCTGACCAAAATACATCCCGCGATCGCAAGTGCTGTGCACCCGATCTTTTTCAGTGTGATCCTTTCATGAAACAAAACTGCCGACATGATCATAACAAAAATCGGAGACAGGCTCAAAAGCACCGCCGCCAGTGATAAAGTCAAATGATTGATCGCTTCATTATAACAGTAGTTCAGAGCCACAAGGCCGCAGGCTCCCGATCCCAGAAAGAGTCCCAGATCACGGATCCGTATCCGAAACAACGATTTATCGCGAAACAAGATCACAAAAAACAGGATCACTACGGCAACTGCCATTCGTGATCCCAAAACTGTATAATTATCCATTCCGAAGTCCGTCAGGATCCGGACGAAAATGCCGACCGAGCCCCAGAAAATTCCTGCCAGGACCGGCATCAAATACAACGCCTTCTTCATTTTTTACTTATCCCCATAAATATCGAATTACTTTTTTCTTGATCCGCTGCATGGCGTTATCTACAGATTTACTGCTGCGCTTCAGCCTGCGGGCAATTTTTTCATAATCGTTATCTCGAACCATTTCATTGAGCACCTGCATTTCGAATTCACTAAATACATTCCCCTCGTTATGCATGATGTAGTAAGCAAGATCCTTGACCACCAGCAGCGCCTCAGGCGATTCACCCCCAGACACCATCAACGTATCCGCCAGCGTGACGTCCTCTTCTTCGCCCCCTACCGGCTTGCTGAGAGAAACTGATGTATTGAGGACTTTATGCTTTTCCCGGTCGGCCATACGAATAGCGCTTATGATCTGTCTGGTTATGCAGACTCCAGCGAAGGTCGCAAAGCTGACTTCTTTTTCCGGATCGTACTGCCGGATCGCCTTGAGAAGGCCTATCATACCTTCCTGGACCACATCATCTTCATCTGCTCCCGCCATGTAATAATATCGCGATTTGATTTTAACAATTTCCTTATATTTGCGCATCAGGGATTCTTCCGCCTCTAAATCTCCCTGCTGCGCCCGGATGACCATTTCCTGGTCGTTCATCGCCCTCATCGGATCCCTCGCTGACGAACGATCTCGTACATGAGGATCGAAGCCGCATTGGACGCGTTGAGAGACGTGATCCGTCCCCGCATCGGGATCGACACGATGAAATCGCATTTTTCTCTTACCAGACGGCTGACTCCGAAGCCTTCGCTTCCGATGACAATGCCTATAGGCCCTTTTAAATCAGCCTCCGTCAGCGTATCACCGTCCATATCGCAGGCTGCGATCCAAAGTCCCGCCTCCTGCAGCTGTTCGATGGTCCTTGCCATATTGGTCACGCGGGCACACGGCATATATTCCACCGCACCTGCGGATGTTTTCGCAACCGTCTCCGTAATGGAAACCGACCGTCGTTTCGGAATGATCACGCCATGCGCTCCAGCACATTCTGCCGTCCGCATGATAGCTCCCAGATTGTGGGGATCCTCCAGCCCGTCCAGCAGGATCACAAAAGGATCTTCGCCCCGCTGTTTCGCCACATTCAGGATCTCCTCTACCGTGGCATACTCATAATCCGACACGACAGCGATGACACCTTGATGGTTGCCGCCATCCGCGTCCCGGTCCATCCGGCTTTTATCACTGTAATAGAGAGGGATCTTCTTCGCTTTCGCCTTGCCCTCGATTTTCTTTATGGAACCTTCTGCACCCTTTGCCAAAATGATCTTTTCGATTTCACGATCACTGTTAAGTGCTTCTGTCACGGCGTTCCTACCGATTATTTTCTCTGACATATTTTAAAAACCTGTATGTGATTCCCTTTTCTTCCTGCAGTTCGCTTTCCCACGCTGCTTTCAGACCCATTTCATCCAGATCCGGGAAGTAGCGATCCGCTTCAAACGTTTCATCGATTTTCGTAACATAAAACACATCACAAAGCGAGAAAAACTCCTGATAGATCTCCGCTCCGCCGGCAACAAATACCGTCTCCGGATCGTAATCTTTCACGGCATCCTGCACATCCTCTACAGTATGACAAATGACGCAGCCGTCCTTTGCATACCCCGGATCCCGCGTCAGCACGATGTTTTCCCGTCCTGGAAGAGGCTTGCCTCCCGGAAAGGATTCCAGTGTCTTCCTGCCCACGATGATATGGTTTCCGATTGTCTTTTCTTTATAATATTTCAGATCACCCGGAAGATGCACAAGCAGGTTTCCTTCCCTGCCGATTCCCCAGTTCTGATCCACCACCACGATAGCATTCATATTCTGCTCCTTCTTTTCTGTCCGTCTGCCTTCCCGCCTTCCGGCATCCTGCAGCTGCCCGCAATCACGCTAGATAGCCACCGGAATATTTCTGATCTGAGGATTCTTCTCATAGTCCTCGATCAGGATATCATCTGTCGTAAAGTCGTAGAAATCCGTGATTTCCGGATTCAGGCTGAATTTTGGCGCCGGATACTGCGGTCTTTGTATCATCTCCCGCACGATATCCACATGACGATCATAGATGTGCGCATCTGCGATCACGTGCACCAGCTGCCCCGGCTTCAGTCCGCTCACCTGTGCCAGCATATGTACCAGCACGGCGTACTGTACGACATTCCAGTTATTGGCCGTCAGGATGTCCTGAGATCGCTGATTCAAAATAGCGTTGAGCCGGTCACCCGTCACGTTAAAAGTCATGCTGTAGGCGCACGGTTCCAGCCCCATCTCCATAAGGTCGTCGAATTTATAGATATTGGTCATGATCCGGCGTGAATACGGCGTGTGTTTCAGCTGCCAGAGGACATTGTCCACCTGATCCATTTCCCCGTGAGGAAATTTATACTTCACCCCCAGCTGATAGCCGTAAGCCTTGCCGATAGAGCCGTTTTCATCCGCCCATTCGTCCCAGATATGACTGGATAGATCTTTGATATTATTTGATTTTTTCTGCCAGATCCACAGCATTTCATCCACCGCGGATTTGATTGCAGTCGGGCGCAGTGTCAGTGCCGGGAATTCCTCCTGCAGATCATAACGGTTCACGATGCCGAACTGCTTGATGGTGTGGGCCGGCGTTCCGTCCTCCCACTTTGCACGAACCGTCTGTCCCTGGCTGGAATAGCCGTGATCCAGGATCTCCTGACACATAGCCGCAAAAAGTTTGTCTGCCTGACTCATCTTGTCCTCCCTGTTCACTCCCGCTACAGGATCACGTATTTGATCACGATCCCGATCAGCGCCAGCACAATAACGATCACATAAGTTTTTTCGGTGCTGTTGAGGTTCTTCAAACCCTTCGGCTTAACGCCCTCTTCTTCCTGACGACGTCGGTTTTCCCTGTCGTACTCCATATTGGTACGGTAGTAATCCGCCAGAACATCTTTTGTCTTATTTCTGACCTGCCGCTTTTTCTTTGGTTTCTTTTCTCCCATTGATATGTTCATCCTTTACAATTCCAATAGCACGCTCCATCAGCCAGGAAAGGCGATCCTGGTTTTCCGTCAGATACAAATATCCTGTCAGCGCTTCAAAAGCTGTTGCCCATTTATAGGTCACCGGGTCTGCATTTTTCGCTTTCGTTGCAGATTTCCGGTTTCTGGCCCGTTTCACAAGTGCCTGCTCTTTTTCGTCCAGCTCATCAAAGATCGTCTTGATGATCTTCGCCTGCGCCGATGCCCGCACATACAGTGTCGCAATATGATGCAGCCGATTCACATTATAGTATCCCTGCTTCATCATTTCTTCCCGCACAGCAAGCTCATATACAGCATCCCCCATGTACGCCAGTGCCGTCGTATTGATTTCTTTGATATTTTCTACTTTCATTTCCCGTCAGCCCTTCGCAGCTTTCTGCAAAGCTTACTCCTTGATGATCTGTACACCCTGCGGCGTGTCTTTCAGTGTGATGCCCTTTGCTTTGAGAAGGTCGCGGATCTCGTCGGCTCTTGCAAAGTTTTTTGCTTTTCTCGCTTCCTGACGTTCGTCTACCAGAGCCTGGATGTCTTCATCTACCGAGTCGTCTTCTTCCTTCTGCAAAAGTCCCACGACAGATGCCAGCTCCATCAGGATATCCAGACATTTTTCTGCAAATTCTTTGCTGGCGCCGTTTCTTACATCCGTATTGATGGCTGTGATCAGTTCAAAAATAGCTGAGATCGCATCTGCGGTGTTCAGGTCGTCATCCATGGCTGCGATGAATTCCTGACGATACTTGTCGTATCCTTCCAGCTCCTTTTTCTCTTCATCCGTCATCGTGCCTTCACCGGTTGCGATCAGGTGCTTCAGGTTTTCCTTGGCGTGCTGCATTCTGGCAAGTCCCGCCTTGGCCTGTTCCATCAGTGTATCGCTGAAGTTGATCGGATTTCTGTAGTGTCCGGAAAGGAGGAAGAAGCGGATCACTTCTCCATCATAGTCCTTTAAGATATCTCTTACTGTGAAAAAGTTCCCTTTTGATTTGGACATCTTTTCATTGTCGATGGTGATATATCCGTTGTGCATCCAGTAGTTTGCAAACGGTACACCGTTGCAGCATTCCGACTGTGCGATCTCGTTCTCGTGATGCGGGAACTGCAGATCCTGTCCGCCTGCATGGATATCGATGGTATCCCCCAGGTGTTTCTTGGACATAGCAGAACATTCGATATGCCAACCCGGTCTTCCCATGCCCCACGGACTTTCCCATGCGATCTCATCATCTTCCTTGCGAGCTTTCCACAGGGCAAAATCCAGCGGATCCTGTTTGATATCACCTACAGCGATACGTGCTCCCGATTCCAGATCTTCGATATTCTGTCCGGACAGTTTGCCATATCCGTCAAATTTACGCGTGGAGAAGTACACATCTCCGTTTACTTCGTAAGCATATCCCTTGTCCACCAGGGTGCTGACAAAATCGATGATCTCCGGTATATGCTCAGAAACCTTCGGATGGACGTCAGCCTTTCTGACATTCAGTGCTGCTGCGTCTTTATAATATTCCTTGATATATTTTTCGCTGATCTCCGGTGCCGTAACGCCTTCTTCTCTGGCTTTATTGATGATCTTGTCATCTACATCGGTAAAGTTCTGCACGAATTTTACTTTATATCCCCGGTATTCCAGATATTTGCGGAGCGTATCGAATACAACAAAAGGTCTTGCGTTTCCAATGTGGAAAAAGTTATATACCGTCGGTCCGCAAACGTAAATTTTAAGGATTCCGTCTTCGATCGGCTTCAGCTCTTCTTTTCTGCGTGTCATAGTATTATAGATTTTCATGCTTTACCTCCGTTTCTCCTTCCGGGCTGTCCGGCAGAGTTTCCGTTACGATTTCTCCATTGGTTTCATCGTAGATCCGGTTCAGGCTGCCATCCTCCATCTCTCGCAGGATGTTTGGATACTGACAGTCTTCATGACATTCATGAGCCAGTTCTACTCCCAGTTTTTCTACGATAATATCTTCGAGCTCCACGACTCTGCGCCGCAGGCATTCCAGTTCTACTGCGATCGGATCCGGCATATCGACCTGATCCATTTCTGAGATTGGCTTGCCGTTTCTGCGCACGATCGTCCCCGGGATCCCGACGACGGTACAATTGTCAGGAACCTCCTTCAAAACGACGGATCCAGCGCCGATCTTCACATTATTACCCACCTTAAACGGTCCCAGGATCTTCGATCCGGAACTTAAAATAACGTTGTTGCCGATCGTCGGATGACGCTTGCCGGTATCTTTTCCGGTACCTCCCAGCGTCACGCCCTGATAGATCGTTACATCATCTCCGATCTCGGTGGTCTCCCCTATAATGATCGCCATGCCGTGGTCAATGAAACACCGCTTGCCGATGACTGCCCCAGGATGGATCTCCACCCCTGTCAGCCAGCGCGCCAGCTGCGAAATGATCCTCGCCAGAAGCTTTGCATTATGACGGTACAGCCAGTGTGCGGGCCGGTGAAAAATAATCGACCAGATACCTGGATAGCATACCAGCACCTCAAAGCCGTTCCGCGCCGCTGGGTCTCTGTCTAAGACCGCTTTGATATCGTCTCTAACATCTTTAAAAAAGCCCATATTACCTTCCTTGTCTTTTGCAATATAAAAGTGGACAGCGAAGTCCATTCTTTATATTAGCACATCTCGATTTTGAAAGCAATGACAGGGAGCAAGTATTACAAAGGTATATAACAAAAAGCCGCCCGAAAAGGCAGCTTTCTTTCTTGTTATTCAATCAGACCGCTCGGGTCGATACTGTTTCGGTTGATGATCACCTCGAAATGCAAATGCGGTCCTGTTGACCGTCCCGTGGATCCTACCAGCGCGATCTGTTCACCGCGCTCCACACGCTGTCCTGCGGATACCAGGAGCCTGCTGCAGTGAGCGTAATACGTCTGCATCCCGTTTCCATGATCTATTTTGACGATATTTCCATAGCTTCCATTTGCTCCGGCGAAGTATACGGTCCCGTTATCTGCCGCTCGGATCTCACTGCCCTGAGGCAGCGCAATGTCTATCCCATGATGCACTTTGCCCCAGCGCGAACCAAAGCCGGACGTAACGACCCCGCCGGCGACAGGACGCTGCAGTTTCCCGTATACGGCGTCTTCATCATACGAAAGATCCGGATCCTCATAAAAACTGCTCTGATAGGATGCCGGCAGTTTCGTCCCGGCGAGGATCACCTTTTCCTCCGGTTCTTCAACAACGGATTCTTCCAGGATCGTTTCAGACACCGGATTTCCGTTTTCCTTCGTCACCTTTTTCGTGATTTCCTTTGTCCCCGGGCTTCCTTCGGAGGCCACCTTGATCTCCCCCACAGAGAGAGATTTTACCGGCTGGTATTCCTCCGGTATGTCGATGTCCTCTTCTTCCTTTCGTTCCTCTGTGGTGACGACTGTAAGGATACTCTCTTCCTTATGGGTTCCCAGTAGTTTTTTCTCTGCCTCTGCTGCCGTCATCACATCCGGAGGATCGTCTCCAAGCTCCAGGTCCATTCTTTTCGTTGTCGTTTCTTCTTTCAGTTCAACATCAAGGACTTCCGCACCTTCGTGTCCGCAAGACGTCACGATATTCTGGATCACCTGCTCCGCTGTTTCTCTGGAATCTACGAGCGCAGCTTTCTTCCCATCGACCATGATATACCACGGAGCTTTCATCAGGGTCCCGTCCGACAGCAGAACGGGTGCTTCCCATCCCTCGGCAGCCGCCGCCTTTGCAGAAGTGATCCCGCAGGTCGCCGCAGACAGCAGGATCACCACGATCATCAGCAGCTTCTTACTGGGGACTGGATCCGCCTTTTTTTCTGAAATAGTTTTATTCATTTGTACCTCTCGATTTTATCCCTCGCGGGAATGGAATACAAAAATTAGTATTCCCATATTTTGAGAGTCCATACATGTGAAAACTGCCGACAGTTTCCTGCCGGCAGTCCTGACTTTTTCGTATTCTGCTATTTCACATCCAGCCCGATCAGCTTCGTCTCTTCGATCTGTGCGGTGTCCTCTGCTTCTGCAAAGTCTTTTCCGTGGAAGTCCGATCCACGGGTGATGCAAAGGTCATATTTTTGTGCCATCTGAACGAATCGAAGGCTCTGTTTCTCATCTTGATCCGGATGAAAGCATTCCAGTCCGCCAAGACCACACGAAACCAGATTCTCAACGATCCCTTCCATATTCTGATAAAACTCCCAGCTTCCCGGTGTTCCGATCTTTTTTGCCTGGATCGGATGTGCCAGCACCGGAAGTCCTCCTGATTCCCGTATCAGCTTTACAGCATCTGATGCTGACAGTTTCTCTTTTTTGATAGCAAGAGCTGTTTCGCTTCCCAGCATTTTTTTGCTCTGGAACACTTCCGGTATGCTGGAGGCATATCCCTTTGCGATCAATGCCCGCGCAATGACCGGTTTGCCGATATAGTCATTGGGCTGGATCTTCCTCAGCTCTTCTTCGAAGATATCATATCCCATTTCCTGCAAAGCGGCGATCAGCTTTGTGTTGCGGGCAGCTCTTCTTCTGGAAAGCTCTTTCATTGCAGCAAGCAGCGTTTTATCGGCAAGATCCATCCCATAGCCTAAAATATGGAGTTCGGTTCCCGAAGCCGTCTCCGTTGCCAGCTCCATGCCGGGTATTACGGTCAGATCTACTCTTCGACCTTCTTCCAAAGCCTCCGGCAGTCCATCGATCCCATCATGATCTGTGATGGCGATCTGATGATATCCAAGAGCTTTTGCAGCATCCACGATCTCCGCCGGAGAAGCTTGTCCATCCGAAAATTTCGTATGAATATGAAAATCTACCCGATATTTACTCATCTTATAAAATCCCTTTGTACAGCAGTCCTTCAGCAACTTCATCCGCAGCATTATCGCCTTTGATTTTTCTTATAATGGCCAGAGCGAATCCGATGGCGTATGCAGGACCTTTCCCCGTGATCACATTGCCATCTTCTACAACACCGCTGTCTATATACGAAGCCATGTTCAGCTCATTCTGCATACCCGGATAAATAGTCGCCGTTTTGTGGGTCAGCGCTCCGCGGGCATCGAGGACCATAGGAGCTGCACAGATGGCAGCAAGAGCCTTGCCCTGCAGTGCGAATTCAGTGATTTTTTCTCCCAGCTCTTCGTGATTCTTCAGATGGAGTGCACCCGGCATCCCGCCCGGCAGTACGATCATGTCGCAGCCATCGTAATCAGCCTCTTCAAACAGCAGATCAGCCTGGATCTGCATGCCATGGGCTCCTTCCACCATTTTATCTTCCATAATGGAAACCATCTTCACATCGATCGCTGCCCGGCGAAGCAGGTCTACTATCGTGACCGCTTCCACTTCTTCAAATCCTTCTGCAAAATGTACATATACCATGTTATCGTTCCTCTCTGAAATAGTTGTTTCCTAAATCAGCCGGCGGCTGACTTTCTTTCTTTTTCTTGTACGTACTGAAAATAACGATCAGAATGGTCGCAACATACGGGATCATATCTACCAGATACTGCGATACGCCAACACCCATTGCCTGAAGTTTCAGTCCCAGAATGCTGAGACCTCCGAACAGAGCACCGCCGAAAAATCCTTTTATCGGATTCCATGCCACGAAAATGACCAGAGCAACCGCGATCCATCCGCGTCCATTCACGATATTTTCCTGCCAGATCGGCATTCTTACCAGAGACAGATATGCGCCGCCCAGGCCGCAAAGCGCTCCACCGATCAGAATGTGGACGTATTTATACAGTGCCACGTTGATGCCGGATGCATCTGCCGCCGCATTGCTTTCTCCAACTGCTTTCAGATTCATTCCGATCTTCGTCTTGTACATGTAGACTGCTGCCAGAGCACACACGATGTAACTGATGTAAACGAAGATATCCTGCTGGAAGAAGATCGGTCCTATGACCGGAATGTCTCCCAGGAGCGGAATCGACAGCTTTGCAAAAAACGAGGTGATGTCCGATGGCACGCTGGAACCCAGAAGCGGTTCCCCTACAAACTGTGCGAAGCCTGTTCCAAATATGGTAAGTGTCAGACCGCAGACGACCTGATTTGCACGAAGGCTGACAGTCAGAAATCCGAAGATCAGCGCACCGCCTGCCCCCGCTAATGCTGCCGCAAGCAGGGCCACTGCCGGATTGTAGGTATTGATACTCGCCAGGAACCCCATAACAGCTCCCATCAGCATCATACCTTCCACTCCCAGGTTCATGCTCCCTGATTTTTCTGTGATCAATTCTCCTACCGTTGCGAAAACAAGAGGCGTTCCTGCTACAACGCAGGCTGCTAAGAATTCTACCATGATCAAGCCACCTCCTTGCTGTTTCTGCCGATATGTACTCTATATCGCATAAAAAATTCACTTCCCAGAACAAAGAACAGGATAAGACCCTGTACGATATCCGATACTGCACTCGGCACGCCGAGAGCGATCTGGATGTACTGACCGCCCTGGATCAGCATCGCGAATACAGCGCAGACAGCCACCGCATATCCTGCATTCAGCTTGGAGAGCCACGCTGTGATGATAGCGGTGAATCCATATCCGTTGGCTATCCCATACACTAAAGTTTTCTCAATAGCGGACGCCTGGATCATACCGGTGATACCACAAAGTCCTCCGGAGATCAGCATAGCTACTACGATGATCCGGCTGATATTCATGCCTGCGTAACGAGCCGTTTCAATACTTTCTCCAACTACGGTGATCTCGTAGCCTTTCTTGGTATAATTCATAAAGAAATACACGAAGGCCGCTGCAAGGATCGCCAGGATCCATCCAATATTCACACCGCCCAGTTTCGGCATGACAGCATTGTCCGGGAACATTGCGATCTTCGGGAATCCATTGGCTGCAGGATCCATCCATGGACCATACTGCAAATAGGTGACGAATTTGATCGCCACGTAGTTCATCATCAGGGTGAAGATGGTTTCGTTAGTTCCCAGTTTCGCCTTGAATATCGCCGGAATAAACGCCCATATGCCTCCACATACAGCTGCTCCGACCATCATCAGAAGAAGCATGACAGGCTGCGGAAGGTTCGGGCTCAGATTAAGAGCGACCCAGCTGGCGCCCAGCGCTCCCATGGTGATCTGACCTTCTGCACCGATGTTCCAGAACTTCATTTTAAATGCGACGATGATACCCATCGAAGTGATGATCAGAGGCACTGCTTTGACAATGGTCTGCTTTACACGAAGCCCGGTCCCTACAGAGCCCATGATGATTTCCTTGAAAATTTCGAACGGATTGAGCCCGAAAATCAGAAGGATGATCCCCGCGAAAACGATCGAAAGTACGATTGCCAGCAAGGTGATCAGAATTTCTTTTTTTCGTGACAGATTATCACGCTTGGTGATCCTTATGAAATCCATTATTCGTCCACCTCCTGTGCTTTCTTTCCTGTCATAAGTAATCCTATATCTTCTTTTGTTACCTCATCCGGATCGACAATTCCCGTGATCTCACCGTGACACAGCACGATGATTCTGTCGCAAAGATCCATCAGAACGTCCAGATCTTCGCCGACAAACAGAACGCCGACGCCTTTTTCCTTCTGCTCATTGAGCAGATCATAGATTTTATACGACGCTCCGATATCAAGTCCTCTTACAGCATATGCCGTGATGAGGACTTTTGGAGCGGAATCGATTTCTCTTCCCAGAAGCACCTTCTGGACATTACCACCGGAAAGCTTCTTGACCGGCGTATATATATCAGGAGTTTGAATATCAAGATCTTTTACGATTTTATTCGCTTTTTTTATGCACGGTCCCCGGCGCAGAACGATCCCCGGCTGATTCTGGTAATCCTTCAGGATCAGATTATGTACAATGTCCATGCTGCCGACAAGTCCCATGCCCAGACGGTCTTCCGGAATGAATCCCATCCGGATCCCCAGGCGGATGATATCACGGGGAGTTTTTCCCACCAGGTTGTCTCCTTCGAAGAAGATCCTTCCTTTTTCCGCCTTTGCAAGCCCTGCGATGACTTCACACAGTTCTTTCTGTCCACTGTTGGCAACTCCGGCCACGCCGACGATTTCATGAGAATTCAGCTGGAAGCTGACATTGGCCAGCGCTTCCTTGCCTTCTCCGTCAAGGACTGTCACCTCGTCCAGATCCAGGAGCGGAGTCTTTTCTGCGATTTTTTTCTTATCGATGGAAAGATCCACCTTTTTGCCTACCATCATTTCGATAAGACTGGCAACGTTGACTTCGTCTGTATTTACCGTTCCGATGGATTCTCCCTTTCTGAGAACTGTCACTCGATCCGAGATCTCCATCACTTCATTGAGTTTATGAGTGATGATCACAACAGAGCATCCCTGCTCTTTCATATTGCGGATAACACGGAACAGCTTCTTGATTTCCTGCGGAGTCAGAACTGCGGTAGGCTCGTCCATGATCAGGATCTTCGCGCCACGATACAGAACCTTTATGATCTCCAGCGTCTGCTTTTCCCCAACGGACATATCATATACCTTCTTGTCAGGGTCGATATCCAGTCCGTACTGATCTGAAAGTTTTTTGACTTCCTGCGAAAGCAGCTTTCCTTTTACAAAAAATCCAGACGGCTGCCCGATAATAATATTTTCCTTTGCTGTCATCACATCCACCAGCTTAAAGTGCTGATGGATCATGCCGATTCCCAGACGGATAGAATCCTTCGGGGATGCAAAATGCACCTCCTGTCCATCTATTTTGATGGAACCCGTATCCGGAGTATAGATCCCTGACAGCATATTCATCAGAGTCGATTTTCCTGCTCCGTTTTCACCCAGCAACGCATGGACTTCTCCTTTGCGAACGGAAAGATTGACATTGTTGTTCGCTTTAAGAGAGCCGAATACTTTGCTGATATTTTCCATTTCTATTGCAAGATTCTGCTGCACTATTCTCCTCCATAAACAGCACAAGGGGGACCTGTTCGGTTCCCCTTTATGCTAAACATATTCAACTATATGATCTGCGGATTTTATTTGGATGTTGCTGTTACACCAGCTACTTCCTTGTTGATCTTCCAGATTTCTTCGTTGGTCAGTTCCTGTCCTTCCTTGCACAGTACGCTGCCATCGTTGTACTTGATTTCTCCGGAGAATACTTTGAATTCTCCTGCAATCATTTTATCTTTGACCTTGTTGATCTTGTCGATCTGTTTTTCCGGAACTGCATTGCCGAAATCGTCGATCTGGATCATTCCGCTCTTCATGGAGCCGTAAGTGCTGAACGGTTTGTCGCCTGTCGGCTTGAAGCTTCCATCCAGGATCGCCTTGAATGTCGGTGTGAAGTATGCGGACATATCCCAGTAAGGTGCTGTGATATAATAGTCACCCGCTACATTGTTGTTGTAGTTCCAGCCAGTTGTATAAACGCCCGCTTCTTTTGCTGCCAGCTGAGTTGCTGTGGAGTCTGCATGGTAAGTCAGAACGTCGCATCCTGCGCTGATCAGCTGTTCTGCAGCTGCCTTTTCGATTTCAGCATCCCCCCAGGTGTTGATGTAAACGACCTTTACTTCAACATCAGGATTTACTGCCTGCGCACCCAGTGTGAATGCATCGATACCGATCTGAACTTCTGTGTAAGGGTGAGCTGCAACGTATCCCAGCTTGTTGCTCTTCGTTACAGAAGCTGCAGCCATACCGCTCAGGTATCTTGCTTCTTCCATGGATCCAAAGAAGTTTTCCATGTTTGTTTCATTCTGGTAAGGGCCAGAGAAGTGCAGGAATGTTACATCGTCATAATCCCCGGAGTTTGCCAGTTCATTTAACGCATCTCCATATCCGTAGGAGCAGCCTACGATGATGGTGCAGCCCTGGTCGATCAGGTTCGTTGCTGCATCTTTAGACGCCTGCGTATCGCTGTCGCTTACGTTTTCCTTTTTGATCAGTTCCACGCCGTTTTCTTTCGCAGCCTTTTCCAGACCTTCGTTCATGCACTGCGTGAATCCGCCGTCGTTGATCGATCCGATAAAGATACAGCCAACTTTTACTTTGTCCCCGCTGTCTTTATCGCTGCCGCCGCATGCAGTAAAGGCAAATGCCATTACCAGTGCGAGCACCACTACAAGTACCTTTTTCATGATATTCTTCCTCCGTATTCCTTTGTGTAATAGAATATACTCCTATTATACTGTTTATTGTGCGTCAATCCAATAAAAAAATTTATCGCCGGATGAATTTTTAGGATAATAAAAGCGTAAAGTTCGTGCATATACGAACTTTACGCTTGGTTGTTTGTTTATTATCCGTATCTTGAGGATACGTTTTTTTACGATCTATGCAAATGTGATCGTTCCATCTTCGATCTTGTCTATGACAGCCAGAGATTCCACCCTGTAGCCCTCTTCCCTCAGCTTGGCGCTGCCGCCCTGAAAGCTTTTGTCTATGACTGCACCGATTCCGACCACGCTGCCTCCTGCCTGTTTTACCAGCTGAGTCAGTGCATGTGAAGCTTCTCCATGTGCCATAAAGTCATCAATGATCAGGATCTTGTCCTCAGGCCCCAGAAATTTTTCTGAAACGCGAAACATGGATACGGTACCCTTGGTGAAGGACCTTGCTTCCGCTTCATAAAAGCCCTCTGTCATAGTGCTTGGAACAGCTTTCTTCGCATAAACGACAGGCGGATATCCAAAATGGCCGGCCGCCATACACGCCACTGCGATCCCGCTGGCTTCCACTGTCAGTATCTTATTGATCTCACAGTCAGCAAACCGGCGATGAAATTCCTTCCCGACCCGATCCAGAAAAGCAACATCAAGCTTATGATTCAGAAAATTGTCTACTTTGACGATCTGTGTCCCGATCGCTACACCTTCTGTCAGTATCTTTTCCTTCAGTTCTTTCATGGTTACTTCTCATCCTTAAACAGATCTTCCAGTCCCTCGAAAGAAATCTCGTCTTCTGCCTGTGCTTCCTGTACAGGTGCGGTTTCCAGAGTGTTCAGATCCGGAAGATCGATATCGATATCGTCAAAGCTGATTTCTTCTGCAGCCTGTGGCGCCGGTGCTGCTTCCTGCGGAGCATAAGCATCCGGAGCTGTCAGTTCTTCCAGAGTCACGCTGGTTGCGCCTCCGTCCGCCGGGATATCATATGTACCTGCGGGATCTTCTGCCGATAACTCAGTAACCGTATCCGCTGCCACCGGTGCTTCCGGGATCTCCACTGCTGCCGGTATTTCTGCAACCGGTTCTACTGAAACAGGCACGGGATCGATCGTATGATCCACCTGGATCTCTTCAGCCGGGAAATCAACTGCTCCAGCATGATCGATGATATCCCAGTTCACGGAATCTTCTTCCGGAAGTTTGCTCTTCAGGCTGTCCAGCTTGCCGGCAGTCCGAAGGATATTGGTCTTGATCTCGTTGAACTCTTCTTCCATAGCATTGATCTGCTGATGGTATTTATTCTTCAGCGCAGAAAGCTTTTCTTTTTCTGCTTCCAGTTCTGCTTTCATCGCAGCTTTTTCTGCTTCGACCGCCTGTCTTGCTGCATTCAGCTCATCGCTCATCGCCTGCTTCTCAGCATCGATTCCAGCTCGCATCTGTTCGATCTCTTCTTCCTGTTTGGAAACTTCCTCACGACCTTCTGATAAAATATTTTCTACTTCATCTTTAGCCTGGTTGATGATCTCATTGCTGCTCTTCTTCGCTTCCATGATCAGGCTGACATACAGATCGTTGTTGTCATCGTATTTCTGGTATTTATCTTTTAATGCAACGATTTCTCCTTCATATGCATCTTCTAATTCTTCTATATTTTTTTCATAAAGATCACAAAGCTGCTGCATACATTCATATACATCATCCTTGTCGAACCCTTCACCAGAAGCCTTCTTAATATTCATGCCTTTAAGAAGTCCGATCACAGTCTCTCTTCTTTTTTCTGTTAATGCATTTTTATCCATTGGCAAACCTCTTTTTTCTCCTCAATATAAAAAGTCTTCAACATTATATATTGCTTATTATACCATCTATAATTTGTTTTGTCTCCCTAAATCTGTAATTTTTCACTTTTTTCCTTACTTTTCGGTTGACTTGATGCCGGTTTTCGGTCTATCATAGAAATTAGTTCTTAAGAAAGAAACCACTTTTTGATGTTACATCTGTAAAGTTGGGAGGTTAGATATGAAAACGATAGAACTCAAGGCGGGGCAACAGATCGCACAGTTTACGACAAAGTCTGTGACCTTCGACGGAAAGGAATTTTTCTACAGCAGAATGTCGAATCTGACACACGATCCAGCCACCCAAAAATATTATTTTACATACGACGGAGAATCAAAAATTCTTCCTTATGAAGCTAAGGATGCACAAATCCTGACTGCGATCTTCAGTCAGGTGTTGAAGCTTCAGGCTGCAAAGGCGGCACAGGCACACGCTGCAAAGGTGCCGGCGCAGACAGCACAGCAGACTCCGCAGGCTCCGGTTCAGGATCAGGCTCAGCAGGAGGAGATCCCTGTCACACCTCAAACACCGCATGCCGTTGATGTGCGGGCTGCAGCTGAAATGGCACAACCAGCTCCGGAACCAGCAGAACAGGCTCCGGCAGCAGAACAAGCTACAGCAGCTGAACAGGCTTCGGCAGAAAAACCGATCGTGTTCACCGATAAGAAAGCCGCCAAGCAGGCAGAGAAAGAGCGAAAAAAAGCAGAGAAGGCTGCGAAACGTGCAGAAAAAGAACGGCTGAAAGCGGAAAAAGCTGCTAAAAAAACAGGTAAAGTCACAGAACCGGAAACTCCTGCAGAAGGTGGCTCTCAATCACAGGAGACTGGTGCACAGACTTCAGATCTCACCGGCACACCGGCCGAATCGGCAGCCGAACCGAAAGAGCTTACCGACGAAGAAAAAACAGCTAAAAAAACAAGGCTGAAGAAAGCTCTTCTGATCTTCGCAGCGGTACTGGTCATTGTTGCAGCATTATCTGTAGCGGCGTATTTCATCTTCGGCACCAGCAACAACCCATCGTCCAACAATCCTGGCTCAAAAGAGTCTCAGCAGTACGACGATATCGATGAACTGATCAACGATCTGCAGTAGATTTGTCAAAACAAAATGCAAAGGGGCTGTCGCATTAACGATTTAAGATCGTTAGGGCGGCGCCCCTTTTTGTTGTGAAATAAGACTGTGAAATAACCCGCGGAGCGGGCTTTGCAGAAAAAAGCCCCGCGACCCCCTACTGGTCCGGATGACAGTTGCCACATGGGGAATACCCGGCTTTTTCTGCTGCATCTATCGTCGTAAAATACACGCGATTTTCTTCATTTGGCAAGCCGCTGCAGCTCGGCAGGTGATATTTTTTCGAATTGATATTGCCTATATAGGAAGCATCTTCGTAGTCCTTTACATGAGTCCGATCGGACTTCTTTCCTTCGCAATTGAATGTGATCTGCATCCCGTCATCCACAGCGATGATCGTCCCCTGCTCGTCTGTGCGAAAAACTTCCGCTCCCAGGTCTCGAAAACGACTGAGCGCTTCTTCGTGGGGATGACCGTACATATTGCCCTTGCCGCAGGAAATGACCACGTATTCCGGGTTTGCTTCCCGCAGAAAGTAGTAGCTGTTGGATGTGCTGCTTCCGTGATGTCCCGCCTGCAGCAGATCCGCTTCCAGATCCTCTCCCATTTCGATCATTTTCTTTTCCGGCGAGCTTCCCGCATCGCCCGTGAAAAGCATGCTGGTTTCTCCGTGCTTCACCTTCAGGCAGATGGAATTGTCATTCGTGTCATTGTATTTCTCATAAGGTCCGAGAAACTGGATCTCGCATTCTCCAAACGTAGCTGTATCTCCCGGGGTCGGAGCCTTCGTCTGAATTCCCAGCTGATCTATAGACTGCTTAAGGCTCCCCGCAATGCCGCTGTCGTAGCCGTCCAGCATATATACCGTATCCGCCCCGAACTGCTGCAGCACGTTACGCCCCGATCCGATATGATCCTCATGCGGATGCGTAAAAATCACATATTTCAAATGGTCGATGCCCAGGTTTTTGATATATCCCAGGATAAACTCCGCGTCATCCCGGTTTCCCGCATCGATGAGCACCGCTTCTCCCTGCGATACCAGCAGCGTGGAATCCGCCTGTCCCACATCTAAAAAATATGCCGTCAGATCCTCTTCCGACTGCAAAGATGCCTGATCGCTCTGTCCGTCTCCCAACGAGCAGCCATAGAAAAAGACCGCTGCAGTCAGCATTATCGCAAGGAACAGGATCCCTCGCCAGCAGCTGCTCCGGCCAGACTGTTTCTGTGTATTCTGTTTCATCATCTTCTCCCAATCTCCTTCGTTCCTGTATTCTGCTTTCGTTTCTTCGCTACATTTTAATGGAAATGTACGTCCCGCCCTCCGTCTCGATATGTATAATCTCCAGATTGTGGATCGTGCGAAGCGTTCCCGCGCATTCCCGCACCAGAAAGAGCAGAGCTTCTCTACTGCAAAAAGCACTGTAAGGCTCCGGCACGCTTTTTTGCAGATTGGCGAACACGGAATTCGGTATTTTTCTTATGACCATCCCTGCCGCCGACACGGGCACCGGCAGCGAAAGATTCATGGTTTTTGTCCTGATTCTGATTTTCATGTCGTCCTTCTCTCTGTCGGCTAATTTTCTGCCACATACACACGCACATGGGTGCCGCCCGCTGTTTCCACCGTCACAAAATCACCTGCCACCTCTTCATCAAGGCAGGCTGCTACGGCCTCCATCAGTTCTTTCAAGTCGATTTCCTGCAAAGCATCCTGCGGCAGCGGCAGTTTTCCGGATGCCTTGAGGATCTTCCGGGCCGCCCTCACCGGAAACCGGATCCGGATCTTGTCGCCCTTTTCACTGTCTATATCTACATGGAAAATGCGTTTATCGTATGGAATCTGTTTTTTGACTACGCGTTTTTCTGTCATACTTCTTCCCTTTCCCTACTGTCTTTAAAACAGGCATGTCAACACTATATCCTCCGCGCAGACAGATGTCAAACGGTTTCTAAAAAATCGGCTCTGTTAAAAATGTTGGGGTGGAGGATACTCCAAGGATTTCAGAGCCTCTTT
>ERZ826764.1106-NODE-1106-length-33594-cov-7.421002_pt1 | contig 33594 bp, 33 predicted proteins | sample MGYA00519870_ERZ826764 | MGnify/ENA primary metagenome ERZ826764 (study PRJEB31778, sample SAMEA3449239) | human gut metagenome | biome: human gut; feature: human-associated habitat; material: faeces | place: United Kingdom | collected 2010/2012 ...
CGGTTTGCAGTGCCTTACGAATATATGCAGGCAAAAAGCCGTCGAATTTAACCTCCATCAGCAGAAATCCCGGGCGATAGCAGGACAGACGCCGCAGTCGGCCGCTGAACAGGTCCCTGTCCCCCACGCAGGCGCAGAGGTCTTTGTCAAAGGTGACGCGGACGTTACCTGCTTCACAGACGAATGCCTCCCGCCGGTATTCCACAATCACCGACGGCGCCAGCAGCCGCGTCCGCGCCGCCGTACGCAGCGCACCCCGCAGGCCCGGCGCATCCGGCTCGGGAAGCACGCCGGACAAGAGCGCGTCATACTCCTGCCGGGTCAGGCGCTCGCTCTCCTTACGGCAGAGCGCGCCGAATTTGGCCTTGCGCTCGAGCTTGATACATCCGTCGTCCCCATCATAGATGCGCAGACGGAATTTTTCACGCCGAAGCAGGCCGGAAGTCTTATCCGTATAAGCGGACGCATATATGTCGTCAAAATACAGACTGCGCACTTCGTAGCCGCCGCCGGAAGCGTGCGCGTCGGGCCGCAGCAGTGCGGAAAGCCGCTCGCGCAGCTCCAGACAGGCGCCGCGGTCGATAAGATATTTCAGCTCGTGCCGCAGCCGAACGCCGGAAGAGTCCATACAAATTTAACCTGCCCTTTACATGAAAATGGGTGTAAAAGAACGGCGCAGCAAGGGAGAGGCTTCGTAAGGAAGTTCTCTCCCTTTGGCTTTTGTAGTCAGCCGGAATGATTGGATTTGTAGGAAAACAATCATATTTTGGGGATTACAAAATGAAACAGCATTACATTGACGAAAAACAGGTATCAGCTATACTTTGCAAGGCGACTATTATCTGGCAGACCGTTTACCGACTCCAAAATATAACGGAATATCGGCGTATGGGAGCGGCGGCACTTATCGTAATCTCAAACAGTGCCGCAAAGTGCTTTATATTAGCCTGTTGATAAGCGGCAGACGGAACTGTTATCTTACCGAAATGGATAAGCAGTCGAAAGATTTATTTTTTCAAATGGTAACGTAGATTGCAGAGCGTGATGGTATCGCTGAAGCGTTCAAGGTGAAAATCAAATGGAATGGATTGGAAGATGAAATCGATTTGCCACTGTATAATAAAGATTATCGATATGTAATGATTTACCGATGATAAAGGCAGGCAGAGCTTTCAAACTCTGTCCGTCTTGTCATTATTCGGTTTGTCACAATGGGCAAAATAGCTGAGGTTGGTAAGAATTACGTTTTAAATCCGCAGGACGTTTTCGCCTCTTTTCGCCTTTACATAGATTTTATTTGACGAATAGTATATCGCAGTGCTATACTAAAATTGATATATAGCAGTGCGATATATATTGCCAAGAATATCAGGGAAGGAGTAGAGGAAGTGGACGCTCATATTCTGAAAGTATATGTCCCGATGACGGAGACAGGTTTTTACATCTTGCTGTGCTTTCGGGAAGAGTCCCATGGCTATAGTGTCGTCCGCAAAGTGGAAGAGCTTACCGGCGGCGAAATCCGAATCAGCCCCGGGACGATGTATGGCAGTCTGTCCAAGATGGAAAAGGATGGGTTGATCCAGTTTGTGCGGGAGGAAGAAAAGCGGAAAATCTATTGCATCACAGACCTGGGCCGAGAGGTGCTGGCTCTGGAAATGAAACGGATCGAAAGACTGTACCAAAACATGATGGAGGTGCGCCGAAATGAAAACGAGAAAAACTGAATTGCGTATCTTTACAATCGCGGATTGGGAGAAAGAAGAGCGGTATCTTCAAAAACGTCACCGGGAAGGGTGGAAGTTTCGGAGGGTAAACCTGCTGGGGATTTATCATTTTGAGCGATGTACGCCTGAGGATGTAGTTTATCAGCTGGATTATAACGAAGAAGGGCTGAAACACAAAGATGAGTACGTCCAGATGTTCCAGGACTGTGGCTGGGAATATATGCAGGATTTTGGCGGATACAGCTATTTCCGCAAGCCGGTTTCCCAGATGCAGGGGGAAGAGAAAATCTTCTGTGACGATGAATCCAGACTGGATATGATGCGGCGGGTGTTTGCAGGCCGGTATCTGCCGATCCTTATTATTCTTGTATTGCTGATCCTGCCCAATCTGTTCGGACAGTTCCGCAGCCAGGATGCAGACGCCCCCGTCCTGCTGGTGCTGTTTCTGATTCTTCTGGCGGTTTATGCCTGGGCGGCCGTGTCTTTCGGCTATCGCTATTGGAAATTAAAAGACCGGCTGAAAAAATGATGCCCGGGCTGATCTCCGCAGAAAGTATCGGCAGGGATTGCCGGACGGGTCGCGGGCCTGTTGCCGGTTTTCTTTCGGACTGCCCGGCAGCGGCAGTCAGCTCAAAAAACGCAATGAGAATTGGCCCTCCAAAGAAGCGGCTTTGCATCCTTGGAAGGCCAATTCTTGTGCGTGATTTTTTCTGAGGTTATTATGCAAAAGCCTCTTGTTAAGCTGCTACTCAGATACCTCGTCAACCGTGGTCTTTTTGAAAATCAGGATACCTTTGGATGAGGGCATGATTGAACAAGAAACCAGCTCAAATCCCTTTTTCTCCATTTCGTTGGCTGTTTCTTCTACTTTAGAGGCCATTTCTCTCGCCTTAGGCGAATATTTAATTACCACCGTTTTGTACATAGAATTCACCTCCCTCCCTTGAAAACGAGCCTGCCTTGCGTCACGCTGCGCTATTCACGGCAGATAGCGACGCAGCTAACGTGTTTGCTCCATTTTAGCACGCAAAAACTCCACCAGGACCTGTTCCTGTTCTGGCGGAAAGGTGCGGGGAAGGTGTAATGTTTTCGTGAAAGACCCCTTACGGTGAGATCCATAGGCGTCCTTTGTCTTTTTGTTGAACTGCCCCCGGATGCATATGGATCTTTTCCCAACATGGCAACCTTCCAGCTGAAGCAGGGTAAAGACAAATTCCACGCGCTCCTCCATGCTGCCGCTGTAACCGGTATAGTGTAGCTGGCCTTGCGCAAGATAAACCCGCTGCACCAGGGAAGTCCCCGAGCAGTTCATCCAATACATCAGCAGGGGGATGAAGGAGAACATGGCCGTCGCCATCACCACCAGGACCGGCTGGCGCAGCAGCCAGACAGCCGGTAGCGCCTGGGAATCCCTCGTGGCGGCGAGGATGGCCAGGCATATCAGGAAAGTCCCCGGGCAAACCAGCAGGGCGAGAATTTTCGGCAGCCTGAGATACCGCTTCCGGCGGGTCGGGTCGGTTTCCAGCACTAGGGTGTCCGACTGGGCGGCCTTCTGCTTTTCCCTTGCCCGCTTTTCCGCGTGCGCCTTCCTGTCTCCCTGATAGCCTGATATCAGCGAGAGGATCAGAGGGACTAGGAGCAGAAGCAGCCCGGTCAGGGCAATGGAAAAAATAAACCCGTAGCTTGCGGGTTGTGACAGCGGGGCAAAGATGACGATACAGATAAGGAGCGTCAGCAGCTCCAGCATCAGCAGATAGAAGCACACCGGCAGAAAGACATTTAAAAACCGCTTGCCTTTCAGGGAATAGCGCCTGCTTTTCTCCAGGACTCGCAGGCCCTTGCCCTGGATATGCCCGGCCGTGAGATCTGAGATTGTCCCGGCACTGGAGAGGTTGGCAAACAGCAGCAGGGTCGTGACGATGAACAGGACACCGCGGGTCTCCCTGGCGACGTCTTTTGTCCGGCCTTTTACGGCCGCAAGAAGGGTCAACATGATTTTGACGATTAGGGTGAGATAGACCGGCCCCAACAACATAAAAAACATCCGAAGGTTGAAAAACATTTCTTCCGATAACCCAAGCCAGCCGGCCGGCACGAGGGAGAGCGGCATGCCGATGATAATAAACACCGCATAGAACTCTGTAATTTTAAGGAGCCATTTTCCAAATCCAACGTTTCGCTCTTCTTGCATCCAACTCACTCCTTATAGCTCGCCGGCATCGGTCCTGTCTGAAAACGCCAGGCATCCCAAAGTCACCGCCAGAATATCGATGAAGGTACGGAGGATCAGATCGGGAATGTTGGCGGCAAACACCAAGGGCATAAAGAAGTTGAAAAGGATCAAATCCATGCCGAACAAAAGGCAGCCCAAAACCATGGCCCGCTTTAACCGGCTTCCGTGGCTGATGCGGGGCCTCAGCCATGCCGTCACACAGGAAATTGCAATACCCGTGAGCAGGCACCATAGCACCGTTTCCACCGGCTTCTCAGCAAAGGATGAATAAATGTCAAAGATGAGGTATTGTATCATCCGTCCGGCAAGGAAGCAGGCAGCTACGGCCAGCATCGGAAGAACAGGGAATGGTGCTTTCCTCCGGGGGGCAGGACGCCCGACTGCCCCCAACAGCCATCCAAGCAGCAAGCCCATAACCACCAGGGCCAGGCTATCCGCCAGCGGATAGGTGATCCGATCCATAGCCGCCACATGGGGCAGGGGCTCCAAAAGATACAAGATCCACACAACGCAGCAAGAAAGGCCATATTTCAGCCCCTGCAAAATCCGGCTGCCGCTCATCCGGCCCCGGATGAGCAGGAACAGCGAGGCAATCAGGGAGTAAGCAAATACCCCATAGACAGTGAAGGCCAGCGGCATCGTTCCGTTTTTCGCGAAAACACTGGGCGGCAGAACAGTCTGCTCCCCAGACGGGATGGAAAGCTGCCCGATGATACGGACAACAGTGGCAGCAAGACCAACCGCAAAGATTTTGAGGATATTTTTAACAGCGCTGTTCATATCGTTTTTCCCTGTATTTCTGAAATAATCGGCCCCAACGCGCGAAAATCTGTAAAATCAACCCGTTTCCCGTAGGTCTCCAGGAGTTCCCGGTTTTCCGCCGTCTGCTTTTCCATAGGGATCCTGCGCAGGGATTGGTACAGCAGCTTCATCACCGTCCGGTGGCCGAGGGAAAGCTTTTGATAATCAATCCTGCCGCGTAGATGGAAAACCTTTGCCCGGTCAACCAGCTTCTCGGAAAGCTGCTTTCGCAAAGAGGCGCGGATATTGTCCAGGTTTTCCTGTTCGCAGGGGTCGGCCAGCCCTACGGTAACGAGGATCAGCTTTTGCCCGTCTTGAAGGGAAAAGCCCCGCAGGGTTTTCGAAAGGCCAAGGACACCGCCGGCGTAAAGGCTGCCCAGATAGACGACCACGCTTCTGCCTGAAAGGTCTGGGGCGTCTTTGTAGCTGACCGCGGGGATGCCGGTTTGTTCAGACAGCTTTTCTGCATACCGGCGGGAACTGCCGTACTGGCTGCCATAAATAATGATGTGTTCCATATCTACCCTCCTATTCACTATGCCATTTGTCCCGTTTCAAGAGTGTGACGAGGAAGCGGCCATGAAAAAGAGAGGACAATGTCATAAATACGTCTGCGACAGGGACAAACAGAAAAGCGGGAATCATGACCCGCGTAAAGCGGTTGGGCAACACCCGCTCTCTGCGAATGGCCGACGAAAGCCGCGCCAAGCAGAATAGTAGGCCGCTGTTGAGAAAAAGCCATGTGCATATCTGGATGGCAAGGGAGCACCACAGCTCGCCTGGTAATGTTCCGGTGCTGAAAAAGGATAACGCCATCTGAAGCAGAATGATGCCAATCAGGATGGGGTAAACGATCCCCAGCACCTGGAGCATGACCCCGCCGCCGATCCCAATTCCGCCGCCCCATGGCATCCCAGTCTTCTCGCACCATGCCTGAAGCATGCGCAGGGCGGGCAGATTTTGTTTCCCTTCCACAAAGCCGTTGTTGCATAGGGCATACAGCCGGAACCGGCAGGGATGGCTTTGGCAATATGCTTCCGCCCTGCCCAGAAATTCCACTACATGGGAGGGAAGGCCATCCACATAAAGGGGTACAGAAAGGCACACTGCCTCCGTGCTTGGAAGGAGCTCCAGAATCGGCTGAAAATCCTGCCGGGCACTGAGGGATACCGTTTCCTTCCGGACGCCCGGCAGGAACAACCGGAGCAATCTCGAGAAGAAACGGGAGGCTCCGCCCTTCTTCTTTGGGCTTGCTTGCACGATCAGAAGGTTCACAGGCTGGCCTCCTTTAACTGTTCAATATTTTGGAAGAAAACCACATCTGCTTTCTCATAGTCCAGATTCAGACGGTTTCGTTCGACAAGTTCCGTGGCTGTCTCCTGCTCAAACTCCGTACATTCCCCATAAAAGAAAACACGCATTTGTTTCCGGCGCGGATAGCGGCTTATGTGGTGGGTCTGGCCGCCGCGCCAGGTGAAAAATGGAAGAGAAGCTCCGATTGAGCGATCCAAAACGGCCTTGACAGGGCTGCTGTATCCTCCGTAACAGCACCGGCTGACAATGATGAGCGAATCACCCTTTCCAATAAGTGCTCCAATGTGCCGTAGAGAATCCCTCATGACGCAATAGCCGGCGTTTTTCAGCCAGCACTTGAAGCAGCCGCGGCAGTGAGCATACTGATTGTCCGCATGAATGACAACCAAATCCTCATTCGTTTTTTTCAGCAAACAGGTAATCTCTTCGCCAAGGTCGTGGATGATCACTTTCATAGATCAGCTTCCTCTTTCAAACAGAGCGGTGTCTTCCTTCCAGCGCCGTTTTCAAAACGGTTGGGGTAAAAGCGCAGAAAAGTACATGCCGCATTTCTGCTTATCGCAAATACATATACCTTTTAAGGATACAACACGCGGCATAAAACGTCTATCTGTTTAAGGACAAATCTGTGTAAAATATTTTGGATGAAACAGCACCGCAGGATACTTTGTACCAACCTGCTGACAAGCAGCAGGCTGAACAGCTATCTTGCGGATATTGATAAACAGGCAGAAGAACTGTTTCTTCGGTTGGCAGAGCAGATGGAGGAGCGTGAGGGTATAACTGAAAAACTGAAAGCTGAACATCCGATGGAGTGGGTCGGAATAATGAATGCGCTGCGTGAAGCGGCTACGGAAATCGTGAACACAGAAGTAATTTTCGCACAAACCAAAGCCGATAGGAAAGTCGTAAAATTAAGCCTGTAACGCTTTCAAACGCAAAATCGAGGGGCAAGGTACAAAAACCTTGCCCCTCGATTTTTATGCCTTAAAAACGGCTTAAAATTAGGATTTTTCAGCTCCTAATTTTCTACGCTTGCGGATCAAGCAAATAAAAGCCTATATGGCATCAAAAGGTTTATTGCATATACTTTGTACAATTTCAGTTTCATGAAATGCTTTCCCTTTTTGCTTTACCGTAGTTTTACAAGAATTTAACTTTTCTATGGTCGCAGCTTAACAGCAAGAGAGATATAATTAAAATGTAGTTTTATACCCATTTGATTTGATAAGCCATGTCACGGTGACCCCGGTTTTGAAAACAGGAGTTCGTATACTATATATAGGAGGGATTCTGCTGCATGAATGAAGAACATAAAATCGTTCAGCATGTATATGCGGCAAAAGAGGACATACAAGCGGCAGATCGGCTGATTGGTACATACATGCCCTTTATCAAGATGGAAACAGCAAAGTTTTTAAAGCGTCCTCCCATTGAAGGACATGACGATGAACTGAGTATTGCCATGATTGCTTTTCACGAGGCGATCGGCGGATATTCCCGAACCCGCGGTGCTTTCCTCAAGTACGCCGCCATGCTGATCCGCAATCGGCTGATTGACTACAGCCGCAGGGAACAGCGGCATAGCCGTGTCATTTCGTTGGACGCACCGGCAGGAGAAGACGATATAACGCTGGGGGATACGCTGGCAGATGAAAGGGACCCATATGAAGAAACATCGGTACGGGATGCGACCCGCGCAGAAATTGAGGAATTGACCCGGCAGATGCAGGAATTCGGTGTCAGCCTCAGCGATGTGGCGGACAACTGCCCCAAGCAGCAGCGCACGCTGGATGCCTGCCGTAAAGCATTGCAGTACGCCAAGGAGAATCCAGAACTGTTGGACGTCCTCTTACAGACAAAGAAGCTGCCCATCGGGCAGCTGACCACCGGCAGCGGCGTGGAACGTAAGACGCTGGAACGGCACCGCAAATATATGGTGGCCCTGCTGCTGATCTATACCAACGGGTATGAAATCATCCGCGGGCATTTGAAACAAGTAATGAAAGGAGTGGCAGCGCGATGAGTTATCTGGTTATGGAATGCCACCCCGGCTATGCGGTTCTTCTGGACGAAGAGGGGCGTTTTTTAAAAGCGGCCAATCTTCGATACGAAATAGGGCAGACGGTGTACGATCCGGTGTTGATGAAAGATACGCCAGAAAAGCAGCGGCATACCATTCGATGGATCAGTAGCGGCATTGCGGCAATTGCCGCCTGTTTCCTGCTACTTTTTGGGTTCAGTTATTATCAAAATTATATGCGGCCTTACTCTTCCATTTACCTGACCATCAACCCGGAGGTGCAGATGGACTTGAACCGGCAGGGGACGGTCGTGGAACTCACGGGGACGAATGAAGATGGAGAAACGCTGCTGGAAGGCTATGATGGTAAGGGAAAAGACAAGGTGACCGCCGCAGATGAGCTGCTTGACCGTGCGATTGAAATGGGCTTTCTTTCTGATGGCGGCCGAGTCTCATTCTCCATTGATTCACCGGATGAAACACTGTTCCAGGAATATGGAACAGAACTGCGCACCAAGGTGACGGAGCATTTAGACGGGCGGATTACCATCACGATCGAAATTGTCGATTATAAAAACGGACAAAGTCAGGAAGAACCGGAGAGCAGTTCCTCTCCAAATTCCTCCCAGACGGATACTTCCCAGCCGGAGTCCGTATCGCCATCTCCGCCTGAATCATCCCAGCCTGCGGTTATCCCCCCGACATCATCCAGTACTACCGATTATAACGATACAGATTATGGATCAGGGAACGACGGCGTCACCGACTATACGCCACCGGCTGTCAGTACACCGTCTGCGGATACCGATTATGGTCCCGGCAATGATGGGGTTACCGACTACAACGATACAGATTACGGACCCAATAACGATGGTGTGACCGATTATTCGCCACCGGCCAGCAGTACGCCGCCTGTAGATATAGACCATGGTTCCGGCAGCGACGGAGTCACCGATTATACGGACGGGAATACCGGTTATGACCCGAGTAACGACAGCGACGACGATTCCGATAACGACGGCGACAGCGGCTATGACGATGATGATAACGATGGCGATGATGCAGATGACGATTAAATTTCAAAAAATTTCCAGCTTACCCCGGTTTTCAAAATCTGTTTCCGTAATCTATGAGTGTAAGGCAAAACAAAAGCCGATTTAAACATAAACCGAGAGGAGAAATCAACATGAAATTGAGAAGAAAACTTTTTGCAGCGGTCTCTTCCCTGGCTGTCGCGTCGGCAGTCCTTCTGACCGGATGCGGAGCACCGGCGCAGGAAGGAACAGCGCTGAAAGAGACAGGAACCCTTACTCTGAGTGTCAACCCGGAAATACAAATCGAATATAACCGGGAAGGAAAAGTCACAGACCTGACCGGCAGGAATGATGACGGCAAGACCATTGTGGCGGCCTATCCGGATTATATAGGCAAAAACTGTGAGGTTGTATTACAGGATCTGATTGTAGAAATCAACGAGGCCGGTTTCTTTGTGGATGACATCGACGGCAACAAAAAGAATATCGTCCTGCAGCTGGAACCGGGTTCGGTGCTTCCCAGCGACGATTTCCTGGCGGATATGAGCGCCAGTACACAGGAAGAGGTGAAAGGGTTGCACCTTTCCTCCGGCATCGTGACCATTGACGGCGATGATTATGATCCCGCCTATGCCAAAGACGGCAAGCCGTCCCCCTACATCACGCTGGAAAAAGCACAGGAAATTGCGCTTGCCCAGGCGAATGTCAATGCAGCGGACGCGGTATTTGACGATAAGGAATTCGACCACGATGACGGAACCCCGATTTTTGAGCTGGAGTTCATGGCGAACGGGAACGAGTACGAGTATGACATCCACGCGGTTACCGGCAAGGTTGTCAAGGCGGAGCATAAGACCGCCGGCACACAGGGCGGAACCCCGGCCACCGGCAGCGGTTCCACCAATTACAACGATACCGACTACGGCCCCAACAACGACGGCGTGACCGACTACAACGATACCAATTATGATGATCACGGCACTACCAATTACGGCGATACCAATTACGACGACGGCGGCAGCGATTACGACCGGGAAGCCGACGATGATTGGGACGACGGGGATTCCGTTTATGACGATTAAGCCGGAGAGCGAGTTTCCCTTGCGGCATGAGCTGAAGCACCAGATCAACCTGCGGGAGGATCTGGTGCTTTCCCAAAGGCTCAAAAAGCTGTTTCCCCACGACAAAAACGCCGGGCCGGACGGTACATACCGGGTCACCAGCCTGTACTTTGACACACCCTATGACAGCGCCCTGCGGGAGAAAATCGACGGGGTAAACCGGCGGGAAAAATTCCGCCTGCGGTACTATGGGACAGATTTTTCCTTTATCCGGCTGGAAAAGAAGTACAAGGTAAACGGACTGTGCGGTAAACGCAGCGCCCGGATAACACAGGAACAGGCAGAAAAGCTGCTTTCCGGCAACTATGAATTCCTGCTGGATTCGAGTGAACCGCTTTTCATAGAGCTTTACAGCAAGTTAAAAGGGAAAGGGCTGCGGCCGAAGACCATCGTCTGTTACGACCGGGAGGCCTTTCTCTATGCACCCGGCAACGTGCGGATCACCCTGGATCGGGATATCCGCACTGGTCTTGGCAGCGTGGATTTTTTGAATCCGGAGATCTTTTATCTGCGCACTATAGAGTCCGGCACAGTTCTGGAAATCAAATATGATGCGTTTTTGCCAGAGCTTGTCCGTATGGCAGTACAGGTGCCCGGAAGGCAGGCATCTGCCTGTTCCAAATACGTCCTATGCCGGCGGTTTGATTGAAAAAATAGAGGAGGAAAGGCTGCAATGACCTTTCAGGATATTTTTAAATCCAGCTTTCTGGAGAATATCGCCAGCATTTCCATATTGGACATGGTGATCGCTTTGGTTCTGGCTTTCCTGCTGGGATTATTTATCTTTTTCATCTATAAGAAGAGTTACAGCGGCGTGATGTATTCGGCCAGCTTCGGTGTGACGCTGGTTGCTTTATCCCTCATCACTACCCTGCTGATCATGACGGTGGTGAGCAACATCGTGCTGTCCCTGGGCATGGTGGGCGCTCTGTCCATCGTCCGGTTCCGTACTGCTATTAAGGAACCCATGGATATCGCGTTCCTGTTCTGGGCTATTGCGGTGGGCATTGTCCTGGCGGCCGGGCTGATTCCGTTGGCGGTATTCGGCAGTATCTTTATTGGGGTTGTGCTCTTTGCATTCTCCAAAAAGAAAACGGTGGATTCCCCCTATATCCTGGTGGTACACTGTGAAAACAGCGAGATCGAGGAACAGGCTCGGCTTTTTGTGAAGTCCCAGGTCAGGCGGCTGAATCTTAAAAGCAAAAGTGTGGACAATGGCAGTATTGAGCTCAACTACGAAGTCCGCCTCAAGGAGGACAGCAATACCTTTGTCAACGAGTTAGAGGCTATGCCGGGCGTATCCCGGGTGGTGCTGGTCTCTTACAACGGCGATTATATGGGATAAGGCGATGGTGAAGCATAAGTATATCGACTGGATTTGCATCGGTGCGGCAGTTTTAGCGGCGATTCTCACTCTGCTGCTGATGTTCGGCGAACAGTTGGGGATTCCCAAAGCCAGCGCCAACCCGGGATATGTGCCCCGGCTTTTTGACAACAGCCGGGTGCACACCATTGATATTCAAATCGAGGACTGGGGTGCTTTTATCGGGAACGCGGAAAAGGAAGAATATGTGGCCTGCACCGTCGAAATCGACGGAGAGGCGTTTCACAATATTGGGCTGCGGACCAAGGGCAACAACTCTCTGCGGCTGACGGAGGAATACGGGCTTTCCCGCTATAGCCTCAAGCTGGAATTTGACCAGCTCCTGGACGGAGGGAATTACTATGGGCTGGACAAATTTTCTCTGGACGCCTCCTTTCAGGACAACAGCTATCTGAAAACCTACATGGTCTACGACATGATGGCATTTATGGGGGTGCCTGCGCCTCTTTGCAGCTATACCTGGGTGACGGTCAATGGAGAGGACTGGGGTTTGTTTCTGGCAATTGAGGCGCCGGAGGAAGCCTTTGCCCGCAGGAATTTCGGGAATGATTACGGAAAGCTGTACAAGCCGGATTACCGTTCCCTGAATGCGGAAAACGCCGACGTAGCGCTGCAATATATCGATGATTATCCGGACAGTTATCCCGGTATCTTTGAAAATGCCAAATTTGAAACGTCCCAAGCCGATCAGGAACGGGTGATTGAGGCACTGAAAACCCTTTCCACAGGAGAAAATCTGGAAACCGCAATCAACGTGGACGAGGTGCTGCGGTATTTCACTGTGCAGGCCTTTGTGATGAATTGGGATAGTTATCTGGGCCATACCGGTCACAATTACTTTTTGTATGAGGAAGACGGGGTTCTCAGCATTCTGCCCTGGGATTACAATCTGGCTTTCGGCACCTATGCCCTTGGCATGACCGATCCTATCAAAGATCCCAACATCCTCATCAACTACCCCATCAATACTCCGGCGGAAGGTGAGGTTATGCTGAACCGGCCGCTTTACCACAACCTGATGAAGCACGACGAATACTTCGCCCGCTATCACTCCTATTTCGACGAACTCCTTTCGGAATATTTTGAAAGCGGGCGGTTTGAAGCTATCCTACGGAAGGTGGAAAAGTTGATCGCGCCCTATGTCCAAAAGGATCCGACTGCGTTTTGCTCCTTTGATGACCATCAGCTGGCAGTAGATACGCTGGAACGGGTCTGCCTGCACCGGGCGCAGAGTATCCGTGGACAGCTGGACGGAGAAATCCCCGCCACCATACGAGGCCAGCAGGAAAACCCGGACGCCAAGGTTGACGCTTCAGAAATTCAACTGACCGACTTGGGGGATTTTGAAGATCTGGAGTCGGCAAAGGATAAACAAGACGCAGCTATGCATAGGATACGAAACTAAAGCATCGTCGTAAGACATCACTTTAGTGATAAATTTAATAGCATTTCCATTTTTATGCAAAGTTATTCATAGGTCACGGAAATAACTTGATTTTCGGCGGGATTTCTGATATAATACAAATGTTATCGTTTGAGGACTACAACTGAATATTTATCTTCACTATGGATTGATAGACGGCATTAAGCCGGACAACGCCTGTGGTGTGCTAAGCGAAAACATCACCGCTTCTGAAACTGCTTTGGACTGTCGGCAGTCGGAAAAAGCGTAAAGGACAGTTTCGACTTTGCATGACAAAGCCGGTTACATGAATGTGAAGCCACCACCGCAGGGGATAGGTCTATCCTTTTGCGGGAAGTCGGTACGCATTTGTGTGCCGGCTTTTTTTGTTGCCCGAAAGCCGGTTACAACGGAATGACCGGCTGGATGGGATATGGCTGGGTTGCAGACACTGTATCGGGCATTCTTGATAAACAGGAATACTGCGGTGATACCGTCAACTTTCGAACTTATCGCAAGTCTTTCAAAATGAAGAAAAAGCTCGATAAACCGAAAGACGAATGGAAGATATTCCTGAATACTCACCCCGCCATCATTGACCGGGAGGTATTTGCGCTGGTGCAGGAACTGCGCCGACACCGCCGCAGACCTGCTAAAAGCGGGATCGTCAGTATGTTTTCGGGATTGCTCTATTGCGCCGACTGCGGAGAAAAGCTGTATTACAGCGTAACCAACAATTACAAGCGGGAACAAGCCTACTTCTTCTGTTCTGCTTACCGTAAAAACTCTGAGGTATGCTCTGCCCATTATATTCGGGAAAAAGTCGTGGAGCAGCTTGTGCTTGAGAGTATGCAGAGGGTACTGTGGTATGTGCAAAGCTACGAAAAGCTATTCGCACAAAGGCAGTTGGAGGAATTTGGCGAGAAGCAAAAGAAAGAGCTTGCTGAAAAGCGCAGGGAGCTTGATAAGGCAAAGCTTCGTGTGCGGGAGATTGACGGAATCATCCAAAAGCTCTACGAGGATAACGCAACCGGTAAAATCAGCGACGAGCGATTTGCCACTATGTCGATGTCCCTTGAAAATGAGCAGAGCGAATTGAAAGACCGTATCCCTGCTTTAGAAATTGAGCTGGAAAATGCCAAAATCAAAACCGAAGGCTTACAAAAGTTTATTGACAAAGCAAAACAGATTACCCGTCTGGAATCCCTCACACCCGAATTGGTACACGAATTTATTGAGAAAATCGTGGTATCCGCACCCGAATACAAAGACGGCAAGCGTTATCAGGAAGTTGCGATCTACTACAACGGTGTTGGTATTGTCAGAGAGCCGACAGCCGAAGAAATGGAAGAATACTTCCAAGAACACATCAGCAAAAAGCCTTTCTTAAAGGCAAAAACGGCATAACCACAGGCTACGCCGTATTCACACAACAATATTTAATTGAGATAGAAAAGCCGCTTGGGGCACCTTCCTTACGGAGGGTGCCCCAACGCCGGTCCTTTTTTACAGCTCGGAATACCCCCGTCCGCCATCGAGAAACGACACGCGGCCGCACAGCATATCGCGCAGCGCCGTCTGCACGGCGGGAAGCGCCTCCTCCGATGCGGACGCATAGACCGTCACCCCGTTTCCGAATTCGGTCCGCTCGACCCGCAGCGCCGGAGAGCGGTCGGCCAGCGCCTGCACGCGCGGGTAATCGGCATAGCTGACGGTAAAGGAAAAAAACGCACACGCGGCCATCTCGCAGACGCCCGCGCGCTCCACGGCCATCGAAGCTGCGAGCGAATACGCACGCACCAGTCCGCCCGTGCCCAATAAAATGCCGCCGAAATAACGCGTCGTCACCGCGACGGCGTCGACGATGCCGCCCTTGCGCAGCACGTCCAATGTCGGCAATCCGGCGGTGCCGTGCGGCTCGCCGTCATCGGAGAAGCGTGAAATGCCGTTTCCGCGCAGCGCGTAAGCGTAGACATTGTGCCGCGCGTCGGAAAACCGCCTGCGGATGTCATTGAGAAATGCGAGCGCTTCTTCCTCCGTGCTTACCGGCTTCACACGGCAGATAAACACCGAGCGCTTCTCGGTCAGTTCGGCCTCCGCCGGGCCGCGGAGGGTTTTATACCCGCTCATGCATGGATGAATTCCCGATAGATCGTATCGATGGCGCGCTCGAAATCCTTTTCTTCCACGGCGAGGATGATGTTCAGCTCGCTCGACCCCTGATCGATCATGCGGACATTGATCCCGGCGCGGGCGACCGCCGCAAATACGCGCGAAGCGGTGCCGGGCGTTTTGATCATCCCGCGGCCGACGACCGCAATCAGCGAAAGCCCCTTCTCAATTTCGATATGGTCCGGCTCGGTCGCACGGGCAATGGCGGCAAGAATCTCCCGTTCCTTGCCGGCAATGACCTTTTCGTCCAGCACAACGCCCATCGTATCGATGCCGGAGGGCAGATGCTCGAAGCACATACCCATATCATTGAGCACCTGCAGCACACGCATGCCGAAGCCCAGCTCCTGGTTCATCATATCCTTCTCGATATGGACGACCGCAAACCCTTTTTTCCCCGCGATGCCGGTAATGACGCTTTCGCCGTAGCTGTCGGCCGCGGGAACAATCATCGTACCGGGGTCGGAAGGCCGGTTGGTATTGCGGATATTGATGGGAATACCCGCTAACTTAACGGGGAAAATCGAATCTTCGTGCAGAACCGTCGCGCCCATATACGACAGCTCGCGCAGCTCGCGGTAGGTGATGAGCTTGATCGGCTGCGGATTGCGGACGATGCGCGGGTCGGCCATCAGGAAGCCCGATACGTCTGTCCAGTTCTCGTACAGATCGGCCATTACGGCGCGTGCGACGATGGCGCCGGTGACGTCCGACCCGCCGCGCGAAAAGGTTTTGACCGAACCGTCCGGCAGCGACCCGTAAAAGCCGGGAATGACCGCCGACTCAAGCTGCGAAAGCCGTTCAGCCATAATCCGATTGGTTTTTTCGCCGTCGAATATGCCGTCTTCATCGAAGAACACAACCTCGGCCGCATCGACGAACGCATAGCCGAGATAAAACGCCAGCAGGATGCCGTTGAGGTATTCGCCGCGGCTTGCCGCATAATCGCGTGAGCAGCCCTTATGCAGATTTTCCTCAATGACGGCGAATGCCTCGTCCAGCGAAACAGCCAGCCCCAGTCCGGTGCGGATGAGCTCGTAGCGCTCGCGGACAGCGGCCAGCCGCGCGGAAAAGTCCCGTCCCTCACTGGCAAGCCTGTGGCAGTCCAACAGCATATCGGTCACCTTTTCGTCCTCCGGAAAACGCTTGCCCGGAGCGCTCGGCACGACGAAGCGCCGGCTCTCCTCCGCGAGGACGATGGCCGCGCTCTTCCGGAACTGCTCCGCCGAAGCAAGCGAGCTGCCGCCGAACTTGACCACTTTTTTTATCGATTCGTTCATAACAACAATCAATCCCTATGATAACGTTATATGAAATATTTTAACACAATCCCGTTGTTTTGGCAAGAGCTTTTTCGCCAAAAAGCTCTTCAGTAAGCACCCTTGATTCGTGCATAAGGGCGTGAGCAGCGCCCTCTCCGGCCGGATTTCTTCCCAAAGCGGCGTAAGCCTTTCATCTTCAGACCATGGATCGATCCACCTGGATAACCGGGAAGAGCGTGCTGTTAAGCGCCTTTATGCGCGTCTGAACCTCCTGCACGAGCTGCTCATCGCTTTCCCGGACCTCAAAGGGAACGACAAGGTCGAAAATCACGTTGGTGTGCGTCGGACCTGTCACCAGCCGAAAATCATGCAGGCTCAGGCGGGGATCCAGCGCGGCGATGATGTCCGTCACCTGCGCTTTCAACTCGCGGGTACGCGCGTCATCGGCGTCGACGGGGTCCATATGAATCACGGCGGTACAGCCCAGTTCACCGGCCAGCCGCCGCTCGATGTTATCGACGGCGTCGTGTGTTTCGCAGATATCCGCCTTGGCCGACACCTCGGCGTGCAGCGAAATCATCAGCCGGCCCGGTCCGTAATCATGCACGACGAGATCGTGCAGACCGGTCACCTGCGGATAGGAAAGGACAATGGACTCAATACGCGAAACCAGCGCGGGGTCGGGCTTCTGACCGAGCAGCGGACTGATCGTTTCCTTTGCACTGCGCACGCCGGCGACGAGAATGAACAGCGCTACCGCAAGCCCGCAGTACGCATCCGCGTCGAAGCCGGTGAAGCGGTAGATCAGCAGCGAAACGAGCACCACGCTCGTGGCCACGCAGTCGCTGAGGCTGTCGGCCGCCGTCGCTTTCATCGCCGCCGAGGAGATACGCGCGCCGATGCGGCGGTTATAAAAGCACATATACAGCTTGACCGCCACCGAAACGGCGAGGATGCACACACTCAGCACGGAGAATTCCATCGGCTCGGGTGAGAAAATCTTACGGACCGAGCTTTGCAGCAGCTCCAGTCCCATGATGACGATCAGGCCCGAAACAAGCAGTCCGGAAAGGTATTCGATCCGCCCGTGGCCAAAAGGGTGGGCAGGATCGGGCTTTTGCCCGGCGAGCTTGAAGCCGAGCAGCGTGATGATCGACGAGCCGGCGTCGGACAGATTGTTAAATGCATCGGCAGTGACGGCGATCGACCCGCTGACCGTGCCCGCAAACAGCTTGAACGCAAACAGCAGAAGATTGAGCGCGATGCCCAGAAAACCGCAGAGATAGCCGTAAGCGCGCCGGACGGCGGGTGAAGAAACGTCGTCGCGTTTTTTTATAAAAAGTCTGGCAAGCAGTGCAGTAATAACGCATGCCCCCTTTCGAGCCGGATAGAAAGCATATACTTTTTGAAATACTGTTTTCTGAAAAGTATAGCACATCTTCTGAAAAAATGCAACGCATATGATGCGAATTCACGGCATCCCGCTTGATTTCGTCCCCTCCCTGTGCTATAATGACATAAAATCAACAAGCTGCAATGCGGTTTGTTTGCGCGGCGGTTGCCGAGCTGTTTTTTCCAAACGGTTCGGAAGAGCTGCTTGAATGAATTGCGCAGGCGCAAGGTTTTTGAGCAGAATCGCTCATAAGCCATATTGGGTGCGTATGTAATCTCATCCTTCGGCACAGCCGTCAAAAAGCTGCGGAACGGCAAATCGGCGCCCGTTCTTCAACCGCCTTCCCTATTTGCGTACAGACGCCATATGCGGCTTCCCACAGTTCCGGCAATTTTACACGCACTCTGTTATACATCCGGCCTGCTTTCTCCACGGAACACGGAGCGGCGGGCAATTCTCCCCGCCGGAGCCATATATGCCGAAGGGAAACACCGCCATACATCCGCAAAGGAAAGGAAAACGAATGCATATGAAAAAAATAACATATATCCTTACGGCACTGCTGATTGCGGCAATCGTCGGACTGCTGATTTGGGCCACGGCGTCCGAAGCGCCGGGCGAAGTCTCATCCCCGCCGGAATCCGGCGGCACATCCGGCGGCGAAGCGTCCGGCGAGAGCGGCGCGGCTTCCGAAAGCCTGCCGCCTGCCCCCGATGTCAGCGAATCCCCTTCGGAGACGCCGCCGGAAACGTCGGAGGACGCAGAAGAAGCCTACGCACAGCGCGTAGGTAAGGAGTACCGCATCGATATGACGCCTTATCTGTCCTACGTTACGGCGAGCGACGAGGAGTACCTGCGGCTGGTCAACCAGACGCATCTGCTGTCCAGCGACTATGTACCCGAAGATCTGACTGACTGCATCCATACCCGCAAGGACGGACGCGATATGCAGCAGCTCCGGCTGTACGCGGCAAAGGCGCTCGAAGCATTCCTTGCCGAGGCGGCCGAATACGGATATACCGACGTGACGGTCACGAGCGCCTACCGAAGCTACGCGTATCAGAATTATCTCTTTAATTTTTACTGTGAGCAGGAGCGCGCTTCCCGTCCGAACGCCAGCACGGAGGAAATCGAGTCCATCGTGCTGACCTATTCGCTTAAGGCCGGCATGAGCGAGCATCAGAGCGGCCTGTGCGTAGACATGCACAACCTGTCGCAGGCCGACGTTTCATTCGGCGATACGGCAGAAGCAAAATGGCTGGCAGAGAACGCACACCGCTTCGGATTCATCCTCCGTTTTCCGGCAGACAAGACGGCCGTCACCGGCGTGCAGTACGAGCCTTGGCATTTCCGCTTCGTCGGACGGGAAGCGGCGACGGAAATTTATGAGCAGGGACTCTGTCTGGAGGAATACCTCGGGCAGACCGGTTGAACCGCCCGCCGGAACGGTGTGCGGACAGGAACATGCACCGCATCCGGCGCGCGGCGCAATACGGCCGCACAGGACAAGCTTTGTCCTGCGGTCGGAAATCTCTTCTTTCTGCTTACGGCCGTTTGGGACCGTCCCGGGCTTCCGGCATGCACCGCATCCGGCGCATTCCTGATTTTACGGACATATACCTTCCATGCGTCAGCCGATGCATACTCTTGTCATACGGAAAGCAGGCGCTTTGATTTGTCGTCCGCTGTCTGCTTGTTCCGAAGGCAAATCCTGCGCCGAGCTGTTCCTTTTGTTTTGGCCTGCCCGGACGCCGTTGTGTCGGGCAGGCTTGTCGTTTTTGCTATTCTGTTGTTATGTACTGCCCCGGGCAGCCCCTCCCTTTTTGTCTTACTCTGTTGTGATATACTGCCCCGGGCAGCCTCTCCCTTTTTGTTTTACTCTGTTGTGATATACTGCCCCGGGCAGCCTCTCCCTTTTTGTTTTACTCTATTGTAATATACTGCCCGTACACATAGCCGTTGAGTCCGTTATGCGAGACGGTGTACCAATCCCCCTCCTTGCCTGTGATGGTAACGCGCGTACCGTTGGGGATCTGTCCGATGACGGTCGAATCCAGAGACGGGCCGGTGCGTATGTTCAGACGCCCGCCGCCGGTGGTAACGACGCCCTCGCGGAAACCGGACGGCTCAATAAACGGAACGCCGAGGAATTCCGCCACCGAAAGCGCAAGCGTGCGGGCGATAAGGTCGATGTTGTTTTTAATCCATTCTGCGTCGCTTTGGTTATCATGATACGCAATCTCGACAAGCACGGAGGGTGCGCTGACACGCCGCAGCTCGGCGAAGGTGGAATTGGGCACCGTGCGAACCTTTTCGGGATTGGGATAAATGTCGCGGAAATTGGAGGCGATGATCTCTGCCGCTTCGCGGCCGCGCGCGCTGGTGGTGTAGTAATACACATCGGTGCCCGTCTGACCGCCCACGTTGCCCACGCCCGAGGCGTTGGAATGCAGCGCAAGATGCAGACGGTAGTCGCCGCTGTTGGAATCGGCGATGACCTGATTGAGCGTCATATCATCGCCGCTGCGCGCAAAGCTGATGCCGCTGGCGACAAGATAAGGCTCCATTGCGTCGGCGATGAGATCCATATAATATTTCTCGCTGCCGCTGCCGTCGTAGTAGATGTTGAAATCCTGCCTCGAGGGGCTTAAGTACAAATCTGCCATAAATGCTTCAGCTCCTTTTTTACCCATGGTATGCAAAGCAAGCGGTTCATGTGTGCTTTGGAGCGCTTTTTTCAAAAAATTTCGGATTTCAAAGGAGGGACAACGGATGACCGAGCTGCTTGCGCCTGCGGGCGGTCCCGAGGCGCTGCGCAGCGCCGTCTACGCCGGCGCGGACGCGGTTTATTTCGGCGCGCAGGGCTTCAACGCACGTGCCGAGGCCGGAAATTTCGGACCGGACGAGCTGGCGGAGGCGTTTTCGTTCTGCCGCATATACGGTGTCAAAGCCTATGTCACGCTCAATACGCTCGTGTCCGACCGCGAATTGCCCGAAGCGCTCTCCCTCGTCGACAGCCTGTGCGCGCTCGGCGGGCCGGACGCGCTCATCGTACAGGACCTCGGACTGGCGGACGCGCTGCACGAGCGCTATCCGTCGCTGCCGCTGCACGCCTCGACGCAGATGTCCTTCCACAGCACGCTTGCCGTTCCCTTCCTGCGCAGGCGCGGCTTTACGCGGGTGGTGCTGGCACGCGAAATGCGCCTGCAGGATATAGAAGCCGTCGCCGCAGCGGGGTTGGAAACCGAGCTGTTCGTCCACGGCGCGCTTTGTGTCTGTCAGAGCGGCGGCTGCCTGATGTCCGCGCTCATCGGCGGGCGAAGCGGCAACCGAGGTGCCTGCGCGCAGCCCTGCCGTCTGCCCTGCCGCGCGGCAAACGCATACCCGCTGTCACTCAAGGACCTTTGTCTGGCTTCCCACATTCCGGCGCTGCTGCAAAGCGGCGTCACTTCCCTGAAAATCGAGGGCCGGATGAAAAGTCCGGAATATGTCTACGCCGTAACGAAGATCTACCGCCGCCTGCTGGACGAACGCCGCGCCGCATTGCCCGACGAGCTGAACGAGCTGTCCGCCGTATTCTCACGCAGCGGCTTTACTGACGGGTATTTCACCGGCCGGGTCGGCAAATCGATGTTCGGCGTGCGGACCGAGGCCGACAAGGCGCGCACACGCGCACTTTCCGTCCGCATCGAGAAACGCCGTATACCGGTGTCCCTTGCGTTGACGGTAACAGACGGTGCACCCGCCGCGCTGACCGCAACATCAGGCGGCATATCGGCGACGGCGACCGGTGACGTCCCGTCGCCCGCCGTTGCCCGCCCGCTGGAGGCGTCCGCCCTGCGCGCGCGGATGGAGAAAAGCGGCAGCACGCCGTTTCGCATCGAATCCTGCTCCGTGACGCTCGGCGAAGGGCTGTTCCTGCCCATCGACCGGCAGAACGCGCTGCGCAACGACGCGCTCGGCGCGCTCGCACACAGGTTGGACGAACAGCGCAAAGCGGACTACGGCCCGCCGTGCATAGAGAACATCCCGCATCCGGAATCCGTACCCAAGTCCACCAGCGACGAACGTACGCGGGGATTGGTGCTGCGCTTTGACAACCATGTCCCCGACGAATCGCTGCTGCGTATACTCCGGTCGTCCGTGCGCGGGGAGTCGTCCGTGCGCGGAGAGTCGTCCGTTGTACGCATCGACCTGCCTCTCCACGCGCTGCCCGACCGGCTTCCCGGCGATCCCGCATGCTACTGCGCCGTGCTTCCGCGGGTGGTATTCGACTCGGACATCCCTGACATCCGCCGCCTGCTGCAGGCGGCAAAAGCACGCGGCATCACACATGTCATGCTGCCGTCGGCTGCGCTGCTGCCGCTCTGCGAGGGCTTTACCCTCCACGGCGACTACACGCTCAACGTATACAACTCCCGCACATTTGCCGCGTTCGCGGCGCTGGGGCTTTCCTCGCTCTTCCTCTCACCCGAGGCGAAGGCCGCCGCATTTCGATCCGTGCAGGGTGCCGCGCGGGAGGTGCTGTTCTACGGCCGTGCACCGGTGATGCACACCGAGGTCTGCATCCTGCAAAACTTACAGCCCTGCAACGCATCGGCAGGCTGCCGCGGCGTGCTGACTGACCGGACGGGCGCGCGTTTCCCGATCCTGCGTGAGTTCCGGCACCGCAACACGATCTACAATGCGGTGCCGACCTGTCTGTTCGATAAGCAAAGCAGACTGAAGGATGACGCCGACCTGTTCTGCCTGCTGTTTACCGACGAGCGCGCGGACGAGGTGCACCGGCTGATCGACTGCGCAAAACGGGGCGAAAACCCGCTGACTGCGTTCACCCGGATGTACATTTGATTGAACCAAACGCAGCATTGCAAAAACCCACGGAAAAACAACGGAATGGTTAAAGGAAAACATAATGGAAAGAATCAGAGACGCAAAATTTCAGGATGCGGAACGCATTTTGGAAATTTATGAATACTACGTTGAGAATACGGCGATTACATTTGAATATGAGACACCGGCACTCTCTGAATTCCAAAGCCGTATGCACCATATAATGAAACGCTATCCTTATCTTGTGCTTGAGAAGGACGGGAAGATCCAAGGCTATGCATATGCAAGTGCTTTTATCGGGCGGGCAGCCTATGATTGGTCATGCGAGACGTCGATATATCTTGACCATACCGTACTGAAATGCGGCTTGGGAAGAAAGCTTTATGAAGCATTGGAAGGGAAATTGCGGGAAATGGGAATCCTGAACCTGTATGCCTGCATCGGATATCCGGAAGTCGAAGATGCTTATCTGACAAAGAACAGCGCGGAATTTCATTCCCATCTGGGTTTTTCATCGGTCGGCAATTTTCACAAATGCGGTTACAAATTCGGCCGCTGGTACAATATGATCTGGATGGAAAAAAGGATCGGAACACATCGGGCAAAACGCGCAATAACCGCTGCATATTCCGAATATGCACAAACGACGCCGGCAAGCCTGACGGACGGAATTCCAAGACGCAGATCATCGGAGAAAGGCTTTCCGCTCCCCCTATTCTCACAGCTTCAAAGCCGCGGTTATGCGGCCGACGGAAATTTGACAATGGAGATTGTCCGTGCCGAAGCCGTCCGGTTCCATAAGCGCCATAATGGAAATCCCGTCTTTTGGGAATCGCATAGGGACATCCCCTCTTGGGGGCTGCGTAATATCTTGATATGCAATGCGGGGCAGTACCGATAAAGGCACTGCCCCGCAGCAGTTTGCCGAAAAAGGAATTTGCGGCTTCCCCCACTTGCCGCGCAGGGGCAACCCAAAGATCCCTTTTCAAAACGTTTTTCAGGCTTGCTGTACGGACCGTTATATCTCGTCGCAAACCAACACGACAGGCGGACAGCAGTAATCCACATCCGCAAGGTGAAGCCTTTTTTCGTATGCTTCACGGAGGACGGCCATCACAAGGTACTCCGTTGCGGGCAGGAACCGGCAGTAGGGCGGCACGCTTCGCAGATGTCCGGGGAGCCCGATCTGCTGTCCCTTCAGGAACGCCCGATATTCCGTCCCCAGCCCGGCCTTCAGCCGGTCGCGGCCGCGGACAATGATGCGCTCCAACGCCGTGTAATCCGCCCGGGACAGGACCGGGATGTCCACGCGGAGCACGCCGTCCTCCCGCGCGAGCAGGCCGGTGCGGTCGATGAGCCGGTCGATGCTTTCCAGCATCGTGCTGCTGATACGCGCTTTCTCGACGGGGACGCCACGATAAACACACCACAAAAACGCCGGCATTTCCCGGAAATACACGTCGAACCCGCAGCTTCCAGCCCATCTCGCCGGATTGTCCCACAGCGTCGTGTCGAACTCGCAGAGCTGCAAACGCACTTCACCGACGCATCCGCCGCTGGTCCTGTGGCCCCCCTGCACGGCATATTCGTTCGCGCTGCAGTAGGCACTGTCGTCATAGCCGCCGGGGAACGCTCGGCCCATCGCGATCCAGCTTCCGCCGTCCCGGCGGGCGGGCGCAGAAGGCAGTTCGAAAAAGCCGAGCTGAAAGCCCTGCAAGGCGCGCAGAAGCGCATACCGCTCCAGCTTGCGCTTCGGACGGACGGACAGCGTCCCGCCGAAGTCCGACGCGCCGATTTCCGCCAAAACGTCCGCAAGGACGGACCAGAAGCGGTTGAACCGTTCGTGCACAAACGCAAGCTGCGCGTCGAAGCGGCTGAGGAAGTCCTCCGGTTTGAAGATGACGAAATCGGTGTAGACCTTTCCGCCGGCCGCGGCCATCAGCTCGCCGTCGACCAGCCTGCGGACGATCGGCTCGACATAAACGGTGGGGATCGAAACGGCCGCAGCCAGTTCGGCGACAGAAAGCGGACGGTCATAAGCGGTGATCAGAAGATTCTGCGCAATCCGGTCACCTTCCACAAGACTGGTCGGCTCATGGTTCGCTCCGTCAGAGCCGCTGTAGGATACGTTCAGAAAACCGGGGATACAGGTTTTCTTTTCAGGCATCGGTTTCATCCATCCTTCCTTGATCTTTTCCCGCCCCGCCGAAAGGCGGCTTTTGACGGTACCCGCAGGGATACCGATCTGTTTGGCGATGTCCGCAATCGAATACCCGTTGAAATAATGACGGATAAGAACTTCTCTGGTCGTCTCGGACAAATAAAGAATCCTTCTGCGCAGCTCCGCCGCATCTTCGTCAGAGCTTTCGTCGACAATATCCTCCGGTACAGCCTCCAGCGTATCCAGCGACACGACCGGCGGACGGCGGTACGCTTTCCGCAGGAGACTGTTCCGCTTATGCATCAGCGTATTGGCAAGATAGGTTTTCGGGTACTCGATGACGCCGCCGCGGCGTATATAGGCATAGGCGGCAAGAAAAGTCTCGGACACCAGATCTTCGGCCTCCTCGCGCGAGGCGCACTTGGATTCGGCCAGCCTTCGGAGGTCATCGTAATAGACCAGCAGCCTGTCCGTCATTGCTTTCATCGCCTCCATCGGTTTTTCTGCACGATATAGTCGCCCGAACCTGTCCTTGGTTCAATTCCCGATCCCCTTTTTTGAAAAAGAATCGCTTGAAAATAAAAAAGCAGAGCGCTCCCCCCTCTGCTGTGCTTCCGCATTTTTTATTCATCTTTTGTCCCGTCCCACAGGAAGCGTGCGAGATCGACGCAGCCATTGGGTTTGAAGCAAACCCCTTCCGCTTCCAGCAACGCCCGCTGCTCAGGCCACCCGGGTGCGGGACGGCCGAAACGGTTGACCACACGGTGGCAGGGGTAGCTGCCGTACTGCTCGGAACGACCGAGCGTGTAACCGACAAAGCGCGCGCCGCCGCCAAGCCCCGCCAGCGCCGCGACCTGTCCGTAGGTAGCGACCCGACCAAAGGGAATGGACGCAACGACCGCGAGCACGGCCACTGCCGGACCTCCGTGATCAGGACAAGCCCTGCGCTTCATAGACGGCAAGCAGCTCGTCGAGCACGGCGGCGAGCTTGCGGAGCTGCACGGCGACCGGCCGCATCCGCTCCGGGTCTTTGAGCAAAGCAGGCTTGACCGCAAAGCCGGACGCTTTGGAAACAAGGCCCGCGAAGCCCTCCACGCTCAGTTTGTACACAAGCGGCTTCAGCCGCTCAAGCCACTGCATATCGGGGTTGTATTTTTCTGCCCGCGCAAAAAAGCCCTCCGCCATCCCGTTGCAGCCGAGCATCTGCATTGCGCTGCCGTGCATCCGCCAGCCGCACAGCCGGCCGCCGTGGGTATACCAGACGGGGTCGTCGTCGGGAATGGCCGAAAGTCTGCCGGATTCCAACGCGTCCGCCCAATCCTCGAACGCCTGTCGGCCAAATGAAAAATCAGACGTAGATGCTCTCCGGCAAAACGCCGGAACGGACAGCACAGCCCGGCGATACACCTCTGCCGGCGCGGGACGCGCCTTGCGTTCGCCGACGAAAATCAGCTCGGAAACCGGCGTCTCAAGCGCCCTCGGCGTCTCGTCCTCACCGAGAAGAGCATATAATGTATCCTTCTCAATGCCGCAGACAGCACCGTAAACGTCATATCCGTCGGGGCCGGACGCTTTGCAGAGGACGGGCAGACCACGTCCGAGCAGCTCGCGGATGCGGGCGGTAAACGCACCGGCGTCCGCCGCACCGAGGCCGGAAAAACGTTCATAAGCATAGCCGCACGCATCAAATGCACGTTCGATTGCGTCGCCGGGACAGGCATCGGACAGACATTCGGCAAAGCGGTGCGGATCCTTGCTGTAAAGCTGGGTAAAAATGTCGCCGGTCACCCCTGCAAAAAACAGGTAATCGTACGCTTCAGGTTCGCCCAAGCATTCCATCAGGTACGCCATGCAGCCGTCAAACGAATACTTTTCTCCGCACAGCGCGTCACAGAGCCGGCGGTGGTTTTTCAACAGGGTTTTCACGGTGTCTCTCCTTTACCGCGGCAAATACCGCCGAAGATGGAAACCTCACGGCGGTATTTGCTGCGCGCGAGTTATTTTCTGAACTGTGCGATAACTTCCTCTATCTTCTGGTTCACCTGACCGCGGATCGACTCAAGGTGCGAGGAAATATCGGTGGAGTCATTGGCCATCAGCGTCGTATGCATCGTGCTCAGGCCCGAGAAGCCGTAGATATACCCGACGTCATACACGACATTCTCGAAAATCAGGTCAAGAATGTCGACCTCCCTGCTCGTGTCGGAAAGCGCATCCTTGTTTTTAAGAATCTGGTCATAATACGCCGTGGCTATGTATTCCTTGCCGCCGGCGGAAAGCACATCCATCATGTAAGCAGCGAAGCGTGCGTCTTCTTCGGAGAGCGAGCTCGGGATGCCGATGCCATACGCATAGACTGCGCTGCAGGGCGTATAATACTCGGTCTGTGTACTGTCGGCCAGCGGCATCGGTACGACGGCGTACTCAACGTCATAGGCACGCAGCTTCTTAATGGCCGAAAAGGCGGAGATGCGGAACAGCGCCCGTCCGTCGCCAAAGATGCGCAGCGCGGTGTTCGAGCCCTCCGAGGCGGGGACGCCCTGCGCGAGGATATCCTGATACAGGATTACCCAATCCTTCTGCTGAAGCGTTTCCAGAATCTTCTGCGACACGCTCAGCGAACGGGCGCCGCCGATACTGATGATGGGGTCATCGTTCTCATCCTTGGCGCAGAGCGTTTCGCCCGACGCGAGATAAAACTGGATGGCGTCTCCCTGTGAGGAAACCAGCCCCCACTCGTCGGTATAATCCATCGTGCCGTTTCCGTCTGCGTCGCCCGCAAACGAACGGCCCAGCTCGAGCATCCTGTCCAGCGTCCATTCTCCGTCGACAACGGTTTGGAACAAATCGAGGTCCGGAAATTTCGTCGCCAGCAGCTCGGGATTATACGTGACCGAGAAGGACACGATTTTCTGCATGATCGACATGTCGCTGACCGTGAAATAAGAACGGTTCTCAATCGAAATCGAAGCGTTGGCGTTCTGGTCGTACCACGGAGCACTCAAATCAAGGATCCCCTCCTGCTCGAATTCGCGCAGGTCGTAGAACGCGTTTTCCTGCGCCAATACGGCACATGCATTGAGGAAGGGCATCGCGATGTCAAACGTATCCGACGGCACAAGCATCTCCTGCCGCATTGTGGCCAGTACGTCGTCCACCGGCACTGCCTTGACCTCCACGCCAAGCTGCTGTGCAACATAGTTGTTGCGCTCGGTCACGGCTTCATTGAGCTTGGCGTCGGTATTGGGATAGAGTTCCGGCTCGATCTCCTCGGAATAATACGTAGACTGCTTGACGTTATTGTACACCAGCACACGCACCTCGGTGCGGCCGCCGATGATTTCGTCCCGCTGCTCGTCGGAATAGGACGGCCAATATTTTCCGGCCGCGTCGTGGTATTCGTCCAAGCCTTCGCCGCTTACCGCCGGGCCGGCACTCACGGCAGAAGAACCGCTGTCCTCTTCCTCCGCCTTACAGGCGGCAAGCAGTACCGTCAGCAACAGCGCAGCGCAGAGGAGCAGCGCCGTAAAGGTTCTCTTACACATTTGACAGCCTCCCATTATAATTCGGGCACGGATATCTCCGCCATACAAGCTTGAATCCGCCTTCCCTTCATTTCCCCCTCGAGCATTTTTCAGCGTCGATGGCAAGCACGAGCATCAAAGCGTAAAGCGCGTCCTGCGGATTATATACATAGATCGAATAGGTGTCCGTCCAATGGAAAACCTCCTTCGCCACCACGGCGACCTCCTGTCCCGCAGCATCTCGGATATTGTAATCCCACTCGAGGAAGTTTCCCTCTACGTACCATCCGTTGCAGTCGACATCATATCTGGGCCTGAAAAAAGTCAACGCCTTGCGGATACAGCCGATATATTGCTCCCCCATGTACATTTCGAATTTGGGAAGGAATGTCAGCACACGCTCCCTGACCGAGCCGACCTCGTTTCCGAAAGCGTCAAATATTTTCAGGCAATGTCCCCATGAAAGCTGACCCTTGACAACATATACCGTATCCCCCGCCTCGTTAAAAATGTCGTAGCTGTCAAACCACGAAAAAAATCTTTGCTTGAACAACAGCTTCATAGGCAACCTCTTTTCAGTCAGGCGTAACACGCGCCGTATGCATCGGACATAACCGCTTTTCCAAAAGCGCTCCGAAGGTATCCGCAGTGTTCGGAGGATCCTGCATTTCGATGCGTATAAGGCTGATTTTCGAGCACATTGTCTTTACAATATGAACTGTATTATTGATTTTATCACATTTTTCCGTATTTGTCCATAGCTTCACAAAAAAAGAAGCGCCGAACCTGAAAAAAACCGCCCGGCGGGCAGCTCTGCCCGCCGAACGGTTTGCCGTTTCAGATCATCTTGCGAAGCGCTTCGGCGCACTTGGCAACGTCAGAAAGAACGCCCTTTTCATGCTCGACGATGGCCCACTCACAGGCAGGCACGGATTTGGTAACGGCGATAATCCCGTTCCAATCGATGTCATCGGTGCCGATGACGGCGTCGAAGCCGGTCTCGAGGGAATAGGGCTTATAGTGTACGGTGATGCCGCGCGAGGCGTATTTCTTGTACAGTTCCTCCGGCCGCACGCCGCCGCTGAGGGTATTGCCCATATCGATTTGAAGGATGAAGTCGTCGTCCGTATCGGCGGCGACGATATCCCAAGGCAGGCTGCCGTCGTCTACGGGAAGGACCTCGTTGCGGTGCGAATGGAATCCAAATCGGAAGCCCGCGGCAGCGAACGTGTTTTTGTACCCGTTCAGCTCGCGGGAGAAAGCATGCCACTCCGCTGCCGTCGACATCGGGCCGGCAGGCGCGGGCACAATCACGAAGCGGTTGCCGAGCGTACGATTGTAAGCGATTACAGCGTCGATATCCTCGCGGATCTCCGCGACCTGCGTGTGATAGCCGCAGATCTCGAGCCCGGCCTCGGCCAACCACGCCTTGAGCTGCTCGGCGGGATGCGTTTTAATCGAGCCGAACAGCTCCGCGCCGTCGTACCCGAACGCCTTCATCTGTTTGAAGCAGGACAGCGGGTCGGCAGCATATTCGTTTCTGACCGAATAAATCTGAACACCGAGTTTGAACATAACAAATTCTCCTTTTTATTAATATGTAAAGACCTCCGTAAAGCTATGGGGACTGAGCCGGCGATAACGGTCGAACACAAAGCCGCTGCCGTTATAATTTTTCTGATACAGACGGAATACGACGTCGACATCCTTCGGCATCCAGCGCTCGGTATAGGAATACTGATATACCATTCCCAGCTTTTGCATCACACGGCCGCTGCGCGGGTTTTCAACATCGTGCGTAGCGGTGACAAAAGGGACTCCTGCCGCCTCCGCTTCGCGCAGAACCGCCGCGGCGGCCTCCGCCGCAATGCCCCTGCCCCAGTAATCGCTGCGCAGTGCATAACCAAGGTCATGCGCGTCGCCCATAAGCGTTACGTACCCGATCGGACGTTCATCCGCCCGCAGGCAAACGGCATAGCAGCAATCTGCCGGCGCACCCGTTTCCGTCAAAAAGCGCTCATGCAGCAGCGCGGCCGCGACAGCTTCGGTTTCCGGCGGAAAAAAGGGTAAAAAGCGGTTCGTCTCCCGATCACGCGCCAACTCAAAAAAAGCAGCCAGATCATATTCCTCGAAACGGCGCAGGACAAGCCGGTCCGTATACAGCTTCATAAGATGCGCACCGGCTCGCAGGGCGAGGCAACGGCGAGCGAAACGTCGGAAGAAACCGATTCGCCGGCAACGGAAATCGATTTGGCCGCCAGCGCGCCGCGGCTCTCGCTGTATGCAAGCGCCGGGCGGTTGTTCTCCGGGGAAAGATGAGCCAGCACCACGCGGCGGACGCCGCTTTCGACCAGCCGCGGCAGGGCCGTCGCGCAGGTACGGTTGGAAAGATGCCCGTATTCACCGAGAATGCGCTTTTTGAGCGGCAGAGGATAGCCTCCGTTTTTCAGCATATCGATGTCATGGTTGCTCTCGAGCACGACGGCGTCACAGCCGAGAACGCAGCGCCCGATGTCGGCCGTGAGGTGGCCGATGTCGGTCGCATAACCAACTGCGGCATTTCCGGCTTCCACGCGGTAGCAGACCGAATCCTCCGCGTCGTGCGGCGTCGGAAAGGAACGGAGAAGAAACGGACCCGCTTCGACCGGTCCGTCCAGCACGCGCAGCAATCCCGCCGTACTCGGATATTTGGCGCGAATGAAGCGACAGCAAAGGTAAGGCGCATAAATGGGGATCCGAAAATGCCTGGCGATCATCTCCAGCCCCTTAATATGATCGCTGTGCTCATGCGTGACGAAAACGGCTTTGACTTCACGCAGCGACGCACCGAGCATATGCAGGGAGGCGTCCAGCGCGCGCGCCGAAACGCCCGCGTCGATGAGGATGCATTCGTTCTGATACCGAAAAAGGGCACTGTTCCCCTTGGAAGAGGAAAACAGCGTAAATGCTTCAAGCCGTTCAGACATCGAACGCCGTTTCTCCTTCCAAAATTCGCGTCTGCTCCACCCGAACCGCACCGTAAGGGCGGAAGGAAAGGAACAGGCAGGCGCTTTCGCCGAACACGGCCGAGAGCGTATCGCGGAACACCTCCGCCCGACTCTTTTCCACATACGCCTGCACCGTACCGGCGAATCCGCCGCCATGGACGCGGCAGACCGCGCCGAGCCTGCCGCAGAGCGCCAGCGCCAGGCTCAGGCCCTGCTCGCCGACATTTTTAACCGTATAGATATTCTGTAAGTACTTGAACGACGAGTCGCCCGATTCCCGCACGAGCGAGAGAAAGCCCTCCGTATCGCCCGCCCGAATGCAGGCGCGCTGCGCATATACCCGCTCGTTTTCCGCAAAAAAGTGAATTGCGCGCAGCACGGCACGGTCTCCGCAGGTTTCGCGCAGCGCGGGCAGCGACGCATAGAACGCCGCCTCGTCCACCTCACGCAGGCAGTTTTTTCCGAATACGGCGGCAACCGCTTTCATTTCAGCGGGGATGGACGCATAATCGTCTGTGAGGTCGGCGTGGTTGCCGCCGGTGTTGACAATGCAGAGCATACGGCCGCCCAGTTCGAGCGACAGCTTTTCGATCTCCGGCTCGGCGGCGGATGCAAAATCCATATACGCAAAGCCGCCGACGGCGCAGGCAGCCTGATCCATCAGCCCACAGGGCTTGCCGAAAAACTCGTTTTCAGCGTACTTGCCGCTTTTGGCCAGCTCGACCGCCGGCACACGGCCTTCGTTATAGAAATGGCTGAGGATGTTGCCGAGCATCACCTCGAACGCGGCCGAGGACGACAGTCCCGAGCCGGTGAGCACATCGGACATCGTATAGGCGCAAAAGCCGCCTGTTTTGCGCCCCGCAGCCTCGAACGCGGCGCAGACACCCGCGATGAGCGCCGAGGAGGTCCCGCGCCTGCACGCTTTCGCGTCGGGCCTGCGGATATCGGTCACATCCTCGGGATACCCCTCGCTCTTAAGGCGTACGACACCCTCATCGGTCGGAGATGCTGCGGCGATGATATCGATATCCACCGCCGCCGCGAGCACGCGGCCGTGCTGGTGGTCGGTATGGTTGCCGGATACCTCCGTCCGTCCCGGCACCGAGAACAGCGCCGCCTCGCGGTCGCCGTAGACCGCGAGGAAGCCGTCGAGCAGCCTCGCGTAGCGCGCACGCTGCGTCTCGACACGGCCTTTGCCGTAGAGTCCGGCGAATACGGCATCGTAGCCGCCGTCACGGATCGTTTGTTGCAATGCTGTTGCTTTCATCTTCAATGATTCCTTTCCGAACAGTCCGGGGTCAGGGCGCAGCCCGCCCCTGAAAAAGTCAGCGCAGATCCTCTTTCAATTCATTATAGAATGCGCTTTTTTCCAGTATATAAGACAGTCCCGCGAACAATGCCGCGGAAACCGCGCCTTGGATGAGATTGAACGGCGCCGCAGCCAGCGGCACGATAAAGCTGCGCGCAAGCACCGCGTCGGCCAGATAATAGCCGACGACGAGAATGGCGACGGCCGCGCCGGACGCGAGCAGGTTGCGCGCGCCGAAGCCTTTTCTCCGACTGTCAAAACAGAACGCCATCGCCGCTTTGATCAGCAGCGTAAAGGGCGCGTAGACCGCATAGCCGCTTGCCACGTCGGCCAGCGCGGGACCGACGGCCGCCGCCGCAACCGCATAGGGAAGCGGCAGCAGCGTGGCGAAGAGGAAGATGAACGCGTCGCCGATATTGATATAGCCGCCCTGCCCGATCGGGAAGGGAATCTGCAGAAAAGCGACGACGAGGAAAATCAGCGCCGCAGCCAGCGCGGCGACGGCCATACGCTTATATTTCTTAGCGGAATTGGACATGGTTGGGAACGGTCCTTTCCTACGGTATCGGTCATAATCCCGTTATCCGACGCGGCTGCACCGCACAGGAAAACAGATATGGGACGTCAAATGTCCCGAATTTTATGCGGGACGGCAGATACGAAACCGGCTTCAGCACGTTTGCCGGTTTGCCGAATCAAGCGCTTCATCCGATCATTTCTATGGAAATGGAATGCAGAGACAAAGCACCCGGGCACTGCGACCTTGGGGCGGACGGCTTAGCCGCATCCATGATTCTTGTCGCGGCAAGGCCGCAAAAGCCGTCAGATCAGGCGGTACAGCTCATTTTCAAACACCACGCCCTCGCGCGGCGGCGTGCCGAGCCGCTGCGTTTTATAAGAAACTTCTGAAATAA
>ERZ826764.1111-NODE-1111-length-33535-cov-8.196027_pt1 | contig 33535 bp, 15 predicted proteins | sample MGYA00519870_ERZ826764 | MGnify/ENA primary metagenome ERZ826764 (study PRJEB31778, sample SAMEA3449239) | human gut metagenome | biome: human gut; feature: human-associated habitat; material: faeces | place: United Kingdom | collected 2010/2012 ...
CGAAGACCTCCTTGGCGAAGTAGAGCAGCGACTGCTTCATGTCGGCGAACGAGACGCCCTCGTCGATGTAGAGTCCTTCGATCTGGTGGAAGATGCAGTGCGCGCGGTACGAAATGGCCTCGTTGCGGAACACGCGGCCCGGGCAGATGACGCGGATGGGCGGTTTCTGACGCTCCATCGTGCGGACCTGGATCGACGAGGTGTGCGTGCGCAGCAGGATGTCGGGGTCCTTCTCGATGAAGAACGTGTCCTGCATGTCGCGTGCCGGGTGCTCGGGCGGGAAGTTCAGGGCCGAGAAGACATGCCAGTCGTCCTCGATCTCGGGTCCGTCGGCCACGGTGTAGCCCAGCCGCGAAAAGACCTCGACGATCTGGTTTTTCACCAGCGAGATCGGGTGGCGCGAACCGAGGTGCTCGGCCGTGCCGGGGCGCGTCAGGTCGCCCGACGACGAGGCCTCGTCGGCCGCGGCGTTCTGCAACTGCTCGCGCAGCGCGTTGATGCGCTCCGTGGCCTCGTTTTTGAGACGGTTCAACTGCTGGCCCAGTTCGCGTTTCAGTTCGGGGGCTACCGTCTTGAACTCCTCCATCAGGGCGGTCAACTCGCCTTTCTTGCCGAGGATCCGGATGCGGAACTCCTCGATTTCGGCGGCGGCTTTCGGCTTAAACTCCTCGACACGTCGCAGGAGTTCATTGATTTTGTCAGTCATATTTTGATCGTGTTTCTTTTTTGTCTACTTTTGAACGACATCGTAGTAACGTGCAAAGTTATAAAAAAATTGAGATATGTTGCGTAAAATCGGCTCATTTGTCGGGATGCTGCTGCTGGCGGCGCTCCCTGCTGCGGCCCAGAAGGTAGGGGTCGTGATGAGCGGCGGCGGCGCGAAGGGGCTTTACCACATCGGCGTCCTGGAGGCGCTCGAAGAGAACGGCGTGCCGATCGATTATGTGGCCGGGACCTCGATGGGTTCGATCATCGCCGCGATGTACGCCGCAGGATATTCCCCGGCCGAAATGCGTGCGATCGTCAACTCGGGGGTGGTCAAGGAGTGGGTCTCGGGGCGCATCGACCCCAACAAATACATGGCCTATTACCGGCAGGTGGGGAGCAATCCCGCGTTTTTGAGCCTGCGCATCGACGTCGAGAGTCCCTCCGGGAAGCGGCTGCGCGTACCCCGGAACCTGATCTCCTCGACGCAGATCGACATGGCCCTCACGGAGCTGTTCGCTCCGGCGACGGCCGCTGCGGACGGTGATTTCGACCGCCTGATGGTTCCGTTCCTCTGTGTGGCCAGCGACCTGAACCACCGCGGGCCGGTGGTCCTGCGCGAGGGGGATTTGAGCGAGGCGGTCCGCTCGTCGATGTCCATTCCGCTGGTGTTCAAGCCGATGGTGAAAGATTCGATGCTGCTCTACGACGGCGGCATCTACGACAACTTCCCGTGGAAACCCCTCGACGAAGATTTCCGGCCCGATCTGATCGTCGGCTCGATCTGCACCGAGGGCAACACCCCGCCCAGCGAGGAGAGCAACATCATGGACCAGGCTTTCATGCTGGCCATGCACGATACCGACTACACGCTGCCCGAGGAGCGCAGCGTCACGATCCGCCGCGCCGTGGGGGTCAACATGCTCGATTTCGACCAGGCCGAGGCGATTATGAACGCAGGTTATGAGGACGCCGTGGCGGTCATGCCGCAGCTGTTGGAGAAAGTCGCCGAACGCCGCGACTCGGCCTACTACGCCGGGCGTCGCGAGGCGTTCCGCGCCAAGTGTCCGCCGCTGGTCTTCGACGACTACAAACTCGAAGGGCTGAAGCGCGCCCAGCGGGAGTATATCCGCGATTTCGTGCAGGTGGACCGCCGCACGCCGGGCATTCAGCGGCCGATGGGCTTCGAGGAGCTGAAAGACAATCTCTTCGAGGTGCTTGCCGGCGGCGATTTCACGATGGACTTCCCCACCGTGCGCTACGACTCCGTCCGGGAACGTTATTCGTTCGAGGCCAAGTTCGGCACGCGGCCCAATTTCAAGATCATCCTTGGGGGAAACATCTCCTCGACGGCCTTCAACCAGGCCTATATCGGCATCAATTACAAGAACATCGGCCGCGTCGCGCAGCAGTTGGGCGCAGACCTCTACCTGGGGCCGATCTACACCTGGGGAGCGATCGGAGGCCGGACGGATTTCTACGCGTGGAAGCCGATATTCCTCGACTATTCCTACAATTTCGCGGTCCGGAATTTCCGCCACGGCTATTTCGGCAACGTCACCAAGGTCCGCAACGCCCAGCAGGTCAAGAACAGCGAGAGCTTCTTTTCGACGGGCGTGGGGATGCCGTTGACCCACCGCAGCCTCCTGACGCTGCGCGCCAACGCCGGACACGTCAACTACCGCTACGATTCGGACGTGCTGTTCGCCGACGACACCGACCATTCGCGCTTCTCGTTCTTCGGCCTGCGGGCCGGGGTCGCCCGCAATACGCTCGACAAGTTCCTCTATCCCCGCCGCGGCTCCGAACTGCATCTCTCGGCCATCTATGTCGCCGGACGCGACAAATACCAGCCTTACGATGCGAAAGACTTCATTTCGCGCGAAACCCGACAGTGGTTCGGAGGGCGTTTTTCGTGGGACAAGTTCTTCGATGTGCCGGGCGTCAGCTGGTTCTCGTTCGGTTTGAACGTCGATGCCGTGTGGACCAACCACCCGCGGTTCCGGACCGAATCCGCGACCCTGATGTCGATGCCCGACTATGCGCCCGTGCCGCATGCCCGGATGATCTACATGCCCGATTTCCGGGGCAAACGCTTTGCGGCGTGGGGCCTGATGCCGACCTTCGACCTGCTGCCCAACTGCTTCTTCCGGACGGGGTTCTACACCATGTTCCGTGAAAAACGGGACTTCAACCCCCTGAAGAATCCCGACGAGCGCTGGCATTATATCGCCGAGGCGTCGCTGGTCTACCACACGCCGATCGGTCCCGTGAGCCTCGCGCTGACGAAATACGACCTGAAAAACTGGCGCAACATGTACCTGACCTTCAATTTCGGGTATGCGATTTTCGCCCCGAAAGGGACGTTCTATTGATCGCGAGGCCGGTTTCGTCCTCCTGTAAAAACGATGCCCGGATGCACACGCTGCATCCGGGCATCGTTCATTCAGCGATCAGGGCCGGCGAGTATCCGGGGTCGATCTCCATCCGGCAGCCGCCCTCGACGGGGCGGAAACGCACGTCGGTGATATACATTTCCCGCGGATGGATCGCGCCTTTGCTTTTGTGGGCATGGAAAACGATCTTCAGGTTGCCCGCCTTGTCCCGGAACAGGGCGCTGTGCCCGACGCCGACCAGTTCGCCGGGATTCTGCAACAGCGGATTGCGGTCGTATTTGGTCCAGGGGCCCAGCGGCGAATCGGCCGTGGCGCAGCCGATGCCGTAGAAGGGACTTTCGTAGCTGTTGGCCGAATAGGTCATGTAGTAAGTGCCGTTCCGCCGGATCACGAAGCAGCCTTCGTTGACGCGGGGCCAGACCTTTTCCCACTCCTGCGAAACATGGATGCAGGGGCGCATCGTCTCTTTTTTCAGCGTCGTGCAGTCGTCTTCCAGCTCGACGACCCAGATATTCAGCCCGTCGTTGAACCGGTCGAAATACATGTACGCCCGGCCGTCGTCGTCGATGAACAGCGTGTTGTCGATGCACTTTTCATCGGCGATCATCGGTTGCTGCGTCTCCTGTACGAAAGGACCCAGCGGCGAGTCGGAGGTGGCGACGCAGATGTGCTCTTCGGCCGTGAAATACATGTAGAATTTGTCATTCAGCCGGTAGACCTCGGGCGCCCAGAACCATTTTTCGCCCCAGACATCCGTGCGGTGCAGGGCCAGTCCGTCGCGGGCGTTGCCTTTGGCCCTCTCCCACGTGAAGAGGTCGCGGGATGTCCACACCTCGATGCCGCTTCCGGCGCCTGTGCCATAGGCGTAATACACCCCGTCGTAAAGCAGGATGAAAGGATCGGCCAGGGGCACTTTTCGGAGGTTTTGCGCCGCACAGCAGGCGATGGCGAACAACGTCGCGATTAATGGAAGCAATCGTTTCATAGGTCGTAAGATTTAAGGTTGGGACCGGGGATGAGGGCCGCGGACGAACGGGCTTCGGAGTCTCCGGACCCTGCAAAGATAGGTGTCCGGCCCGGCGCAAAATGGAAAAATATTTCCATAATGTATAACTCTTTGATCAATTGCGGCCCATCGGGTGGCGGCATGGCTGAAAATCGGATAAAACGAATAATTTTGTCGGAGTACGCGCCAAATGGCATTTTACGACGGATTCAAACCATTCAAATAACCTGTATGAAAAAACTGCTCATCTTCTTCCTGCCGGCGATCCTGCTCGGATGCGACTCGCCTGCATATCGTAATCCGCTCGACGTTGCGTTCGGCGACCCGTTCATCCTCCACGCCGCTGACGGAAAATTCTATATGTACGGAACGAGCGGCGACATCCGGGGTTTTCGCGTCTGCGTCTCGGACGACCTCGTTACCTGGCAGAAGGGCGATGTCGTCTACGACGGCAATGCCTCGGCATGGGGAACCGACTGCTTCTGGGCGCCCGAAGTGTATGAACGCGACGGCCGCTATTACCTGTTTTTCAGTGCCAACTGGCGGCATAACCCGAACGGCGACCTCGAAACGTTCCGCATCGGGGTGGCGGTTGCCGATTCGCCGTCGGGTCCCTTTTCCGACCTGTATGACCGTCCGGTGTTCGATCCCGGCTATCCGGTGATCGACGCCAACGTATTGTGGGACGATGACGGCCGGGTGTATCTCTATTATTCGCGCTGCTGTTACAAGCATCCCGTCGAAAGCGAGCTTTCGGCGTGGGCGCGCGACAAGGGGCTTTTCGACGAGATCGAGGAGAGCTGGGTGTACGGTGTGGAGATGAAGCCCGATTTCAGCGGCGTCATCGGCGAGCCGGTCGCTCTGCTGACGCCCCCGCAGTCTGCCTCCGACCCGCAAACCGGGTGGGAGAGCCGTTCGGTCACCGCCGGAGAGGTCAACCGGCGCTGGACCGAGGGGTCGTACGCCTTCAAGGAAAACGGGACCTATTACATGATGTATTCCGCCAACTTCTACGGCGGGCAGCATTATGCGGTGGGCTATGCTACGGCCGGTTCGCCGCTGGGTCCCTTCGTGAAATCGTCGGACAATCCGGTCCTCGAGAAGAATGCGGACAAGGGCGGCGAGGTCACGGGAACGGGGCACAATATGGTTCTGAAGCTTCCCGGCGGCGGGATGTACTGCGTCTACCACGGCCGGACGGCCCCGACGGGCGATGTGCGCATGGTCTTCATCGACCCGATGGAGGTGACCGAAGACGGTCGTCTGAAGGTCTTCGGCCCGACCACCTCGCCCCAGCCCGTACCCGTGTGGACAAAGGGCCTGTGAGGGGGCGGCTTTCCTGCGAATCGGCGGGGCGTCCCGTTCTCTGGGTGACTGCGGCCTGATACGGACAGAGCTGTAACTTTTCAGGTTACAGCTCTGTCCTTTAATGGGAGCGGGGATCAGTCCGTCAGCGTCAGTTTCACCTTTTTGTCCTTTACGAGGATGAAGTAGTCGCCCGGTTCGAGGAACCGGTTGCCGTCGCCGTCCGTGAAACTCAAATCCTTTTCGGGGTCGATCTCGAACCGGAACGTGCGGGTCTCGCCGCGGCGGATCGGCTGTTTCTCGAAGTGTTTCAACTCCCTGACGAGGCGTGAGATGCGGCATACGGGGTCCGATATGAACCAGTGAACCGTCTCGGCGCCGTCCATGCCGCCCGTGTTGGTCACGGAGACCTCGACCGTCGTCTTTTCCCCGCGGCGCAGCGTGGTTGCCGACGGGCGCAGGTCGCCGTATTCGAACGTCGTATAGCTCAGGCCGTGCCCGAATTCATAGAGCGGCGTGCTGGGGATGTCCTGATATTTGCCCTGATGGGTGCGGCCGCTCTGGCGGCGGTTGTAGTAGATCGGAATCTGGCCCGTCGAGCGGGGGAACGTCATGGCGAGGCGTCCCGAGGGGTTGATCCTCCCCGACAGAATTCCCGCCAGGGGGTTGCCTCCCCGGATGCCGGGCTGCCACATCTGCACCATGGCCCCGCAGAGGGGTTCGAGGCGGCACAGCTCCAGCGGCCGGCCGCTGGACAGAACCAAGACCAGCGGTTTTCCGGTCTGGGCCAGTTCGGCGGCCAGCTGCTCCTGGATTTCGGGAAGCGCGATCGTCGAGCGCGAGGCGTTCTCGCCGCTCCACTGCTTTTTCTCCCCGAGGCAGAGGACCACCACGTCGGCAGCCGCGGCCGCGGCGACAGCCTCACGGAATCCGGAGCGGTCCTCGCCGTCGAAGTCGCAGCCCCGGGCGTAGAGCAGTTCGGCGCGGCCCCGGTATTCGTTTTCCAGCCCGGCGAAGAGGCTCACCGCGTCCTCTTCGCGGCCGTGTGCCGACCACGCGCCGAGCAGGTGCAGCCGGTTCTGCGCCATCGGGCCGATGACCGCGATGCGGCGGGCGGCTTTCAGCGGCAGCGTGTTGTTCTCGTTTTTCAGCAGCACCATCGACTCCTCGGCGAGCCGCTCGGCGACGGCGAGGCTCGCGGGAAGCAGGAACCGGTCCGTCTCCTCCGACTCCGGGGTGTAGGGGCGTTCGAACAGCCCGAGCCGGAATTTCAGCCGCAGAACGCGCCGCACGGCCTCGTCGAGTTTCTCCTGCGAGACCTTGCCTTCGCGGACCAGGGCGGCCAGATGGGCGTCGTAACAGCGGTTCATCATGTCCATTTCGACACCCGCGTTGAAGGCCTTTTCGGCGGCCTCCTTCCGGTCGGCGGCCACGCCCTGCGAGCGCAGCTGCTCGATGGCGGCCCAGTCCGAGACGACGAATCCGTCGTGCGCCCAGCGCTCCTTGAGCACCTCGGTCAGGATGTAGGGGTTGGCCGTGCCGGGCGTTCCGCTGATGTCGTTGAAGCAGCTCATCACCGTAGCGGCTCCGGCCTCGATGCCCGCCTGGTAGGGCGGTATGTAGGTGTCCCAGAGCGTCTGACGCGAGATTTCGGTGTAGACGTAGTCGCGGCCGGCCTCCGAGGCGCCGTAGCCGACGAAATGCTTGAGGCAGGCGGCCACGCGGCGGGAGTCGGCGAGGTTGTCGCCCTGGTAGCCTTCGACCGCCGCCACTCCGTAGACGGCGTTGGCGTAGGGATCTTCGCCGTAGCCCTCCGAGACGCGGCCCCAGCGGCCGTCGCGCGCCACGTCGATCATCGGCGAGAAGGTCCACTCGACGCCCGACATCCGCGCCTCCTGTGCGGCCACTTCGGCGGCCTGCTTCACCAGTGCGGGATTCCACGAGCAGGCCTGGGCCAGCGAAATGGGGTAAGTGGTGCGGAAACCGTGGATCACGTCGTAGCCGAACAGCACGGGGATTCCGAGCCGCGACTGCTCGATGGCTTTTTTCTGAAGCCGGTTGCGCAGCTCGGGTGAGGTGTCGAAGTAGATGAGCGAGCCGATTTCGGCGGGAATCTTGTCCACCGGATCGGCCACGTTGTTGGCGTTGTCGTTGCGGCCGAGCGTGTATTGGTTGAGCTGCATGACCTTCTCTTCGAGGGTCATCCGCGACAGCAGGTCGCTGACGCGCTCTTCGACGGGGCGTCCGGCGTCCTTGTAGGCGGGCTTTCCGCTCCCGTTCCGGGCCTGCGCCCCGAGGGCGGCGGCCAGCAGCAGAGCGATAACGGTTATTTTCTTCATAGGTTGTGCTTGTTATTTGAACACGGGTTTGTTCGAGAGGCGCATCGTTGCGCCGGGGTCGTTGTTTTTAAGGTCGAAAACCACGATGCGGTTCCCTTTTTCGGCGAGGATTTCGGCCGGAATGAGGATCGACTGCTGTTTCTCCTCGTCCCAGAATGAACCGAGGTAGTGGCCGTTGATCCACACCTCGCCCATGCCCCATCCCGACACGTCGAGGTAAACGGCTCCTTCGTGCGCCGCACGGTCGAACTGCCCGCGCCGGAAACAGGGCGTGTTGCACGGGCCGAGGGCTTCGAACTCGAGGGTTTCGGGATCGGCGTCGCGCACTTCGAGCGGGGTGATCGTCCAGCCGGCGATCGTTTCGCCGCCGAGGCGGGCTTCGCCGAAGAGTCCTTTCGAGTTGTCGAGAATCTCCGGGCCGTAGGTGATGCGGCCGATGTTTTCGACGTAGAGCTGCAATGTGTGCTGGCCGGTTTCTGCCTTCAGGACCAGCGTTTTTCGGTTGTCGGTCAGGGTTCCCTGAAACACGCCGTCGAGGTAAACCGCGGCATAGTCCCGCACGTTCTCCAGTTCGAGCGCGGCCTCCCCTGCGGGAACGGTGATTGCGGCCTGGTAGAGGACGTATCCGAATTCCACCCCCACATCGCCCATAGGAAGCAGTTCGTCGGACTCGCTGACCTCGCCGTAAATCTGCGTCAGAGGGGCGCATTCGGTCATTTTCAGCTCCTGCGCCCCTGCCCGGAACAGGCCGGGCAGCAGGCAGCAGAGCAGTAGACAGATCTTGTTCATAATCGTGCGGTTTTAGCGCATGAAGGAGGTGATGAACGACTCGTCGAGTGTGACCTCGGGAGCGAAACGGTCGCTGCGGACGTAGCGGTCGATGCTTTCGAGCAGCTGGCGCGTGGCGGGGCGCTGGTCCATCTTCTTTTTCGTGTCGACCGCCAGAACGAGCAGTTTGCCGCCGCCGACGCGGGCCTCGAAGCCGATGCCGAGTTTTTCGTTGTTGTCGAAGCTGTCGATCACCTGGATGAAGGGCCGCAGCTGGCGCGGGGTCTGCTGCATCTCGATCACCTTGGCGTTCTCCAGAATGTCCCACCACTGCCAGTCGGTGTGGTATGAGGTCGGGAAGTCGGCGAACACGGGTTGCTCGGCGTGAATCAGACAGCCGATGGTCATCGGCGCCCAGGCGAACATGATCGGGTTCCAGAAATGGTTGTGGAAGGTCGATTTGCGCCCCTTGACCTTGTTCGGCGCGGGGGTCAGGACGACCTTCTTCCCCGCGGCGAGGTGCTGTTTGGCCTGCTCGCCGAACTCCGTCGTGTAGAGCACCTCCGTATCCGACTGCATCAGCTGTGCGTTGCGCGGATAGACCCAGATGTCCCAGCTGTTGCTTGTCTTTTCACCGACGTTCAGGTGCACGGTCAGCTTCTGCGGGCCTCGCACCTTGCCGAGCGGAGCGGAGAACTCCCCGACGGGGAACACGCCGTCGGTGCCTACGGTCTGCGATTTCAGACTGCCCTTGGCGATGGCTTTCCCGCTGCCGTCGGTGATCGACCAGCGGATTTTCGCATTTTTGAGCGCCGCCGCGCCGAAGTTGTAGACCTCGGCCTTTGCCGTGAAGGTTTCGTCTTCGAACCAGGCGCTTTTCGGGTAGCGGAGCAGCGCCACGGTCGGCGCGCAGAAGGCCCGCCAATCCTCGGGCGTCACCAGGCCCTTGGAGTCCCAGAACGGATCGAGCACACCCACCGGGGCGTAACCCTGGCCCGGGAAGTCGTTGAGCGACAGGAGCTGAAATCCGGCCGATTTGGACGAGCGGAGCAGCGCCTCGATCACGGCCTTGTACTCCACGACGGTCAGCGCGCCCGAGGCCCGGAAGAAGTCGTGGGCCTGATCGCCCATGCCGTTGGCGGTGAGCATCTCGCGCCACAGTTCGAAGTTCCGGGCCTCGACCGGTCCCGTGTATTTCCCGATCTCGCGGAAGTCGGGATAGACGCACCGCTGGCCCGACTCGTGGGAAATTACCGGAACGTCCACGTCCGACTCCTTGCTGCGGTCCCAGTCGGTCGAGGGCCGTCCCTCGTAGACCTTCACGGGGCCTTTGTTGGTCTGCTGCGAGACGTAATACTGGTCGGACGGGACGCGCGTGCGGGCCGTCGAACCGCTGTACAGATGCCGCGTGTCGAGTTTGCGGCCGTCGGCGGTCAGCTCCTCGATGAAGTCGAAGTTGCCGGTGATCTCGTTGCCGTTGCAGTAGAGGACGAACGAGGGGTGGTTGCCGTACTCCTTGAGGATGGCGCGCATCTCGCGGCGGAAGAAGTCGTAGCGCGCTTCGTCCGGCTCGGCGTCCTTGCCCCACATGGGCATCTCGACTTCGAGGTAGACGCCGTGGCGGTCGGCCATGCGGAAAGCCGCGGCGGGAGGGCACCACGAGTGGAAACGGATGTGGTTCAGTCCGTAGTCCTTGACGATGCGCATGATACGCTCCCATTCGGCGTCGCAGACCGGGGCGTGGCCCGTTTTCGGGAACACGGCGTTCTCGACGGTTCCGCGCAGGTGGAGCGGACGGCCGTTGAGCAGGATGTGGTTGCGGCCCTGCGCCACTTCGCGCATGCCGAACGTCGCCGACTTCTTATGTTCGAAGGACTCCTTTCCGGCGCCGGTCAGCAGCGTGCACTCCACGGTGTAGAGGTTCGGGTTGAATTCGTCCCAGAGTTTGGCCTCCCGGCCCAGCGCGACGGTTTCGGTCAGGTCGATCTCCTCCGCTTCGCCGCCGACAGGTACCTCCTTCGTTACGTGCAAGCCGTTGCCCGAGACGGTGAGCAGCGCCTTTCCTTCGAAAGGCTTTTTCGTGCGGTTGTCGATCTTCAGGCGCACGTCGACGCTGTTCGTCTCGATGTCGGGATACAGCTGCATGTCGTCGATGTAAACGGGGTCTACGGCCACGAGTTTCATCTCGCCGAGGATGCCGTTCCAGTTGATCTGCGTGAACTCCGTGTGGGCGTGGTTCCATTTGTGGGTGTTGTACTGGAACCGGTTGTCGATGCACACCGTGATGCGGTGCGTCTTGCCCGGGGTGACGAAATCCGTCAGGTCGTGGTTGTGGGGGACGCTGATGTAGTCCAGTCGGCTCACCTCCTTGGTGTCGACCCATACCGAGCTGAGCCAGTGGGTGCGTTCGAAATAGAGGAAGATGCACTTGCCCTTCCAGTCGGCCGGGAACTCGATGTCGCGCTGATACCACGCCGGACCCATGTACTCGTAGACGCGCGTCAGGCGGTCGACATGGCGGTAGGGCGATTTGTAGCCGATTTTGTAGTCGTCGGTGATGCCGGGGAGCATGATGGTCTCCTGGAGTTGGTGGTTGTAGCGCGGCGAAAGCGATCCCCTGCGGAAATCCATCACGTCCGTCTGGAACCTCCACTCTCCCGAGAGGTCCATTTCGCGGGTCTGGGCGGCCGCCGGGGAGAGGGAGCCCAACAGCACGGCCGCGAGAAGCAGTTTTATAAACCGGTTTTTCATGTATGGTGTTGTTTTAGATTATCGTTTCAGGTGTTTGTCCGCGAATTTCACGAATTGCCGCCAGTCGTAGAGCGTGATGTCGTGGTCGCCCGAACGGACGTGGTGGCCGATGTGTCCCGACAGCACGGGCGCGTCGGTTTGGGGCAGTTCCGTTCCCGAAAGTCCCTCCAGGCCGAACAACTCGTAGACCGGCGTGGCGTGGACCCCCGCGAGGAACTCGCCTTTCGGATCGGCCCAACGGTCCTCGACGGCGCTGGCGATATACACCGGGCGCGGGGCTATCAGCGCAATCAGTTCGTGCTGGTCGACGGGCAAAGCCGCCTCGTTGCCCGAATACTGTTTGAAGTTCCTGCAAAACCAATGCGGGAAGAGGCTGTTGATCCTGGCTACGGTTTCGCCGTAACAACGTCGCGACAACGCCGCGCCGCCGCATCCCGAGTCGTTCGACACGGCCATGGCGAAGCGCGGATCGACGGCTGCGGCCCAAAGGGCCGTTTTGCCGTGCCGCGAATGCCCGATGACCGCCACGCGGGAGGCATCGACATCCTCGTCGGTTTCGAGGTAGTCCATCGCGCGGCTCAAGCCCCAGGCCCAGGCCGCGATCGTGCCCCATTCATCGGGGGCCGGTTTGGTCTGCCCCTCGCGGTAAAAGAGCGGGTGAACGCCGTTTTGGAAGCCGTCGTCGTAGTCGGGGTCGATGTCGCCGCGGTAAATCGTGGCGAGGCCGTAACCGTTGGCGATCAGCATCTCGACCGGCCACCGCGATGCCGCCGCGGCGCGCGGGAACCCTTTTGCGCGGACTTCGCTGCCGCCCTCTTCGCGCGGCTTCATGCGCGAGACCGACTCCGTGACGAGCGGGTCGTCGCAGATCGTGTGGTTGCCCTTGAAATTCAGCCCCAGAAAGACCGGAACGGCGTCGGTGCGTTTGTTGGGGATGTAGAGCAGGATGGTCATGAAATGTGCGTCGCTCTCGGTGAAGTAGACGGCGATCTCCCGGCGGGTGGCCATGTTGCCCAGCGTGTAGCGGTCCTCGCTCAAGACCTCGAAATGCAGTCCCTCGGGACGGCCGGGGGCTTTTCCGTAGACCTCGCTTTCGAACAGCGACAGCAGTTCGGGACGGCGTTCCGAAATCCACGTTTCGGCGTCAGTCACCTTTTTGCCGGCGATGGTTGTCAGCGGGTCGGGCAGCGTGTAGGCCGGAACTTGCGATTCGTCGTAGTTTGTCGCGGGCATCTGCGCCCGGGCGCAGAACAGGGTCAGGCCGCAGAGCGGCAGCAGCGCGTATTTTTTCACGGCGGTCATGGCTGCAATCGGCGTTTGATGCGCGTGAGCGCCTCCAGATAATAGTAGTCGGCGTAGGTGAGCGGCACGTCGACCTCCGAGGAGAAGGGATAGGCTCCCGTGCTGTGCCGGAGAATGAAGCCTCCGTTCTTACCCGCCGGAGCGGTGTATTCGGGCGAGGCCAGCGTGCGGATCTGCTTTTCGGCGAAAGCCATGTACCGCTCCCCTTCGGCTGCGGGCACGAAGCCGCTCAGCTCGACCAGCGCTGAGGCCATGATTGCGGCCGCCGATGCGTCGCGCGGCGTGGAGGCGAGGGCCGGAGCGTCGAAATCCCAGTAGGGAATCCCGTCGGCGGGCATGTTCCTGTGGTTGATGAGGAATCCGGCGATGCCGCGGGCCTGTTCGAGGTAGCGGGCGTCGCCCGTGAGGCGGTACATGCAGGTGTAGCCGTAGAGTCCCCATGCCTGTCCGCGGCTCCAGGCCGAGGAGTCGGAGAGGCCCTGATGGGTCTGCTTGAGATGGGGCTGTCCCGAGATCGTGTCGTAGGAGACCAGGTGGCAGGAGCTGAAGTCGGGGCGGAAATGGTGTTTCAGCGTCTTGTCAGCATGCGATACGGCCATGTCGCGCAGCGACTTGTCGCCCGAACGGTCGGCGGCCCACATCAGCAGTTCGAGGTTCATCATGTTGTCGATGATGACCGGATACTGCCATTTGTCGCGGTTGTGGTCCCACGAGCGGATCAGCCCTACTTCGGGTTTGAAGCGCGTCGCCAGTGAGCGCGCCCCGGTGAGCAGCACCTCCTCGTAGGACTTGTCTCCCGTGAGGCGCAGTCCGTTGCCGAAACTGCAATAGAGCATGAACCCCACGTCATGGTTGTCGGTGGTGTGTTTTTCCCGCTCGACGCGTGCGGTGAACATCCGGGCGTACTCCAGCACCCGGGGGTTGCGGCCGTTCTCGTAGACGTACCACAGCACGCCCGGGAAAAAGCCGCTGCACCACCAGCGCGAATCCGACGAGACGTCCTCGCCGTTCTCCCACGTGCGCGGCAGGCGGCCTTCGCGCGCACTGTACTTCTCGGCCATCAGCAGCGTCTGCCGCTCGGCGCCGGCCAGCGCCTTGTCCACGACGGTCTCCAGCGGTTCCCGCCCGCTTCCGGCGCAGCCTGCGAGCAGGACGCCGAGAAGCGTGTATGTCAAAAACTTCTTCATCTTCTTTTAGTGTTTGTCGTAATAGGCTTTCATCAGATACCACGCTTTCTTGCGGTATCCCTGATCGGAAACCAGCCCCTTGCGGTTCCAGCCCTCCTGGTTGGCGGGGTGGAAACGGAACGGCGAGCGGAAGTCGAACAGAATCCACGGCGACACGCCCCGCAGGTTGGGGATGTTCTCGAACATGCGCAGGTTGTCGCGGTAGAGGGCCTCCTGATACTCCTCGCTCCACGAGCTGGCCACATCGGCCGGGCCGTGCTGGCCGTAGAGCGCCTCGCCGCCGAATTCGGAGATGATCAGCGGTTTGCCGCGCGCCACGTCCCACACCGCCTTGTCGGGCGTGAGGGGCCACGGGTGGTACCAGCCCATGTATTTGTTGATGGCCACGACATCCAGTTCCCCGATGAACGGGTCGTCCATGACGAACAGCTGCCGCTGGCGGTCGAAACGCACCAGATCGAACGCCGCAACGATCAGGCGCGTGTCGTCGATCTCCCGGCAGCATGCGATCAGGTGGCGCAGGAAGGCGTTGCGCGGCCCGGAAGGCTGCGTCTCGTTGGCCACGCCCCAAAACGTCAGGGCGCAGCGGTTCTTGTCGCGCGCGACCATCTCGCGGATCATGCGGCCCGCCTTTTCGCGGGTTTGGTCGTTGGCGAAGTCGATGCCCTGCCAGATGGGAATCTCCTCCCAGAGCAGGAAGCCCATCTTTTCGGCCAGCCGGACGATATGTTCGTTCTGCGGGTAGTGCGCCAGACGGATCATGTTGCAGCCGAGTGCCTTGGCCTCGCTGAGCAGCATCACGGCGTCGGTCTCGGAGTGTGCCCGGCCCATGCGCTGGGGGATCTCTTCGTGGAACGAGATCGACTTGAGGAACACGGGCGAGCCGTTGAGGACGATCTCTTCGCCCTCGGTGCGGATATTGCGGAACCCGATCGACTCCTCCACCCGGTCGCGGTCCGTGGAGACGATCACCCGGTAAAGTTTCGGATCCTCGGGGGACCAGCGTTGCAGTTTTCTGACCCGGAACGACGCCGAGGCCGTACCGGTCGCTCCGGCAGTGACGGTCCGGTCTACGTTCAGTTCGGGAATCTCGATCCGTACGGCCGTTCCGGCAGCGGCGCCCGCCAGCTGCACATCGGCGTCGATCCGGTCGTCGGAATCCTTGCCGAGGCGGATGAAATAGTCCCGGATAAAAGCGTCGGGCACGCTGACGAGCATCACGTCGCGCGTGATGCCGCCGTAGTTCCACCAGTCGAAGGCCATCGCCGGGATGGCGTCCGTGGTGCGGGTGTTGTTGACCTCCACGGCCAGAAAGTTGCCTTCGGGCTTGAGGCGGCCCGTCACCTCGATCTCAAAGGGTGTGAATCCGCCTTCATGGGTGCCGATCTCCTCGCCGTTGAGGTAGACCCGGCAGCGGTAGCTGACGGCCCCGAAATAGAGGAACTGCCGCCGGCCGGCCTGCTCGGGGGCGTCGAACCGCCGGGCATACCACACCGTGCCTTCGTAGTATTTCAGCTCGGGCATCTGGCAGTTCCAGTCCGAAGGGACGTCGAGCCGCAGGCCGTTGTCGAACGAATATTCGTAGAAATCGGTCTTTCCCTCCGGCTTGCGGTTGAGGTAGATCTTGTTTTTGCGGCCCTGATCGTAGAGATCGACGATGGCGTCCCACTTTCCGTTGAGCGACTGCACGTCGCGTCCGTAAACGTTGGTGATCAGCTCCTGGGCTGCGATGTCGGCCGCCGCGAGCAGCAGCAGAGCAAATGACAGGATGAATTTTATCGGTGTTTTCATTGTTATCAGGATTTGTGGTTCGTCAGCGGATCAGTTCGTAGCGGTACATCGCGTAGTCGTTGGGCGCGGGAAGTTCCACCTCCAGCGTTCCGCGGCGTCCGGTCTTTTGCACGGCGGCCTTCCCGCTCCCCAGCACCGGCGTGAGGCGCACTTTCGAGTTCTCGGGGAGCCACGTTTCGATCCGGGCCTTCCGGTCGGGGTTCTGCTCGCGGAAGAAGATCAGGTAGCCCCGCTCGCCGTCGACCGACTGGAATCCGGTCCACGAACGGCCCGACGGTTCGTCGCCCACGGGGAGGATCACTCCGCGGTGGAAATCGAGCTGCACCTCTTTGTAGCGTTCGATCAGCGCGCCGATGCCCAGCGCCTCTTCGGGCAGTCCGCTCGCCTCCATCCAGGCCAGCGGCTGTCCGGCCATGGTCGTTGCGAAGAGGTATTCGAAACTGTAATTGGCCGGGGCGAACGGGTCGCCGGCATATTTTTCCGTATTGCGCCATTTGTTGAGGAACTCGATCTGGAGCTTCTCCGCGGGGACGTATTTGGAGAGCATCCACAGGTTGCGCAGCGTCCAGTAGGGGTAGTAGTTCTGCCAGTCGGTGTAACGGTTTTCGAGGAAAATGTTGCCGTACTCGTTGAACATGTGGTAGCCTCCGCGGTGTCCGGCCGTGGCGTCGAGGTTGAAGACCACTCGGCCGCCCGTCCGCTCCAGCACGCGGTCGAACAGCCGCCGCAGGTTGCTTTCGGAGCGTTTGTCGGGGATTGCCAGTCCGTCGATCTTGAACGTGCGGATGCCGTACTCGTCGTAGAGACCGACGAGGGCCTGCGCGTCCTTCTCCCAGTCGGCATAGCCGTCCTGTACGCTCGGGTTGAACCAGAGGCAGATCTCCACGCCCAGTTCCCGGCCCAGCTCCACGACAGGGTGCAATCCCCGGGGGTATTTCTCCGGGTCGGGCTTCCAGTAGTCGGGATTGTCCCAGATGTTTTTGAACGACCCCTTCGCCACGGCGGAGTTGGGGCTTTTGCCCACCTGCCAGCCGTCGTCGATCTGGAAATGCGTGATGCCCAGATGCGCGGCCTTGCGGACCTCGGCCAGGCAGAACCGTTCGTTCACCTTCGTGTCCTGGCTGCGGTCGCCCCATGTGTTCATCATCACCATCTCGTCGCGTCCGGGAAGCAGCTTCCGTAAATTTTTCTGGTAGCTCCGCAGGGCCGTCAACTGTTCGAGTTCTCCGCCCGACCAGACTCCGAGGACGCATCCGTAGGCTTTCACCCACTCCCCTTCGCGGAGGTCCTTCTCCGTCACGCCCAGTCCCGTCACCGTGAAATCGCCGAACTCCGCCGTGAAGTCCCCGCCGCCATAGGCCAGTTGCACGCCCGAACCGGGGGCTTCCTTCAGGAAGAAGAGCCCGCGGCCGTTCTCGGCGTTGCGGGCGAAGAGCAGGTTGCCCCGGTAGCTGTTTTTCCGGTAGGGAATGACGTCGGTTTCGAAGACCAGGTTGTTGTTCCAGTCCGTGACGTCCTGGAACTCCACGATCCGCGTATGCCAGTGGAACCCGCCGGGGTTGAACCGGTCGAGGGTCGCGGCGACCGGCTGCGACTGCATGTCGGCGGTCGATTCGATGTTCTTGCGGTCGGCGGCGTTGACCGTCCGGCTGTCGGGAAGCTGTGCGGCGCTGCCTTTGAGGTAGGTGTCGCAGGCGATCGCCGGAGTGTCGGCGCAGATGCGGTAAATCCGCCGCACGTCGAGCGTTCCCAGCGAAAATTCCACGGTGACTTCCAGCCGCGCCGGATGGATGTCGGTTTCGGCGATCCGTTTCGTCGAGCAGCGTCCGCCGGTGCTTCGGGTATCGCCCGCGACCTTGAAGTCGGGCGTCAGGGAACGGGAAGTCCACACCTGTCCCGACGAAAAGTCGGTCAGGCTCTGCGTCATCAGGTTGCCGCCGTTCCAGACGAACCGGCGTTCGATCCGGGAGTTGCCGATCGTCAGGGTGTCGTTCTGCAAACGGCTGTAACAGCCCTCCTGCGGGAAGGCGGACGTGCCGCAGAGCAGCATCGTGAACAGTATCGGGAGTGTGTGTTTCATGGTCGGGATTCTATTTTGCCGGCAGGATTCTGCGCATCGTGTCGGTAAAGATCGCAGCCATCCGCTGCTGGATGTATTTGTCTTGGCCCCGCTGGGGATGCCACCCGTAGGCGACGCCTTCGATGGTTTGCGTGTCCTGGGCGTGGAGCAGGCTCTGCTGGGTCCCGGTGGCCGGGTTCGGAGTGTCTTTCGAGAAGCCGATGTTCCTGTCGAACTCCACGAGCGGCAGGCCCCACCGTGCGGCGAGGCGCCGTATGGCGGCGTTGTAGGTTGTCCGCGCGTCGTGCCAGTCGGTGCAGAGGACGATGACGGCGGGTTTACCCGATTTCGTGCCGTAGTACTTCGATTTCGGGTCGTCCTTCAGGGCGTAACACTCGCTTTGGTAGCGTTTGATGACGTAATCGAACGCCGCGGCGTAGTTGCTTCGGTCGAACGGCGTCGTGTAATCGGTGTACTTCTCTTTCAGGCCGCCCGTGGCCGAGACGTCGCGGTTGTGGACCTGCATGATGACCAGCGCATCCATCTCGTCCAGCTCCCCGGCGTTCCAGAGCGTGCCCTCGGCCATCCGGTTGGCCGTGTCGGCGATCGACTCGCCGCCGATGGCCCGGTTGATAGCCCGGGCGTCCAGTTGCCGGCAGCCGATTTCGAACCAGCCGTTCTGCGGCGAGGCGAACGAGGCCCCGGTGAGGAGGATCGTATATTTCGCGTTCTCCTGCGCTGCGGCGTGTCCCCATGCGAGGGGCAGCGCAAGCAGCAGTGTCAGTAGTTTTTTCATTGTCGTTTTCAGTCGTTGCGCAGTGCGCGGGGCGCTTTCAGAGAACCGCCCGTGTTGAATTTCTGGTTATCGGGAATCCCCTCTTTTCTGCCGACGCCTTCGCGCATCAGCCTGCGGAGTTCTCCGAGGTGTTTCTGGTAGATCAGGCGGGGCGAAGCGTCGTATTTGCGGCACAGCGAGGCTGCCATGCCGACCACCTCGCCCATCATGCCCGTCGTGCGCATCACCCGCACCGTTCCGAGGGCCACGTGCGTCACGCTGATGTTCCGCCCGGCCATGAACAGGTTGTCCACGTTGCGGGAGTAGAGACACCGGTAAGGCACGGCATGGGGATAGATGTGGATGTGTTTGGTCGCGGCCTTGAACTCCCGGCCCGGGAAGCGCACGGAGTTGAGCGAATCGGGAAAATGCAGGTCGATGTCCCACGTCGCGGTGAACGAGGCGTCTTCGTGGAAGACGTTCTTGTCGATATCGTCCTGTTTGAGGACGTAGTCGCCCAGAAGCCGCCGCGATTCGCGTTTGCCGGCCACATAGGCCACCCAGCCCAGCTCGCGGTTGCGGTACTTGGCATTGTCTTTCAGGCCGTTCTTGAGAAAGCTCCAGTTCGAATAGATCACCAGCAGGCCGTAGTCGCGGATGCGTTCGAAATCGCGGATCTGGTCGAGGTTCATGCCCGTCTCCCATTTCCATTCGCCCATCGTCACCCGCTCGCAGTTTTCGGCGTTGAACTCCACGCCGTAGCTGAACGTCGGGAACGAGGTTTTGCGGCCCGTGTCGACCGAATACCATTGGACGGACGAACCCATCGTCATCCGGTCGGCGGTTTCGGGCGCCAGCGTTTCGCCGAATTCGTCGCGGCTCTCGCGGCCCATGCGGTAGTCGGCTCCGGCCAGGAATCCGACGGTTCCGTCGCCCGTGCAGTCGGCGAAAAGCGGCGCTTCGAGCGTCGTCTCCTCCCCGGTTTCGATGTGGCGGACGATTACGGATTTTATCCGGCCGCCCTCTTTGTTCACCGCTACGGCGCGGCAGCTGGAGAACAGCTTCACGTTCTGCTCCCCGGCGATGAACGCACTTTTCTTCGCGTCCTCGTAGTTTTCGGCCGGCCGGGCGTTGCCTTCGCGCGAGTGGCCGAATTCGCGGATCATGCGGCCCAGTCCCTCGTTGGGGCCAAGCTCGATGACGCCGCCCAGATGCACGCGGATTTCGGAGCTGTTGTTGCCGCCCAGCACCGGGCGGTCGTTGACCAAAGCGACGCTGCACCCCAGCCGGGACGCCGCGGCCGCGGCGCACATGCCTGCGATGCCGCCGCCCACGACGACGAAATCGAACGATTCGGCGGTTTGCGGCGTTGCGGGGATGCCGAGCATCCGTTTGCGGAATGCAGCGAGTTCCGCGCTTCCGGACGGAGGGACGTCGCCCTCTTCGGTGGTGAAATAGACGGCGTCGCAGCGGCCGTCGAATCCGGAAAGGTCGGTCAGCGAAACGCTGACCGGACCTTTCCGGACGGAGACCTTTCCGGCGCACTGCCACATCCACTCGCTGCCCGTGCAGCCGAGCGTCGCGGACAGTTTCCGGCTGCCGACCCGGAGGGCGAACTTTCCGGGACCTTCCCCGTCGTACCAGGGGGCGACCCAGTTGAACGTCCGGACGTAGACCCGGTAGGTTCCCGTTTCCGGGAATTCGACCGTCGTCACGGCGTCCGCCACGGGTTTGCCCATGCCGTGCGCGATGAGGTAGGGCGAACCCATCTGGTCCATGAACTGCTGGTCCACGGCCCACCCGCCCTTGTCGCGGAAACTCTCGGCCTCGACCAGGACGCCGCTCCCGAAGGAGGCGGTGACGGACAGCAGCAGCGCTGCGGAAAGCAATGCAACCCTCTTCATGGTTTTTCAGGCGTTAGTTGATCTGTACTTCGTGCAGTTTCACCCAGCCTTCGGCCGTCTTTTCGTTGTTCACGGCGAGCTGGATGGCAGGCCGGTTCTCCTTCGTCGTGTCAACGATGGCGATGCCCCACGTGTATTTCCCCGCGGGAAGATCGACGGCCGGCGTTTCGAAGGTGTAGGAGAAGGGCTTGCTCTCGACCCAGGTCGAAGGCTCGCAGTCCTTGTCGACGAAGACCTTCTGCGCCTTGTCCGAAGCGTCGATCAAAGCGAAGGCCACCTTGTATTTGTAGTTCCACTGCGGCAGGTTGTTCGGGAAATAGCCCCAGCCCATGTTGCGCCAGCGCGAAGCGACCTTGACACGGCTGCCTGCGCTCACCTGGTCGGGAACGATCACCTGGTCGGGATAGAGACGGTAGCCGCCTTCGGAGACGAAGCGCTGCACGAGGCTGAAGGCATCGTTGAACCACGACTCGGTCTCCTGGCCGACACGGAAGTCCATCATGTTGACGCGGGCTTCGGCCGAGGAGTCGAATTCGCCCTGGCGGACATCTTCGGGGTGTCCCTGGCGGTAGCCGGCCGGGTCGTTCCAGTAGCTGTGGCTGCTGACGATATATCCGCCCTCCATGATGATGGGGACCTTGTAACGCCATTGTGCGGCGATTGCCTTCTCCCAGGTGCTGTAACCCCAGCTGGAGTTGTTCATGCCGAAGGCGTCGGAGCGGATGCAGTAGCCGTTGCTGATGGCCAGGGCCACGAGGCTTTCGCTGTTCGGGTTTGCCGTGCCCTGGCTCGTGGGATGGCCCAGTACGCGGTGGTAGTTGATCACCAGGGGAACCTTCGTGAAGTGTTTGGCGTAGAGCTTGGTGATCCAGTCGAGGACTTCGCGCTTCACCGTTTCCGTATTCTCATCGACAGCCGATACGTCGTCCTTGTTGTAAGCCACGCTGTGGCCCTCGCCCCACTTGCCGAGGCCGTAGCCGTCGATGAACGAGGTGTATTCCGGATCGTTGAACTCCTCGGCGAGGGCTGCGACGAACTTCTCGTAGTAGCGCTGGAAGATCGGGTCCTGCGGCATCGGGGTCTTGCGGTCGGGGTATTTCGGCTCCGACATCGCGTATTCGGCTCCGGCATCGTAGACGAACTGGGGCGTATTGGCGCCCTGGTCACGTCCGTCCACCACAACGCGGAAAGCGATGGGGAGTTTCAGCTCCCGGGCTTTCTGAACCAGTTTGTAAACCTTCGAATCGGGGTCTTTCCAAGCGTACTGCCCGTCTGCGGGATTCAGCACGGACCATTTCGTGCGGATATAGCAGGCCGAAGCGTAGTCCGCCACCCTTACGTTCTTTCCGAGCAGCGGTACGTAGATCTCCTTGTCGAAATAGGAGGGATCGTAGTCCGCGCTGACATACATCACCCAGCCGTTGAGCGGGTTGTGCAGCACTTCCGACTTGTTGTAGGCGGGCTTTACGGTCACACCGGCAACTTGGCCGCCTTCTTCGCCGCCGCCGTTGTCCTTCGAGCAACCGCAGGAAGCGGCGCAAAGAAATGCTGCCAGAAGACAGCCGGTCATCAGATTTCTCATGTGTATCATGTTGCTGTTTTTACGATTGATTGTCGTTGTAATGGAATATTGCCGTATCTTCCTGTCGGCCGGAACCCAGTCTCCATTCCGATACGGCAATATTTTTCAGTCGTGCGGTCCGGCGTTATTTGTTCCGGGCCAGGATCGTTCCGTGACGCAGATCGAAGATCAGCAGGTCGGAAGCGGGGATCGTGTAATACGAGTTGCGCGTCTCTCCGTCGGCGCCTCCGTGCAGTTCGCCCACCTTGCCGAGAGTCAGCGTGAGGTTCTGCTTCTTGCCTTCTGCCGTCAGCGGACAGGTGAAGCAATAGGCATTGTTCTGGTTGTAATCCGCATCGCCGACCGAGAAATTCTGGGCTACGCAGAACTTCATGCCGCTGGAAAGTTTCGTGCCGTTGTGTTCTTCGGCGTCATAGATCAGGATCTGCGGGTCGGCGAAGCTCTGCTTCAGGTTGAGTTTGCGCACGCCCCAGCCCGTACCTGCTCCGTAGGCGTAGAGATCGAGCACTTCGATCGTTGCCTCGGGATTGGCTTCCGCTCCGCTCGGGTGGAATGTGACGGACAGCGGCTTCAGGTCGGTCGCCGACGAGTAGATGCGCACCTGCTTGTTCTCCATGTCGATCAGCAGGCGGTAGTTGCCAGCGTTCGGGATATTCCACGAAACGGGGGTTTCCGTCATCTTCACGTCGACAAGCTCCCCGTCGCGGAGCGCGCCGTTGCCGTCGCTCGGAACGATGTAGTAGGTCTGACCCTCCAGCTCGACGGGAATCTGCAACTCGCCGATGCTCAATTCGCCGTACCAGGCATAGAGGTTCGCATTCTCGACCGTCTTTTCGATCTCCGTCACGCTGCTGATGGCCGTGCCGGAAAGCGACACCTTGTCGGCATCGAAGACATCGACCTTGATCGGGGTTACGGTCACCTCCACGGTGCGCACTTCGGGCATTTCGTATGTGGGGCCGCCCGCATACTCCGCGATGACGCGGAACGCCAGTGTGAAGGTCTTGTTTACGGGCACCTTCCAGCGCTCGTTAGCCCAGTTGTTGATTTGCTCGGAGGTGTAGCTCCGGCTGAAGATGCCGTCGTCTTCGCTCGTCACGATGGCAGTGGACGAACCGAAGTTGTTGTTCAGCAGGTCCAGTTTGGTCGTGTAGGACACCAGATACTCGTCGGGCATCGGACGCGCGGGCGTCCAGTCGAAGGTCAGTACCGTAGCCGAAAGGTCGTTTTCGTCCAAAGCGATCTGGGAGGCGGAGGCGGTCAGCTCCAGAGTTTCCCGGACCGGGTCGCTGTCGTGTTCGTACGGGTCCCATTCACAGGCCCACTGGCCGAGTGCGAAAAGGGTCAGCAGCGACAGGTTGCATGCAAATTTTATCTTTTTCATAACTGTTTTTTTCGTGGTTGCTGATACGGTCCGGAATCTGCCGGACACATTCTTGTCTGATCCGCCCGGAGGCGGGGACGAAGGTTTTTAGCCTTCGTAACCTTCATATCCGGGATTCTGCGGGAAATTGCCGACATTCGCGTCGCGGATAGCCTGCGGAATGGGCCACAGCACGTGGAAATCCTGGATGAGGTCGCGCGCCTCGGGGTTGTACTTTCTCACGCGTTCGAGCAGTTTGCCCGTGCGTATCAGCGTGAAGCGGCGGCTCTCTTCGCCGTAGAGTTCGCGGATGCGCTCGTCGAGCAGGAAATCCATCGTCATCTCCTCGTCGGAAACGTCGGACACTTTGGCGCGGCGGCGCACTTCGTTCACGGCATCGGCGGCCTTATCGGGCATGTCCTGACGCAGGTAGGCTTCGGCCAGCAGCAGGTAGGTCTCGGCCAGGCGGAATTTCATGCGGTCTTTGTATGCGCCGGTAAGCTGGAGGTTTTCCTCCTTACCGAAGAAAAATTTCTTCAGCGCCGGGAAGAGCTGGGCCTGCGACCACGATTTGTCGTCGATGGGGCATTTTTGTCCCAGTTTGTTGGGCGTCAGCGGGTTGTTGTAGTACCAGTTGCGCTTGATGTTGTACTCCGAGTTGCGGATGTCGCCGTCTTCGAAGATGCCTTTTTCCTGAATATCGGGGAAACCCTCCTTTTCTCCGGCCGTCGTGGCGTTGGTTCCCTTGACGCCGATCCACCACTTCAGCGGATAGATCTGCGCCAGGCCGCGGCCGCCGAGCGAGTCGGCCAGTGCGAATCCGTCGATGGCGTGGTACTGGGGATTCCAGGCGCGGCGGGTCCAGTCGTCGGAATTCGTGCCGCCGCCGACCGTGTTGTACTGGAACTGCATGACCCAGATACTCTCGGTGTTGCCGGCCGAACGGTTCTGATTGTTTTCGACGAACATGTCGCTGAAATAGTCGCCGGGATCGTTCTTGGCGTTGCCGAAGCGGCTTTTCATCAGACTGTAATACGGGCAGTCGATCACGTCCTGGGCATTCTCCTCGGCCAGCTTATAGTCGCCTTCGGCGCCGCGCAGCAGGTACATTTCGCTCAGCAGGTGGCGTGCGGCCCACGTCGTAAGCTTGCCCTCCTTCACGTTGTCGGGATTGTCGGGAAGGTACGTCTTGGCAAATTCCAGGTCTTTGATGATGTTGCCCAGCACCTCGATCTTGGGATCGCGCGAGAACGAGAGCAGGAAGGGCTTCTGGATGGTTTCGACCCAGGGCACGTCGCCGTAGAGGTAGACCAGCGTGCGGTAGGCGTAAGCCCGGAAGAAACGGGCTTCGGCCTGGTAAAGCTGTTTGTCGGTGGGATAGTCCCAGTTGTCGTTCTTTTCGGAATAGATCAGCAGTTCGTTGGCCGAAGCGATCAGGTTGTAAGCCCAGTTCCAGTACGAGCCGACGAAAAGCGTCGACGGGTTGAGCGTCATTTCGGCGAACGGAACCAGCGAACCGTCGCGGACGGTTCCCATGCGGCAGAGGTCGGTCGAAATCTGGAGCACCTCGTAGGCGCAGGCGCCGTTGTGCATGAAAGCGCCGTTTTCACCCCAGGTGTTGTATTCCGAGCGGGCGATGGCGTAGAGCCCCGTGGCTCCCACCTCGAAGCCCAGTGAACTGGTGTAAGTGTTGTCGGGGGCCAGCGAACTTTTCAGATCCTCTTCCAGGAAGGAGGTGCAGCCCGCAGCTATCGAGAGGATCGAACTCGCGATGCCGATCTTGATATAATTCATCGTTTTCATAGTCAGGTCTTGATTAGAAGGTTAAGGTTAATCCCAGTACGTAGGAACGGGCGGTCGGGAACGATGCGAACCAGGTGTTGTCGTAGTTCAGCATCTGGCGCATGTTGGAGAAGGCGCAGACGTTGTTCACGCTGAAATTCACGTCGATGGCGTTCAAGCCGATCCGGCGGACGAATTTCTGATTGACACGGTAGCCCAGCGTGATGTTGCGCAGCTGCACGTAGTTGAGCTTCTTGTAGTAGCCGTGGCTGAAGGAGGCCTGGTAACCCGGCGAAACGACCTCTGCGTCGGGGGTCTCCGGCGTCCAGTATTTCACGCCGTGGATGTAGTTGCCCGAACCGAACGTATACGAGGAGATGTTGGCCACGTTGTCCGTCATCCACTTGCCGAAGACGCCGTTGAACAGGAACGAGAAATAGAAGTCCTTGTAGGAGAAACGGTTGCCCATCGACATCGTGAAGCTCGGCTGTTTGCTGCCGATCACCTTGCGGTCTTTGGAGTCGATGACGCCGTTGCCGTCGACATCCTCCAGTTTGGCGGCTCCGGGCGTGGCTCCGGTCTGGTGGGCCACCTCCTTGCCGTCCTTGTCGATGAACGTGAACTCGTCGCCTTCCTGCCAGATGCCGATCATGTTCCAGTCGTAGTAGACCGACAGCGGCTGGCCGATGAACCACTTGTTGTTGATGTCGTCTCTGCCGTCGCCGCGCAGCGCGACGATCTTGTCGCGGTTGAGCGAGAAGGTGAAGTCGGTCTCCCACCTGAAATCCTTCTTGCGGATATTCTGCGAATGGAGCGTCAGTTCGATACCCTTGTTGCGGGTCTGGCCGACGTTGTAGAGAATCTTGCTGTAACCGTTCATAATGGGAACGGTACGCGACATCAGCAGGTCGTGCGTGTTGGAGAGGTACATGTCGATCGTACCGCCCAGACGGCCGTTGAAGAACTGGAAGTCGATACCGAGGTTGGCCGTATAGGTGGTCTCCCAACGCAGGTCGGGATTGCCGATACCGTCGCTCGGCAGGTAGGCCGAGTTGGCGGCGTCGCTGTTGTCGCCCCAAATATATTTGACACCATTGGTCGAGTAGAGACGGTCGAGCGACTGATAACGTGAAATGGCGTTGTTTCCGTTGGCGCCGTATGAGAGGCGGATCTTCAGCATGTCGATCCAAGAGGCGTTGTCCTTGATGAAGCTCTCCTCGCCGAGATGCCAGGCAACGGCAGCCGAGGGGAAGAAAGCCCATTTGTGGTTTTCAGCGAAGGCCGAGAACGAGTCGGCGCGTCCGGTGAGTGTCAGAAGGTATTTGCTGTTGAAGCCGTAATTCACACGGAACATGCCCGAAACGAAGTTCTCTTTCCAGAAAGACGAACTGATGGCGATCTTGTTCTCGGCGCCGTCCATCCGGTAGAAGCTCGAGTCGTCGTTTACGAAGCCTTCGCCGCTTTGCGAAGCGGCTGTATACTGGGCCTCCTGCATGGAGAAGAGACCTGTGAAGTCGATGTGATGTTTGCCGAAATTCCGGTCGAATTTAAGCACGTTCTCCCACGTCCAGTCCGTCGTGTGGTTGTTGGCCAGCTCGGCGCGGCCGTCGACTTTCTTACCCGTTACGGTGTTGCGGCCGTAGTAGGTTCCGTTCATCTGGCTGCGGTAGTTGTAGCCGAACTGCGACCGGAAAGAGAGCCCTTTGACCGGAAGTTTGAGATCGAGGAACCCGTTGGCCATGAAGTTGCGGCCCGTGCGTTTCTGGTCGGCGTTGACGTCCTTCATCGGGTTGGGCAGGTTCGAGTAGTCCATCGGCTCCTCGTAGTAGGCGCCGGTCTCGTCCTTGTAGATGCCGTAGGGGCTTTGCTTGATGGCATGTTCGAGGTTCGGCGTCGCACCGCCGGTCTCACGGTTCACGAACTGCGTGGTGAGACCTACGGACAGCCAGTCGTTCATTTTCTGGTTGATGCTGGCATAGACGTTCGTGCGCTGGTAATTCGAATTGTAAACCACGCCGGGGTTGTCCAGGTAGGAAACCGAGGCCATATAGGTGGTCTTCTCGTTGCCGCCCTGGAAGCTCAGCTGGTGGTCCATCGTGAAGACCGTGCGGAAGACGTAGTCCTGCCAGTCGTTGGTGATGCCCTTGGCGTAGTTTACCTTCTCGCTGGCGCTGATAATCGAACCTACCAGCGGATCGAGCTGCTCGCCGCTGTAATTGTTCTTGAGCCGGCCCATGTCCTGTTTGAGGCGGATGAACTCGTTGGGACCCATGGTTTCGATGCGCTGCATCGGCTCGGCGATGGCGAGCTTCGTTTTGTAGGTGACATGGAATTCGCCCTGCGAACCCCGCTTGGTCTGGATCAGGATGACGCCGTTCGAGCCGCGCGAACCGTAGATGGCCACGGCCGACGCGTCTTTCAGCACCGACATGTTCTCGATGATGTTCGGGTCGAGGTCGGCCAGTCCGCCCGAGTAGGGAATGCCGTCGAGAATGATCAGCGGGTCGTTGCTGGCCGTCAGTGAGTTCTGGCCGCGGATCAGCAGGGTCTGGTTGCTGCCCGGCGCTTCGTTGCCGGTCGTGATGTTCAGACCGGCGACCTGGCCGACCAGACGGTCCATCAGGTTGTTAGTCGAGACCATTTCCAGCGTCTGTTTGCTGACGACGGCGAGACCTCCCGTGAGGTCTTTCTTTTTCTGCGTACCGTAACCCACGACGACCACTTCGTCGAGGGACTGGGCGTCTTCGGTCATCGTCACGTTTACGACATTCGATGCGCCGAGTTTCACTTCCTGGTCGGTATAGCCCAGACAGGTGAAAAGAAGCGTCGAGGATGCGGGAACTTTGATTTCATAAACACCTTGCGTATTGGATACGGCTCCGTTGTTGCTTTTGCCGTCCTTTACCACGACAACGACTCCCGCCAGCGGGGCGCCGCTTCCGTCGGTGATTTTACCGGTTACTTTGACGTCGTTCTGCTGGGCGAACGACGGTGTTGCAGACAGCAGGAATAAGAGGGAAATCGTCAGGCTGCCTATAAGCTTTTTGTACATGCTCATTATCATAAAAGGTTTCTTTTTGGTTGGTGCTTGTATCTCCGTTATAAAGGGATTGTCTGGAGGGGCGGGAGACATTTCGTCGCCTGGTGTGGTTTTCCGATCATCTTTTCATAGGTTTCAGGTTTTAATTTTTAAATTTTTTATGTATTTCGAGGGAAAAGCGGACGCCGGGGACTTCGGACCCCGTATTGCAAAGGTCAATAAAACGGGGCGACCGGATGGGCGTCGTTTATTCGGAAATGGTTCCATTTCGTACGGAGGGGTAAAAAAAAGGAGCATATCCGGGCGCTGCGGGCGCTGCGCAGACCTGCGAAGAGTCCCGTCCGGACAAAATGAAACCTCCCTGCCGGTCGCGCGGGGCGACGGCGGGAAGGTTTCTGCGGGCAGATGCGGACGCTGCTCCGGCGGATACGAAAGCACGAGATATTCATAGCCGGTTCGGTCGGCTCCTTTCGTGCGGTTTGCGTCAGGATTTCTTCTTAAATTCGGATGGGGTCAGTTCGAAATGCCGTTTGAAACAGATGCTGAAATATTTGGGATTGGCGAATCCCGTCAGGACCGAGATCTCGGAGATGGTCAGGTCCGACTCCCGGAGCAGCTGGGCCGACCGTTTCAGCCGGACGTCCATGATGAACTCCTTGATCGACATGCCCGTGATGTCGTTGATCTTCTGGTAGAGGAGCGTGCGTCCGATCGACATGTCCGACACGAACGAATCCACGTTGTAGTCGCTGTTGTCCATGTTCCGTTCGATGTAGTTCATCGCCTTTTTCAGCAGTTCCTCGTCCATCGACGAAATGGTGATCTTCGACGGTTCGGCGATGTACTTCTTGCTGTAACGCTCCTTGAGTTCCTGCTGGGTGCGGATGAGGTTGGCAACCTGTTTGAGCAGGAAATCCATATCGAAGGGCTTGTCGATGAACACGTTGGCTCCGCATTCCAGTGCCTTGATCTTGTTTTCGGTGTTTTTGCCCAGAGCCGAAAGCATGATCACCGGGATATGGCTGGTCTTGATGTTCGAACGCAGCGAGCGGCATACCTCGAAGCCGTCGGCTTCGGGCATCATCAGGTCGGTGATGACGATCTGGGGGCAGATTCTCTCCGCTTTGGCGATGCCTTCGCTGCCGTTTGCCGCGGTGTATACGTTGTAGTGTTTCGACAGCCGTTGTTCGAGGTAGCTCCGCAGGTTGGGGTCGTCCTCGATGACCACGATGTTGCACGCCTTGCGGTCGTGCCGGTCGTTGGGAGCCATGACGTCGGATTCGGTCAGCAGGTTGTCGATTTCGGAGACCGTGTATTCGTACGATTCGGCGGCGCTGTCGGTCTTTTCGGCGTTGAGCGTGAAGGGCAGGACCACCGTGAACGCGACTTTCGAGTTGCCCGAACGGAGGGTGATGGTTCCGTTGAGGTTGCCGACCAGCTCCTTGACGATGGCCAGTCCCAGGCCGCTGCTGCTCTCGAATTGGGGACGGCGGTCGGAGAGGTGGTTGAACGATTCGAAGATGGCCTCCTTCTTGTCGTCGGGGATTTCCGCCCCGGTGTTGGTGACCGTGAAGGCGATGTATTCGGTGCCGGCGGCCGGCGGAGCGGACTCCGGGCGCTGGTCCTGCCGCGCCGGGTAGATTCTCACGCCGACATAGCCGTTTTCCGAGGCGTACTTGATCGCGTTGGAGAAGAGGTTCGTGAAGATTTTTTCGATCACGTCGTGGTCGAACTTGGTGTAGAAACTTTCATACTGGGAGTTGAAGCCGGTTTCGATCCCCTTCTTGTTGGCGTAGAACTCGAACAGCGAGAAGATGCTGTCGATGAAGCGGATCAGATCGCCCGGCTGGCGGTTCAGGGTGATCTTCTGGCTCTCGATTTCGCGGAACTGAAGCAGTTGGCTGATCATGCGCTGGATGCGCCCCACGTTCTTCTCGATCAGGTGCACGTAGGCATTGCCAGGCGCATTGGCGGGCAGGTGTTCCTTGAGCTGTTTCAGCGGGTCGACGACCAGCGTGAGCGGAGTTTTGAGGTCGTGGGAGATGTTCGTGAAGAAGTTGATCCGGGCCTGGGTCAGCTGCTTCATGTTCTGTTCCTTGATCCGCTCCAGTTCGAGCCGCTGTTCGAAAATCTTCTTGTTGGTGAAATACCGCCAGATGAAGTAGGCCACCGCCGAGAGCAGCGCCGCATAAACGAGGTAGGCCCAGCGGGAGAGGAAGGGCGAGGGGTGCACCCTGAAGCCGAGCGCCGAAACCTCGTCGCCCCACAGGCCGTCGTTGTTGGCCGCCTTGACCTCGAAGACATAGTTTCCGGCGGGCAGGTTGAAGAACTGCACCGCCTTCTGTCCCTGCGGCAGCAGGGACCATCTTTCGGAGTGTCCCAGCAGGCGGTAGGCATACTGGTTCTTCTCGGCGTTCAGGTAGCTGTTCGCCGAGAAGCGGATTTCGAAATTCGACTGCCGGTGCGACAGTTCGATCACGTCGCCCTCGCCTCCGCGGTAGGAGAGCGTGGAAATGGCTTTCTCCAGAGGCGAGTTCTTGGCGCCGGGCACGGCCGGCCGGCTGTTGATAAGCAGGTCCGTAAAATAGACTTTTGGCTTCTGGTCGTTGTATTTGATCTTTCCCGGGGTGAAGAGGATGAAGCCGTCCGTCCCTCCGAACAGCATTTCGCCTTTCGAGGTCTTGTAGCAAGCCCGCACGTAGTAGGCCCCGCAGCGGTTCGGGATGTCGATCTGCGATTTGCGGATCACCCCGTCGGTATGGTCGTAATAGTAAAGCCCGTCGTTGGTGCTGAACCAGACATCTTTCGAGGGGGTGTCTTCGAGGATGCCGAAGACTGTTTTGCCCTCCAGCCCTTCGCCGTTCCGGTCCCTGAAATTGACGTAACTGCCGTTGCGGCGCAGCAGGTTGACCCCGCCGCCACGGGTTCCGAACCAGATGTCGGAGTCGGAGGTGACGCAGTAGGAGCAGAGGTTGTTGACCGAATAGGGGGCCTCTGCGATGTAATGGCGCTTCAGAATCCGCCGTGTGGCGGGATCGACGACGTATGCGCCGTCGTGCCCGACGAGCCACAGGTCGCCCCGCTCGTCGTGGAACAGCGTTTCGATATGGATGCGGACGGCGTTTCCCTGTGCGTCTGTCAGCCGGACCGTCTCCACGCGTCCCGTACTCGCATCCTTGTACATCAGCTCGGCGTCCGGGTCGGTCAGCCAGATGCCCCGGTCGCCCTCCTTGGCGAAGTCATAGACGCTCAAAGGCTGTCCCGAGGCCGGATGGTTCATGTACAGGTCGGAGAAACGTCCCTGCCGTTCGTCGAAGACCCGCATTCCGCCGTTGAACGCCGAGACCAGCAGCCTGTCGTTTCCGTCGTGCCACAGCTTTTTGATCATGTTCGACGTCAGGCCGCAGCGGCTCTCCTGCGTGTAATAGACGAACCGGCCGTCGCGGCGGTCCCAGCGGTTAATTCCCCCCCCCTCCGTTCCGATCCAGAGATTGCCCTCCGAATCCTCTTCGAAACAGCTGACGATGGGATGGTTCAGCCCGCCCGGCGTGGCTTTGAAATAGTCCACGCCGTTGTCCGCGAAGGTCATGTAGGCCAGTTTGCCGCCGTATGTGCCGACCCATATCCCGCCGTCGGGATCGGGGAAGATCGACCATACCGAATTGTTGGGCAGGGAGTAGGGATAGTGGAGGTCGGAACGCAGCAGCTGCGTGCTGGCGGTAAGCGGCTCCAGCAGCAGCAGTCCCGATTGCGTCGCTACCCAGATGATGCCCTGCGAATCGAGGTGAAGCTCCTTGGCGCCGGCGGATTTCTCGTATTCGAGCGGCAGTCGGAAATACCGTCCGATCCTGCCGTTGCCGTCGCATTCGTAGAGTCCGTCCATGAGCGTGAGGACATATACCGACCCGTTGCACTCCACCACGTCGCGGATCACGCAGCTGCCGCCGCCGACGGATGCGAAGAGGACGTATTGCCCGGTCTCCCGGTTCAGGCGGTAGAGATCGCCGCCCGACGCGGCGTAAACGTACTCCTTCGTGCACACCAGCGTCAGCGTCCACCCGGGTGCGGACATCTCCGGAGGCATCGGATAGCGGGTCACGGCGGGCAGCCGTTCGGGGCTGAACGATTCGATGCCGTTGTTGCGGATCAGCCATACCGTCCCGTCGTTGTTCGCTGTGACCGAGCCGATATTGCCCTCCAGAACGAATTCGAACTCCAGCTTCCGGTAGTTGAAGCGCAGCAGCCCTTGGTTAGTCCCTACGTACAGGCCTTTCCGGTTGTCCGTGATCACCTGTCCGTAGGACCAGTAGGAATTCGGCAAGAGGTTCGTGACTAGGTCGGTCATCCGTACGAACGACGTGCCGTTGTACATGAACAGGGCGTCGTAGCCGCTGAACCACATACGCCCGACGCTGTCCTTGGCGATGCTGTGGATGCCTCCGTAATAGGAGGTCTCGGGCATGGTGTGGAAGCGGTAGTCCGGGATGTTCAGGGCATGGAGCGCCGGAGAAATCAGCGTTGCGGCGAAAAACAGCGCCGCAAACGGAATTTTCGTATATGCCTTATGTCGGGTCATCGTTTCTTCTTTAGCACAAAGTTAAAAGAAAAAGCGAAAAATGGATGCTTCGAAGCCCGGTTTTTCGGTTCTCCGCCGCCGGACCGGGCGCGCGGCGGGGAAAGCCGGGCTGCACCGCCCGGAGACGAAAAAGACGGCAGGGAAAACTCCCTGCCGTCTTTTTTATTGAATGAAGCGTTCCGGACCGGGGCGTGATTCCGGTGGGCGTTTACCGCCCCTGAAGCCCGCTTCTCAAGCGGGCGGGCGCAGAGCTGGATCGTAAGCCAGAATGGCCCGGCACCGCCCCTGAAACCCGCTTCTTAAGCGGGTTACCAGATGATTACGCGATCCTGTTCGGGCAGGAACATCGGTCCGTCGGCGATCGAGAAGGCGTCGTAGAAATCCTGCAGGTTGCGCAGCGTGGCGTTCACGCGCCATTTGCCCAGCGAATGCACGTCGAGTTTGGTGAGGCGTGCGATCTCCTCGTCGCGGATGTTCTGCGCCCACAGCGTGGCGTAGCCCAGGTAGAAACGCTGCTCGGGAGTGAATCCGTCGATCGGGGCGGGAGCCTCCCTGCCTGCGAGCGAATTGCGGTAGGCCGTGCGGGCAACGCGCAGGCCGCCCTGGTCGGCGATGTTCTCGCCGAGCGACAATGCGCCGTTGGCGAAGATCGCAGGCTGTCCCTCCTTGGCGGGCAGAACCTCGATCGCGTCGAACTGCTTGACCAGAATGTCCGTCTTGGCCTTGAACGCGGCGGCGTCCTCGTCGGTCCACCAGTTGTTCATGTTGCCGTCCTTGTCGAAATTGCGGCCCTGGTCGTCGAACCCGTGGGTCATCTCGTGGCCGATCACCACGCCGATGGCGCCGTAGTTCACCGCGTCGTCGGCGTCGGGGTTGTAGAACGGCGGCTGGAGAATGGCGGCCG
>ERZ826764.1119-NODE-1119-length-33334-cov-2.749301_pt1 | contig 33334 bp, 27 predicted proteins | sample MGYA00519870_ERZ826764 | MGnify/ENA primary metagenome ERZ826764 (study PRJEB31778, sample SAMEA3449239) | human gut metagenome | biome: human gut; feature: human-associated habitat; material: faeces | place: United Kingdom | collected 2010/2012 ...
CTTCATCTGGATAGTATGTATATTATGAAGTTGTATTAAGACATTTATGTAATAAAAATATAAAATTAAAAAATACAGGATTTACAGTATATAATATTGTATGTGCATTTGGTCTCAGCAGTATTTTTAAAAATGGACAGCCCGCAGGATGGGCACCGATTGTGGCTGTGGCGATTGCCTTAGTAATTGGATTGCTTATGTATCATGCAGCAATGCATTTGAATGGATTCATGATTCGTATTGCGGCGATGCTTATATTGCCGATGATTTTCTGGAATTATACAAATGCGATGGCAATGGACACCGTTGTTGGAGCAAATGTGAATAATGCTGGCTATGGAAGTGTTGCACAGAGTGTAAAGGCATATGCAGAGAATGGAGCAGTGCCAGTATATTACTTAACAGAAGAGGAAAGCTTTGAATCACGATATATAGAGATTATTCAGTACCTTTTACCAGAAATTTCGATTGATTATGTTCAAAGAGAAGATATAGAGAAGAACAAAGGTATTGATCAAGGTATTGTGGTTGTTGATGAAAATTGTTTTGATGTATTTGACTTATTGCCCCAATATAAAGTATTGGAATATGATAAGGGAATGATAATTTTGGCACATACAAACAATAAGAAGCTATTGGAAAAAAATGTAGCAGATGGTGAGTTCTTATCGGAAGACAAATCTTTGATTTTGACAGATAAACAAATGCATACAAAGGTAGCAGAGTCTGTAGATGCTTATATTTGGAGAAGTACAGGTGAGCAGGGGTATTTATTGTACGGACCATATATTTCGCTAAGTGCGGGAAAATATGTTGTTAATATGACAATTGATACATTAGAAGAAAATACAAATAATTTAGTTAAATTTGATGTGTATGCGGATGGGATATTGGCCGAACAAGATATTTATCTTGAGGATGAAAAGAATGAGGTATCTGTAAGTTTCACGTTGAGTGAAGATACCAATCAGATTGAGTTTCGATTATATGGATATAAAGGCTGCTATATCAAAATTAACAATATATATGTAAGACAGATGAATTAATGTTTTAAAATACGGGAGGTATAAAGCATGAGAATTGCAGTTGCAGGAACAGGATATGTAGGATTGGTCACAGGAGTTTGTCTGGCAAGCAAAGGTCATGAGGTGACCTGTGTAGATGTTGATGAAAGCAAAGTTGAAATTATGCGCCAGGGAATTTCTCCAATTTATGAGCCGGGATTAAGTGAACTCATGAAAGATAATATGGAAAGATTGATTTTTACCACAGATTATGCAAGTGCCTATAGAGGGGCAGAAGTTATCTTTATTGGGGTTGGTACTCCTGAGAAAAAAGACGGTTCTGCAAATTTATCTTATGTTTATAAAGTTGTTGAGCAGATTGCGGAAACGGTTGAGCAGGAATGTGTTGTGGTTGTTAAGTCAACGGTTCCGATTGGTACGAATGATAAGATTGAAACGTATATGATTGAACACTTAAAAAATGATATTCCTGTACATATTGCTTCAAGTCCGGAATTTTTGGCTCAGGGAACGGCAGTTAGGGATACACTGCACGCTGCAAGAATTGTTATTGGCGTTGAAAGTGATTATGCAAAGAAAGCTCTGGAGAAAGTATATGCTGATTTTGAGGCACCAAAAGTTATTACAAACCGTCGAAGTGCAGAGATGATCAAGTATGCATCAAATGATTTCCTTGCACTTAAGATTTCTTATGTAAACGAAATTGCCAATTTGTGCGAAGTCGTAGGAGCTGATATAGAAGATGTAACACGAGGGATGGGATTTGATTCCCGGATTGGTGACAAATTTCTTAATTCGGGTATCGGATATGGAGGTTCCTGTTTTCCAAAAGATACAAAGGCATTAAGTTGGCTGGCAAGTTTTAATGATAATGAAATCAAGACAATTAAAGCAGCTATAGAAGTTAATGAAAATCAGAAATTTAAGTTGATTAAAAAAGCCAGAAAATATTATGAAGATTTCAGTGGACTTACGGTTGCTGTTTTGGGATTGACCTTTAAACCGGGAACAGATGATTTAAGAGAAGCTCCTTCATTGGTCAATATACCTATTATGCTTGAAGATGGGGCAAAAGTAAAAGCATGGGATCCGGTCGGAGTAGAAAATTTTAAAAAGCATTATCAGCATGAAATTGAATACTGTGACACTATAGAAGAGACTTTGGAAAATGCGGATATTTGTTTTATATTCACAGAATGGTCAGAAGTAAAAGCATTAGACGTTTTGAAATATAAAGCATTAATGCGCCATCCAATTGTTTTGGATGGAAGAAATTGCTATAAGCTGGATCAAATGGATGGAATTGGCATTACGTATGATTCTATCGGTAGGGAGACTATCATTAGGTAGATATTTTTAGTGACATTTAGACATAATTTTTGACACAAATATATATAATTTGCTATACTTATAAAATTTGAAATGAGTATATTAAAGGGGAGAAATGAAAAATGAAATTAATTATTCAGATACCATGTTATAATGAAGCAGAAACTTTAGAAATTGCATTGAATGCACTGCCAAAACATATCGAGGGCATTGATGTTATTGAGTATTTAATTATTAATGACGGAAGCAAAGATAATACAGTTGATGTGGCTAAAAACTGGGGAGTTAATTATATTGTTAGTTTCAGAAATAATAAAGGTCTGGCTCGAGGATTTATGGCAGGTATTGATGCCTGTCTTCGCAATGGTGCTGATATTATAGTTAATACAGATGCGGATAATCAGTATAATGCAGATGATATTGAGAAACTGGTACGGCCTATTTTAAATGGAGAGGCTGGAATGGTTATCGGAGAACGTCCGATTGATGATACAGAACACTTTTCGCCGCTTAAGAAAAAACTTCAGCATTTGGGAAGTTGGGTTGTTCGTAAGGCTTCGAATACGAATATACCGGATGCACCGAGTGGATTCAGAGCTTATAGTCGAAGTACAGCGATGCGTTTGAATGTTATTAATGAATATACATACACATTGGAAACTATTGTTCAGGCAGGGCGCCAGAAGATGGCAGTTACTTCAGTACCGATTCGTACAAATGCGGAATTGCGCCCATCCAGACTGTTTAGCAGTATGTTTGGTTATGTAAAAAAATCTATGTTGACTATTGGCAGAGCATATACGATGTATCGTCCATTGGCGGTATTTTCAGGTATTGCGGCAGCATTTGGTGCTAGTGGTACAGCAATTGGATGTAGGTATTTGTATTATCGTAAAAAAGGGGAAGGATCGGGACATTTACATTCATTGATATTTGCGGACATGTTGATAATTATTGCTGTTTTGAGTGGTGTTATTGGTATTTTGGCAGATGTTATTGCTGGGAATCGTAAGCTATTGCAGGAGATTCAGTATGAACTTCGAAAAATGGATTATGGTCTAGGGCATGAGGAAAGAAAAAATGGTGAGGAAATAATGGAATGAAGAGAAAAAAGAAAAGGCTTTTAGTAACGGCATCAACTTTTCCGAGATGGGAAGGTGATACTGAACCAAGATTTATTTTAGATTTATCAAAAGCTATGCAAAAATATTTTGATGTGACGGTCCTTGTTCCATCAGCACCGGGGACAAAAAGAAAGGAAAAAATAGAAGGTGTTAGAGTCATTCGATATCATTATTTCCCTATTCACAGATGGGAAACATTATGTTATCCAGGAGCGATAGTTCCGAGAATTAAGGAGAAGAAAATAAGAGTTTTATTAGTTCCATTTTTGTTTATAGGGCTTTGGTGGAAACTTTTTAGAATACTGCCACAATATGATGTGGTTCACGCACATTGGTTAATTCCTCAGGGAATAGTTCAAGCCTTTTTTAAGAAGCAATTTATTGTTACAGGACATGGTGGGGATGTGATGTCTCTTAATCAAGGAATTATTAGAAAGTTAAAAGCAAGATGTATCAAAAATGCTAGTCATGTTACAGTCGTATCTGAAGTTCTGAAAAATGAGATTCTAAAAATATGTCCATCAACAAGTCCAGACGTTATTTCTATGGGGTGTGATATATCAAAATTTGACAAAAGCCTTAGGAAGGATGAGTTTTTTGGGCAAAATGGAAAGAAAGTTGTTTTATTTGTTGGTCGCTTGGATGAGGTAAAAGGTGTTACTTATTTAATTAAAGCGATGGCAGATCTTGATGCTAAACTTGTGATTGTGGGAGATGGACCGCTTAGGAAATCTTTAGAAAAACAGGCAGATAAGTATGCTGATAAAATTGAATTTCTGGGTGCTAAATCTCATAAAGAATTACCAGTAATATATGCATCTGCGGATATTTTTGTAATGCCGAGTATAACAACAAAGAAAGGTCAAAAAGAAGGCCTCGGATTAGTTTTACTGGAGGCGATGGCTTCGGGGCTGCCTGTTATTGGCACCAATTCTGGAGGAATTCCAGAATTGGTGAAAGATGGATATAATGGTTTCCTGATAGAAGAGAAGAATGTAAGACAATTATCAAGTAAGGTGAAAGTGTTGTTGGAATCGAATCAATTGAGGACAATGTATTCGATTAATGGAATAAAAACTGCTAGACAGAGAGATTACAGGATTATTGCATCAAAATATAATCAAATTTTGAGAAAAAGCTAAGGGAGTTATTTATGAAAAAGATTGCTTTAAATTTTATTTATTTAAGTGAGCAACATGCGGGCGGGAAAGATCAGGTTGGGCTAAATTTATTGAGAGGTTTATATGAACTTGGATATTCATCTTATTTTTTTGTGATTTGTTATGATTTTTCTATTGAAGTTATCAAAAATATTAGCCCAGATATTCAGATTGTTTCTATTAAGCCCAAATTTAGGGGAAATGAATTGATGAGAATGGCAGATGTGTCTCGTGTAAATACATTTATAATCCCTGGGATTATAAAAAGAGAAAAAGCTATATTGATTTATCACTTAAGTTGTAATAATGGATTTCGGAAATTTAAGATTCCGTCTGTGACAATACCGCATGATATTAAAGCTATTTCACATCGCACTCTTAGTGATTTAAAAATACCATTTTATAAGTATTATATATATAAAATCATGTATGCAGTCGATTTTAAAAATGCAGATTTTATTATTGCAATTAGTGATTTCGATAAAAAAGACATTGAGTCATATTATCCTAAGCGTAAAGATAAAATACATCGAAGTTATAATCCTATTATAACTGAAAATCTTCAAATAAAGACACACTTGAAAAAACGCTATATTTGTGCTTTAAATTTGCAATTTCACCATAAAAATATTATTACTTTAATAAAAGCATTTGAGAGTATAAAAGATCAAGTAAAGTATAATCTTGTTTTAATAGGAAAGGTGCCACAAAGAGTTATTTATCTAAAAAAATATGTGAGAGAACATAATTTGGAGAATAGGGTGAGGTTTACTGGATTTATTGATGATGAAAGAGTGAATTCTTTATTTTCGCAATGTATACTGTATGTGAATCCATCTATGTATGAAGGGTTTGGGATGACAGCAGTAGAGGCGATAATAAAGAAAGTACCGACATTGTTATCAAAAATTCCAGCACATTATGAAGTAACAAAAGGACTAGCATCATATTATGAACCAATTGATGATTATCAGGCTCTTGCCAGTGCCATTCTTAAGTGTTTGGATAATAGACCTACACCATCCTACTTGGAAAAAGCTAAACAAAGAATGATAGAAGAGTATGATTATTTAAATATTGCAAAACAATATTATACATTTTTTTTAAATATTATTGAAAAAAAATGATTCATTAAATTTATGGTGCAGAGGAAGTTCTCAGATAAAATTCGTTTGAATAAGAGGTTAAAACATGATTATGGAGAGAAAAACTGAAAATAAACTGGCTTCAAACATGGTTTATCAAATGGTGTATCAGAGTCTTGTTGTTTTTTACCCATTATTGACTATGCCGGTTGTTTCGAAAGCATTCGGATCAGAAATATTAGGGACTTATTCATATACGTATTCGATTGCATATTACTTTTCTTTGGTTTCAATTCTTGGAATTCAGACTTATGGGAGTCGACTGGTTGCATTTGATAGAGATGATACATCGAAATTAAAAAAATCATTTTGGCAGCTATATTCAATACAGTTATTATGTACAAGTATAGTTTTGGGGATATATATAGGCTATGTGTTCTTAGGGACAAATAATTATCCAATGACCTGGTTATTGCAAGGGACAACCATATTAATGGCAATGACGGATATTTCTTGGTTTTTTACGGGAATAGAGCAGTTTAAAACAATGGTATTGCGAAATACTATCATAAAAATTATTTCCTTAATAGCTATATTAATTTTGGTCCGGAGTGCTTCGGATTTAAATGTGTATATTTTAATTATGAATGGATCAAATATTATGGGGCAGTTAATTATTTGGCCATCAGCATTAAAAATTGTAGGAACACCGAGATTTTCGTTAAGTAATATGAAATTTCATATGCCACAAGTTATAAAGTTGTTTGTACCTATTATGGCAACAAATGCGTATGTCTTGATTGATAAAACAATGCTTGGTTTGATGAGGCCAATGGCAGAAGTTGGATACTATGAAAATAGTGATAGATTGATTAAGATGCCAGTCGGGCTTGCATGCGCGGTGAGCGCAGTGATTTTGCCGAGGGCTGCATATTATGTAAGTCATGGTCAATCTGAAAAAATAATTGAATATTTACAAAAAACATTTAAGGTAGTGTTGTTATTTGCGGTGCCTATTGCAGTTGGCCTTGCTGGTGTGGCACCAGAATTGGTACCTTGGTATTTAGGGGAAGATTTTATACCGTGTATTGGATATATTCAGATGTTATCTCCAGTTATTATTATTGTTGTAATTGGTAATATATTGAGGATGCAATACTATGTTCCAAAACAAAAGGATGCGGAATATACTAGATGTGTTGTGCTTGTGGCGATAATTAATTTTATAATTAATTTTCTTACGGTAAGGACATATGGCGGCTACGGTATAATTGTAGGAACATTGATTGGTGAAGGAGTGGGTATGTTTTACCTTGTATTTAAATCAAAGGATGAAGTGCCATACGCCAATGTAATGAAAGTGTTTGGTACATATATGTTAGCAGCATCACTAATGGGAGTTGTTATTCGAATAGTAGGGAGAAAGTTGGGAGCTTCTATATATACAAATGCTATACAGGTTTTAATCGGTGCAGTGATATATTTTATAGTGTTATTTTTGATTGGGAAGGTGACGAATTACAAGAGAAAATGAAGATGTTGAATAGGAGAACAAGTACTATGGAAATACAAATAGAGTCTAATCAAGAAGATATACATTTATCATCGCAAATGGCAGTATTTTTTAAAGGAGTTGCTATAATAATGGTAATCATATCTCATATTATCTCTAAATGTTATGATGCTAGTTATATTGCAAACCTCTTTGGAACGGGAGGAACAAGCATTTTTCTGTTATTATCGGGATATGGATTATACAGTTCATATAAGAATAAAGGAATTGAGATAAAAAGTTTTTGGGAATCAAAAATTAATAAGATATTTATACCATATATTTTGATTACGGCAATATATGGGGGGGGGGGTAAAACAGGAGCTTGGACTTAATGTTTTAATTAGGAATATTTTCTGTATAGATTATGCAAGAAATATAGATGGAACTATGTGGTACATGAGCTTTTTGTTGCTTTGGTATATAGCATTTTTTCTAATATTTTATTTTAACTTCCCTATAATTTTGAAGATTATGGGATTAATAACATTAGGGTATTGTTTTAGGGAGTATTCAAATAACATTTTTGAAGCTTGTGCATGGCAATTTTCAATCAATGCATTTGCCTTTCCAATAGGTGTGACGCTTGGATATTGTCATGAATTGAGGGATGTTTTTTTCTCAACGAAAAGGATAAAAATAGGGTATCGTGTAGGGATAGCAATTACTTGTTCAGTGATATACATATATATATGCGCATTGCAGAGCAATCGATTTGGATTGTTAGGGATAATATTATTTTTTTCATTATATAATTTTATCAAAATTATTTGCCACGGAAAAATGTGGTTGTATGGACTGTTCATAGGAGGATTTTCATATCCGATGTATCTGAGCGAGGCTAAAATTATGGATATGTTAAGTAAATATGTGAATCCTAAGGAAGAGAATATTCTTTTTTGTGTTGTTTTTTTAATTTTTTTAGTGATATTCTTAATCAGCTATAATTTTAGTGGCAAGGTATATGGAAAATATATGGAATGGTATTCTGCAAAGCAAGACCATATTAAAAAGGCAGGGAAAGAGTAAGTTGTTTTAGACGAGGAACTTTTTAATTAGAAATACTCATGAAAAGGGAGAAAACGGCATTGGAAACATAGATATATTTACTTGCTTGAAAGAGATATGCTTAATAGAAAGGTAAGAAAATGACTTTTAAATTGATTTTTATTGTAATAAATATTTGCATAGGTGTATTGACTTACATGTTTTTTGAACAGCGGCTGTTAAAAAATTGTGCTGATAGAGAAATTATATTTTGGGTATTGTTTGTAATGTTTATAAATGATGTTACGATGGCATTCATTTTAGCATTAATGGGCAGATATTCTTTGAAAGCAATGGTAAGCATTTTATTTGCTGAGACGATGGTTTTGTTTTTTACAATTCTTAAAAGCAAGATTAAGATTCATAGATATAAAATATCAAGTTTTATATCTGGAATAAATGTGAAGGTTGGCGTGGTTTTGATTGTGGCATCTATGCTATATTTCCTATTTCCTACAGAATATCTTTGGGCCCGAAGGGATCCTGCGTTATATGTTTTAAACGGTGTAAATATTGCAAAATCTGGCGGTATGGAATTTGAAGAAAATACGTTCATACGCGAGAATTATGAAGAAATTCAAAATTTTACGGATATTACATATAGAGGGTTTTATTCAGATTTTTTGGAAGGAGATGAAGAAGAACCAGGCCATCTTACATCTCAGTTTTTGCACTATTTTTCTTCTGCATTAGCAATAGGTTATTCTTTAGCAGGACTTCAAGGGTTATTTGCAGTTAATTCAGTAATTGCCTTGTTTTGCTTAATAGCGGTATACTATTTTTGTAAACAAATTTTTAATAAGAATGTCGCATTTTTATCAATATTATTTCTTGCGTGTTGTCCTGCTCAATTATGGTGTGCAAGAATACCTCAAACAGAGTTATTATATCAGCTTTTTTATGTTGTGGGCACATATATGATGTGTGTTAGTTTGTTAAAAGAAAAGCCTGTAAATGGTTTTTTCTCAGGGGTATTAATTGGTTTTATAGGATTAAATCGGATGGATTCATATGTATTAGGTATAGGTATATTTTGTTCAGCGATTTATTTTATTATATTTGAGAAAACTAAATTTAGAACAGCTATAGGGATTTCATTTGGATACATTATGTCATCTTTCATATCTATAATATACACATATACTTACTCACCCTATTATTTTATAGAACATTGGGATGTCGGAGTGTTAAAATTATTGGCATATGCGAATGTAAGTCTTGTAATTATTGAAGTTTTGGCAATAGTTATGATCAGGCTGGTGAAAGTAGATTATAATCGATTTAATATTATCAGAAAAATTGCAGACGATGGTTTAATTCGAAGTCTGTTTTTTTTGATTTTATCATTAGGGTTCGTGGCATTATACGAGATTCGACCGTTGTTGCAAAAAGGTATTAATGTGGATTGGGATTTTAATCAAAGATCTTTTGTAGAGTTTTGTTGGTATACTTCTATTTTAACAATATTGTTCTTTTTTGTGGGAATTTGGAAAATTATTTGTAAATATAGTAATGTGAGCAAATATTTTGTTTTTCTGGCAACGGGTTTATCTTCTTTAATTATTTATTTATATAAACCAGCGATAGCACCAGATCATATTTGGGCATCTAGACGATGGGTTTCTGTATGTTTCGTGTTTGTCTTTATTGTAGCAGCTTATGGAATTGAAGAAGTGCGAAAAAAAATAGATAAAAGCAGTAAAGGATATGGATATATCAGTAAAATGGTTTCAGTGGCTATTTGCTTTTTTTTACTTTTTCAATGTAGAGGATTTATTTTTACACCTATGTTACATGAAATGCAAGGACAATATGAAAAACTTGCCGAACAGTTAGATGACGATAAAGTATATTTTGCAGAAATGCCACATTACGCGAGTGTATTACAATATATATACGATAAAAATGTTATTGTTTTAGATGAAAATGGTATAGACTCTCTAGAAAAATACATCCAAGACAATGAACAGCCGATATATTATATAGGTAGCGATGTTGATATATTTGGAGATGAATTTTCTTTGAAGTTGTTATATGAGGGGGAAATTCGAGGAACATATTTAGTACAGAAAAATGCAGAATATGCATCAAAAACATATATGGTTGGAAATGCGACGAATCTTTATGAAGTGTGGTTATCCGATATGGATAAGGTGGAGGATATAACGGCATTTAGTAATAGAAATATTAAGGTGCAATATCTTTCTGAAAAACAAGATTTAATAGATTTAGAAAGACTGGAAGCCGATTTATATGGTGCGAGCACGATATTTTCGGGCACGAAGTATTGTAAGTATAAAATAGATAGGGCAATAAAAGGGACATATGAAATTAATATTTCAAAAAATAAAGAAGTATCCTTCGGGTTTGATAAATTTATATTTACTAATGACAATGGAGAGGTTTTGCATTATGGAGATTTAGGTAATGAAATCCAATTTAGTTTTAGTTGCAGTGATTTAGCAGACTTTTACCTTTATGTTTATGGGAGTCATGATTCGAATTTGATAAAAGAAGATCAAAAAGATTTATACCGTGTTGAATGTAAATATCTTACAAATCAATATGACTTTTTGTGGGAACGGCCAAAGGAATGTGCTGAATTAGCTAGTATTATTTCAGAGTATGGTGACACTGTCGAAATTGTATATGAAAATAAAGAAAGTAATTTTTGCCAATTTACGAAAATGGACACATTAATGAATTACTTGAATCGTAATGTCGAAGTGACGAAGCAGATAGAAGCCGAGGAAAAGAATAATGATGAGCTAAGAATATTAATCACCGAATACGATGCCATGTATATATGGGAGTTATTACCACAATATACGATCATAGGTGCAACGGGAAATTATGTTGTTTTGGTGTCAACTCCTCTCGTAGCAGATATAGAGGCGCAGTCATTGATGTCAAAAGATGAATGGATACGTTTAGATTTATTTGAATCAGAGGAACGAGATACTATATCTACGGGAAGATATATTCTTCAATGTGGGAATGTTGAAAATATATATTATGTTGATGGCAATTCGGTTGTTTCAACAGAAGTTTTTTCAGTGTCGAATCCAGAAAAATGCTGGGTAAAGAAAGATATGACGAAACTTCAAGATGTAGAAGCAATTATTAATTGTTATGTGTTGCTTTTAGGCAGACAGCCGTCTGTAGCAGAATGTGAGGGGTGGCAGAAAATTTTAGATGATGGTGTTAGTATAACGGAAATGATAAAAATGTTTACTGGTTCAGATGAATTTAAAAGACATTCTTCCATGGATGCCGAAAAATTTATTAAAGCAGTGTATCAAATTTTATATAAAAGGAAGCCTTCGCAAAAAGAAATAACTTATTATAAAAAAAGTTTAAATAAGTATGATAATTATGAAATAGTAGTTGATTGGATTGCAAAAGATGGTAAAGAAAATGATAAGCTTTAATGTGCCAATTTATTTGGAGAAAGGAATTGAGCATATATAGGAAAACATCAAATTTACATATGAGTGAGGATAGTTAGTTAATAAAAAGATTATATGATTGAAAGCTTCAGCGAGGGTTCTGTGATGGATGAAGTAATCTAAGGATTAGATAACGTATTAATTTTAATAAGTAGGAGATTTAAGATAATGGGCGAAGAAGAAATAGAACAGAAGATAGTAGTAAAACAACATATGATAGATAAACATATCACAGCAATTCAGTATACAGGCATGGCACTGCTTCTGTTTTTCTTTTTCTGGATTACCCGACATGCAATTTTTGGTGCCCAGGAAGAGTATGGGCTGTTTTATATTGTCCAGAAGGGAGATTTTTTCGCCTGGTTGAATTATGTTAGTAGATCTTCTGGGCGTATAACTTTTTATGCATTAAGCTGGTTTTGGGCCGGACCGATGTGGTTTTCTGATCCAATCGTATATAAAATATCCATATGCCTGTTGACGACCTTAGATGTAATGGTGTTTTATCGACTGTTGTCTGTGCATGTGAACCGCAGGTTCGCAGCGTTTGCAGTAACATTTCTAATCATTATGTTTCAGATCAGTTCACAGCACAATCTCTTAATTGCGTATAATTATTTACATATTCCTTTTATATTGCTGATGCTATCCGCACATTTTTTACTGAAGTACTGCCGAGGAATGATGGGATATACGGCAATGATATTGAGTGCTTTGTGCAGTTTTGCTGCTTCATGGTTTCAGGAGAATTTTGTTCTGTTTTATTTCTTTAGCTTTTGTATTATGTTTTACTATGTAAAAGAACAAGGCTTTTGGAAAAGAGTGGGTACTTCTTTATGGAAATTGAAGTTTCATGTTCTTGGTGGGGCGATTTTTCTAACTTCGTATTTTCTGTTCAGACTTTTTTGTTCGACAGGAAGTTACAGTGGCAATGAGATTTGCCTGAGCCAACCGATGACGAGTCTTAAGGTATTGGGAAGCTTTATTGTTGGTATGGTACCTGGACGGACTTTTAAAGCTTTATCTGAAAATGTAGGCGTAGGAAACCTTTTGCAATTTGTTGGAAAAAAAGATTTTATTATTATTATCTTAGGTACAGTTTTTATATGCTTTCTTTTGCATAGAATTCGACCGTTTAAAAAATCCATCTGGTTGTATGGAGCGTTAGCCTTATGCTCTGTTTTGGCCTGTATCCTTCATTCGGTGTCATTACAGTATGTAACATGGGTTTCGGGCGGAGCGACGTATGCATATGTACCGAGCTATTATTGCTGCTTTTTTATAAATACGATTATATGTCTCTTGGTTCATGAGATTTATGGCCGCTTAAAGAAAAATGGAAAAAGAGTTATCATGGTAATTTTTGTTGTGGGCATCTTGGTATTTTCGACAATGACTGTGGCAACAAACAAATATTATGACCGTGAATATCAAACGAAATTCAACCATTACGAAACTTACCGAGATTTTTTCGAAGATGGAGGCATTGATGATTGGGAAGATAAGGCTCAGGTACTTCTGGATGATGATTATCCGGTGTTTGCAGAGGATATACATCAATGTATGACAACAGTAAGGTATGATGCATTTTTTTTTACTGTAACAACGGATATTAATAAGATTGATAAATCGAGAAATTATTATGTTTTAACGTATAAGCATGATAAAATAGAAGCACGGGCAATGCCTGCAGAAGATGCCTTGGATAATAAATAACATAAGGGGTTAGTGAGCAATGATTAGTTTTAACGTACCAATTTATTCAGAAAAAGGAATTGAATATGCACAGGAAGCCATCAGGGCACGCCATATCAGTGGTGACGGTCAGTTTACAAAAAAGTGTCATGAATGGTTAAAGCAGGACACCGGAGCAAAGTATGCTTATCTTACCACATCTTGTACGCATGCGCTTGAAATGAGTGCTTTTTTGGCCGGAATTCAACCGGGAGATGAAGTGATTATGCCGTCCTATACGTTTGTATCAACGGCGGATGCTTTTGTTTTGGCGGGAGCAAAGATTGTTTTTGTGGATATTCGGCCGGATACAATGAATATTGACGAAAATAAAATTGAAGCTGCGGTCACAGCGAAGACAAAAGCAGTCGTTGTTGTTCATTACGCCGGTGTAGGCTGTGAGATGGACAGGATTATGGCGATAGCAAGGAAGTATCATCTTAAAGTTATCGAGGATGCAGCTCAGGGCACGAAAGCTTCTTATAAAGGACAGGCCCTCGGAACCATTGGCGACTATGGATGTTTTAGCTTCCATGAGACGAAAAATTATACGATGGGTGAAGGTGGAGCTATTATTTTTAATCGGGATGAGGATGCGGAGCGTGCCGAAATTCTCAGAGAAAAGGGAACGAATCGGAGTAAATTTTTCAGAGGTCAGATTGATAAGTATAGTTGGGTGGATTATGGTTCTTCGTATCTTCCGAGCGACATGAATGCGGCTTATCTGTGGGGCCAGTTGGAAGTGGCGGATGAAATTTATGACAACCGTATGGCTGCATGGAATTTTTATCATGAATCTTTACGTGAATTGGAAGAAGCAGGGTACATAGAACGCCCGGTGATTCCGGAAGGATGCACTCATAATGCACATATGTATTACATCAAGGCGAAAGATTTGAAAGAACGAAGCGATTTGATCCGTTATTTAAAAGAAAATGATATTCAGACGGTCTTTCATTATGTACCGCTTCATTCTGCTCCGGCGGGCATGAAATTCGGCCGATTCCATGGCGAAGATGTATATACGACCAGAGAAAGTGAGCGGTTGGTTCGACTGCCGTTGTATTATGGAATCGACATAAAAGACCTTGAATGGGTTGTGGAAAAGATGAAAGCGTTTTATAATGGTAGGAGTGAAGGGTAAAGGAGCGTGAAGATATGAAATTTATCAATCCCTATACTCCGGGTGCAGGATTTATGCCGGCATATATGGCAGGGCGTGAGAAGCTGCTTGATGATGCAGAGAAATATCTCGATGCTATTGTAAAATGTTATCCGCAGCAATCGGTGATCTATTCAGGACTTCGTGGTGTTGGTAAAACGGTTTTACTCAATGCTATTGAAGGCATTGCGGATAATAAAACGGTTTTATATGAGCATATAGAGATAAAGGAACGACGTCATATAAGAAATGATAAAGGTTATTTTGAACAGCAGATTGCGGGAATGTGTAAAAAATTTCTGCACCAGATGAGTTTGTCAGAATCTGCAAAGGACATTGTTCGTAAAGCGAAATCAGCTCTGGCAGCGTTTACGGTAACCTATAATCTTCAGGATAATGCAATGTCGGCTGGCTTCAGTGAAAATCTTATATCTTATGTGAATACAGGGGACTTATCTTCAGACTTAACGGATTTATTTGTGACTATGGGAAAGGCTGCTGCTAAAATCGGATATGCGATATGTTTTTTTATTGATGAGATTCAATATATGAAAGAATCTGAGATAGAAGCGTTGGTGACAGCAATTTACAGATGCAATCAGCTTCGTTTGCCCGTGATGATGTTCGGAGCGGGACTTCCTAAGATATTAAAAACGCTTGGAGAAGCGAAATCCTACACGGAACGTTTATTTTTATTTGAAAAGGTTGACGCACTATCATCGGATGAAGTGTGCGCAGCCGTCGAAGAGCCTGCATTGGAATTTAATGTGCATTATTCCAGGGAAGCTCTTCTGAAGATTATAGATATTACAGGAAAATATCCGTTTTTTATTCAGGCATTATGCAGTACTATTTGGAATCAGGTAAATAAAATGCGAATCGAGGCTGAAGATGTTGAAAAAGCCATATCTGAGTTTTGGTTAAATATGGATAAGGGATTTTTTATGGTCCGTTATGAACGATGCACTAAAAAGGAAAAAGAGTTTATGTTTGCTATGGTGAAGTGCGGGGAATTACCATGTACGATTTCGAACGTGGCTTCGATTATGAAGGCGAAGGTGAATTCTATTTCTACATTTCGTGCCCAGTTAATTAACAAAGGGCTTATTTATGCAACGGATTATGCGGAAATTGATTTTACAGTTCCCCAGTTCGATGGTTTTTTGAAACGGATAAATCCGGACTTAAAGATTAAATAATAAAATTTTAATGGGGGATAGGTGAGAACCTATCCCCATTTGAGGATTATCAGATGAAGAAATTAGTGATTATTGGAGCCAGTGATTTTCAGAATCCTTTGATTCTGAAAGCAAAGGAAATGGGATATGAAACCCATGTATTTGCATGGGAGTGCGGAGATATCGGCGAAAAAACAGCCGATTATTTTTATCCGGTCAGCATTACCGAACAGGACATAATCCTGGATATGTGCAGAAGAATTCGGCCGGATGGTGTGACGACGATTGGGTCGGACCTGGGGATGGTAACAGCTACATATGTAGCGAATGGATTGGGGCTGACGGCAAATTCGGTTGAATGTGAGTTTCAGGCATCAAATAAATACGCAATGCGCCAGTGCTTTAAGAAACATGGGGTTTCCGTACCGGATTTTTTTGTGACGGATGGAACTGAAAATATAGGTGCTATTCAGGCGATGAAGTTTCCGGTCATTGTGAAACCTACGGATCGTTCCGGCAGCCGGGCAATAACAAGGGTAGAAAATATTTATGGTTTGAAGTCGGCGATTGAAGCGGCCTGTGAGGTATCTTTTGAGAAACGGGCGATTGTTGAAGGCGTCATTGAAGGTAAAGAATATAGCTGCGAATGTATATCCTATAGAGGTGAACATAAAGTATTGGCAATGACAGAAAAGATGACAACAGGAGAGCCTCACTACATAGAGACCGGACACATTGAACCGGCGGTATTTAGTGACCATATGGTGGAACCGGAGATTTTGGAAGCAATTTTTAAAGCATTAGACGCTCTGGGAATACAGTATGGAGCATCCCATACGGAGTTTCGGGTTTCTGAGAAAGGAAAGATTGGGATTATTGAAATCGGTGCGCGAATGGGTGGTGACTGCATCGGCTCTCACCTGGTCCCGTTGTCTGCAGGATATGATTTTATGAAAATGGTGATTGATACGGCCGTTGGCAATAAGCCGGATATGGTGAAAATAAATAAAGGTGGTGTCAGTCGGATCCAGTTTATTTTAAATCACGAAGATTTCCGGAAGTATCAACAGATCCGGGAAAATCATCCGGAGTGTATTATCGAAGCCAGTGAAATGGATCAGGCCATGACGCATGCTGTAGTGGACAGCGGCTCCAGATATGGATTTTATATTATGAAATTTTCAGACAGAGAGAAAATGATGGAGGTACTCGGATGAACAGAAAAGAGGGAAAATTAAAATCGGTTCTGATACTTCAGGCAGTGATTGTCATCTACAGTTTATCTACAGTGGCGGCCAAGTTTGCATCTGGGTACGAGTTCTTATCTCTGCCCTTTATCGGGTTTTATGGTTTGGAAATTTTGTTTTTAGGAGTATATGCGTTACTATGGCAGCAGATGATTAAACGTTTTGAATTGTCCGTGGCATATGTGAACCGGGCAACAACGCTGCTTTGGGCGTTGGTATGGGCAGTGCTGTTTTTTAAAGAGACGGTCAGCATTAAAAATATTATTGGCATTATGATTATATTAGCGGGAATTATTGTGGTGAATCAGGATGAACAGTAGTTATGGAATATTAATTTTATCTGTATTTATTGCGGCGGTATCACAGATTTTATTGAAAAAAAGTGCGTTAAAAAAATATACATCGGTCATTTGGGAGTATTTAAACCCTTATGTGATTGTGGGCTATGGATTGATGTTTGGTTCTACTATTCTTACGATTATAGCACTCAAGGGGATGGCGTACAGCAATGTACCGGTCATCGAATGTCTGGGATATATTTTTGTGATGATTATGAGCCGCATGTTTCTTGGGGAAAAGGTGACAAAGAAAAAAATTATTGGAAATGGATTGATTATTTTGGGAATTCTTGTGTATTATATGTAGGTTCAGGGGGGAAAAATGAAATTTCTAAAGAAAATAACACTGACAAAAATTTTAATAGGTCTATTAGCCTTATGTCTTGCGGGAACATGTTTAGTGATTTTTAAAGGAACAGAGCAAAATCTTCATTCGGATACGGCAACAGCGGTTTTGCTTGCCCGAGAGCAGCTTCGGACCGGGCAGTGGTTTCCGTCAAGTTGGAATTATGGACAGGATATATGGGTTTTGTCTTTGAATTTGCTTGTACTGCCATTTTTGGCGATATTGAAGGATATGGTTTTAAGCCGTCAGCTTGCAGTAGTTGTTCAGACCATGATTATTATAGTGCTCGTATACCAGTTTGTAAGACGGATTGTGTCAAAAGAAGCCGGACTGTTGGCCGCAGTCGCGGCAGTCGTCCCGATTTCAGCTTCGGTAACAGAGTACTATTTTTATCAGGCAACTTATAATTCTCAGGGATTGGAAATGCTTGTAGCTTTTTTGCTGTTATATGAACTGATTGAAAAAAAGTGCAGTCGGCGTAAGTTCCTGGTCTTAAACGGACTGCTGATGTTGTGGATGGTGAATCTGAATTCCAATGGACCAAGATATCTGGCGGTTTTGATTGTACCGATGTTATGCGCGATTGCGTTATATGTTTTAATCCACACGCAGTTTGATATCATACGATGTTTTAAAGAATATAAAAAGTATGTGATTGAGATTGCAGTCATATGTGCAGGAACAGTTTTGGGACTGACTGTCTATGTTTTTTTGTGTAGCCATTTAAACTATTTTCCCGGTCAGGTAGAAATGAGTTTTGTTACGGCGAAGGAGGCTGCAAATCGTATTCTGACATTATTGTCCAGCTATTTTACATTGTATGGGGCAGCAGGTGTCAATGGAATATTGACGATTCGGGGAATGTTCATATTCCTTAAATTTATTTATATGGTGATAAGCTGTATCATCGCGCCTTTGATGTTGGCAAGGAATTATAACAAACTCGAAACAGGATTTGAGAAAATATTTCTGTTGTTTACCGGAGTTGTCGAAGTCATTATTTTATATTTGCTGATTTTTGGTTCATTGGCAGGAAATGAACGGTATATTATTGTACTTTATTTTTGTAATATTATTATTCTGGCGATGTTTTATCAGCAGTTTATCCGGAAAAATATTCGTTTTGCTTATTTTGCGGTGCTGTGCTTTTTTGTGCCGATGACACTGGGAACATATATGACATGGACGGCATATCCGACGATAAATACTCAGCCGAATATTAGCAGCAGGGATGCATTGATGGCTTTTCTTGAAGCGCATGATTTGCACTTTGGTTATACAGAATATTGGCTGGCTTACAGTAACACCGTGCTTTCAAACGGAGAATACGAATTGAATTCGATGATGACAGACTATATAAAGCCGGAATTGTGGCTGAATGCTTCCGATCATTACCAGTCAGAGTATTATAATGGGCGGACCTTTCTGATGATTCCTACATCCAGTTTGCATCGTGTTCAGAAACCATTGATGGATGCGGTGAAAGAGCAGTATGTATTTGAAAATTATACAGTTCTCGTATATGACTATAATATTATGTATGATTCGGGCATATCAACGCCATTCCCGTCTGAGCCGGGGCAGTCGGTTGTCTATACACTGAATACGCCGGGGATGTATCAGGAAGTTACAAACGATAAGTTTATCCAGACAGAAGATGGATCTTTTCAATCCAATGGAAATTCAGCATGTATTGCAGCGGGGCCTACGTTAGATTTAACACCAGGAACCTATACGGTGGAAATTGATTTAGATGTACAGAGTTCGATTCTGGATATTGCCGGACGTGCGAATATCAGTGGCAATATGGGAGGAAAGGTCATTAAAGAAGTGGATATTATGCGTGGAGATACGAAGATAGTGATGGAAAATGTCAAGGTGGACCAGTTATATCGGTTTGCTGAAGTTCGGGTAACCTCTTTACAGGGAACAACGATGAATGTAAAGCAGATTAAAGTAACGAAAAATGAGGGATAAAGCGAATGAGTAAAATATCAATTATTGTTCCGGTATATTATAATGAAGAAAATTTACTGCCACTGTATGCTGACTTGAAAGAGAAAGTTGTGAACCATCTGGGGCAGGACAGTTATGAAATTGTAATGGTGGATGATGGTTCAAAGGACAGGTCCTATGAGGTTATGGAACAGTTGGCAAAGATTGATTCAAATATCCGTATAGCGCATTTGTCCAGAAATTTTGGAGAGCATGCGGCGATTCTGGCGGGATTGTCCCTTTGCACCGGAGATTGTGCGGTTCGGAAGGCTGCAGATTTGCAGGAACCTTCAGAAATGATTTTGGATATGCTGGAAAAATATAAAGAAGGGTATAATGTAGTTCTGGCAGTGCGTGCGGACAGGGAAGAATCTGCCGGACAAAAATTTTTTTCGAATCTTTATGCATCGGTGATGCAGAAAATTGCCTTAAGTAATATGCCAAAGGGTGGATTTGACAGTTTCTTAATTGACCGTCAGGTGGTGGACCATCTTCTGGCTATGGGCGAAAAAAACACTTCTCTTATGGGGCAGATTTTGTGGAGCGGCTATAAAACGGCGGAAGTTCCTTATATTCGCCATAAACGGGAAATCGGTGAATCAAAGTGGACCTTGTCGAAAAAAGTGAAACTGTTTGTTGATTCGGTTCTGAGTTTTTCATATTTTCCAATTCAGTGTATTACCACGGTAGGCGTCATATCCTGCGGAGTATCGGTTCTTTGGGCGATTGTACTGTTGTGCCAGAAATTTTTTGGAAAGATTACCGTAGAGGGGTATACAACGATTGTTATACTTATTCTTCTGGCTTTCGGGATTATCATGTTTTCGATGGGGATTATTGGGGAATATATCTGGAGAATGTTTGATGCGACACGGAAGCGTCCGCCATTTATTGTTGAGGAATTACGTAGTGCAGACGATAAGAAATAAAGTGATGATTGCTTCTGCAATTTAATCATGAGGGAATATTTAACGGAAAAAAGAGGAATATGTTGTCGAAATTTCAAATGCGATTTATAATAAAAGAATAGAAAACAGAGATGGTTTAATTAGGTGAGGGAGGTTTTTATGAAAAAACAGGTAATGAGTTTTATTCTTGGGACGGCGATCGTTATAGCTTCTGTAATGAACGTTTCAGCTCTGGAAACTAATGCTGAAATGGAAAGCTTACAGGAAACGGCAGAGATAACGGAATCGGAAACAAAGCTTAGTGCGGCGGAAACAATTATAGAAACGAAGCCTGAATCTGAGTTCGGCACGGAATCTGATTCAGAAGAAGAAACAGCCTCTGAAACAGAGATTGAGCCTGAAACCGAACAGAGGACAGAAGACTGGCTCAGAGAAAATTACTCAACTGAAGGCGGCGTGCTTGGTGAAGATGTGAGTTTATCAGTTGCATCGAATGGAGTTTCGGGAGATGTACTTGATCCTGATTCTTATTTAGTACCTTTGGTTTTCCCGGTAAATTATCAGTATGCAGAGGCTCGCCGGGTGTTAACCTTAGTCAATCAGATTCGTGCAGAATACGGATTGCAGGCTTTGACATGGGACTCCGATATGGAAGATACATCCTGCCTCAGAGCCGCAGAAATTGCAGTTTATTTTGAACATGAGCGTCCAAATGGTCAGCCCTGTTTTAGTGCGAATCCAAAGATGGACGGTGAAAATATTGCGGCAGGGGTCTGGTCAGCGGAGCAAGTCGTGAGTTTATGGATGAACTCTGATGGACACAGAGCTAATATTTTGAGTCCGGAGTATAAAACGATGACAGTGTCTATGGCTTATGTTCCGGGTACAGAATATACATATTATTGGTCTCAGAATTTTAGCTGCGGTGATGGAAATCATGCTTATTTAACGAATGCAGAATCTTCAGATGACGAGGTTATTATCGAAGTTCTCGGAGAAGAGGCGGACCGTCAGGTAAAGAATTTTGTTATTCGCCTTTATGAAAATGTTCTTGGAAGAATGCCGGATATTGGTGGTCTGGCCGGTTGGATTATGGCACTGGAAAGTGAATCAAATACAGGAGCTGAAGCTGCCCATGGATTCTTTTTCAGTGAAGAGTTTAAAAATAAAAATTTGAGTAACAGTGAGTATCTGGATGTTTTATATACAACGATATTGAATCGAAATTCAGATGAAGTGGGTAAGGCTTCATGGAATAAGTTGTTAGAAGGCGGATTATCAAGAACCTATGTATTCCATGGATTTTGTGAGTCGGCAGAATTTAGCGATTTGTGTGCAAGTTATGGAATTATCCGTGGCAATGTTGAATTAACGGAATCCAGAGATCAGAATAGTGGAATCACATTATTTGTTTCACGTTTATATTCAAAAGCTTTGGGAAGAAATGCAGATGCAGAGGGTTTGAATGATTGGACAAGACTTATTTTAAATGGAGAATCCAGTCCGGAAAAAGTAGCTTTCGGTATTCTGTTTTCCGATGAATTTAAGAATAAAAATTTAGATAATGGCGAGTATGTCAAAGTTTTATATCGGGTATTTATGGATCGTGAAGCGGATTCAAGTGGTTATGAAGCTTGGAAAGAGATGCTGGATGCTGGTTGGAAGCGGGAAGTTATTTTCTACGGCTTCTCTAAATCTCGGGAATTCAGTGAAATCTTAGACTCATTTGGACTGTCACAGTCATCGGGTGAACCGGTTCATGTAACCAGAACTGGTTCAAAATTTCATAAATCCGGATGCAGCAAAATCAATAATGTTCAAACAAACATATTGCTGATTCAGGATGCACAAAGCATTGGATATACACCATGTCAGATTTGTAATTAGAAAAGTATGGAGGGCTGTCGCACTAAGTAATTAGTGTGCAGTCTCTTTTCTATGTAAAAAATATAGCCGGGCTTCGAAAAGTCCGGCTGTTGGTGTAAAATATAAGTATGCGAAAACCTATATCTTTACAAAAGAATTATACTTTGAATGGGGAAGGATATCAACTAAAACGTAAGCGCCAAATAAAAGCACGGATTCCTAGCTAATCCTATTTCTCGTATAATTGTAGAAAAATATTGGAGTAATTCACTACAATTATGGAGGATAGGTTATGGCAACTACTCGCAACAAACGTGTTCCTATGCAGGAACAGATTAAACTTATTAATGAATGCCGCAAGAGCGGTCTGACTGACGCTGACTGGTGCCGTGAAAATGGCATTGCACCAAGTACTTTTTATAACTGGGTGAATATTCTTGTGCCGCACGAGAATATTCAGGCAGAACACAAATACGATGCGGGGGTCGTTATAAAAGAACCAACAACAACTGAAAATGGTGTAAAAACATATACTTGTAAAGTATGTGAAGGAACAAAAACGGAAAGTATTCCAAGACTGCTGCGGATTATTTACAATGCCAATGGAGGAAGTGGCGCGCCGGATACACAGGTAAAAATTCAAAATCAGTTATTAGTATTATCATCAAAGAAACCAACGAAAACTTATAATGCAAATGTAGAAAATATTGCAAATGTCAGCAAGAATATTACCTGTACGTTTAAAAATTGGAATACTCAGGCAAACGGATCTGGTACAAATTACAACTCAGGAGAAAGTTATACAGGTAATCAGGATTTAACCTTATATGCCCAGTGGGAAAATCCAGAGATTGGAACACTGCCGATACCAAACAGGCCTGATTACATATTTGACGGATGGTATACGGAATTAAATGGCGAAAACAGAGTGACACCTCCGACGGTTATAACAGGTGATATGATACTTTATGCACACTGGACAGCGGATGTTCCACAGGATCCAATTGAAGCCTTTGTTGCAAGGTTATATAAAAAAATTCTTGGCAGAAAGGCGGATCCATCCGGCCTGAAAGCCTGGAGCGATGTACTGAAGTCCGGTAAGGAACAGGGAGCTAAGGTGGCTCAAGGCTTTGTAGACAGTGAGGAACTTAAAAAAAGGAATCTGTCGGATGACGCTTATATCCATGCACTGTATCGGATATTCTTTAACCGAGAAGCAGATGGTGGCGGACTGGAAGCCTGGAAGAGCGTTCTGGACAGTGGCCTTTCCAGAATGCATGTGTTTAAAGGATTTGCGGAATCGAATGAATTTACAAAAGTTTGTGATTCCTATGGTATTATTCGCGGCTACGCAGATTTGACAGCACCAATGGACCAGAATGAAGGTGTTACAAAGTTTGTTGCAAGATGTTATAAACTTTGTCTTGGAAGAACGGTAGATGAAAGTGGCCTTAATGGATGGTGCAATCAGATTTTAACGGGAACCAATACAGCCAAAGAGGCAGCTTGTGGTTTTGTTTTCTCTAATGAGTTTTTGAAGAAAAATCTCTCGGATACAGAGTATATTAAAGTACTTTATGGAGTATTTATGGATCGTGAGGCAGACGGCAGCGGACTTGTAGCTTGGGAAAAGGTTTTAAGAGATGGTCAGGGGCGTGAGCATGTATTTAATGGTTTTGCGGATTCACCAGAGTTTCGTGAAATCTGTGCACGTTATGGAATCGAGTAAAAATTGAGTTGAGAAGGCTGCGGGCAAAAATGTTCGTGGCCTTTGAAAAATATCACAGACTTGAGGAAAAACATGAAGATTAAAAAATACATCATACAAATATGTATGATATTTCTATTATGCATAGTATTTAATATGGAGGTCTTTGCGGAAGATGCAGAGAAAATCACAGAGGAAGTATCCGAAGAACTTATCGAAGAAATATTGGAAGATAATGTTTGCACAGATGAAGTCCAGGGATATGAAAACTGTGAAGAGAATAGTATCACGTTATTTTCGACAGATATAGAGTATGCGGAAAGTATCGAAGCAGCGGCAGACATATTGCGTCAGCAGATGATTATGCGGAATGGTTTAATATCTGTTTACTATCATGGGGAATATGATGAAGGAATGTCTAAACCGATTCTCGATGCTGCGGTTGCTTATGATGACAGTCTGCCGGGAATGGCAGGAGATTATTTACGCTACAATTATAATCGAATCGTGCGGCGTGTGTATCGTGGTGAAAACAGCAGTGGTATATATTACCGATTTGAATTTGAAATTTCTTATTTAAGCTCTTATGAACAGGAATTGGCTGTTGAAGAAAAAGTTCAGGAAATTTTAAGTGAGCTGAATATATATGATTCTGACCGGGAGACACAGATCCGTAGTATCTATGCCTATGTTACTGGCAATGTCAAATACGACAATATGATTTACGAAACGTTTAATGTACATTCAGCCTATGCTGCGGCAATTGAAGGGAAAGCGGTATGTCAGGGATATTCGCTGCTTTTGTATCGGCTTCTTCAGAAAATTGGGATAAAAAACCGGATGGTTCCCGGTGATACCGGAGGCGTCGGTCATGTGTGGAATATTGTTGAGATGGACGGACGCTGGTATAATCTCGATGCAACGTGGGACTGGGGAACTTCGGATAATTTTTCCTGGTTTTTGAAAGGTTCGGAATCTTTTGATAACACGCATCGCCGAAGTTCGGAATATCTGACGGAGGCGTTTTGCCAGCGCTATGTGATGTCAGAGAAAGATTATGGTTACGTTCCGGTGAAAGTCAACGGTGTACAGTTAAATACGAATATTTTGGAACTTGATGGAAAGGGGGCGGCCGGGCAGCTTGCAGCCATAATAAATCCGGAAAATGCGGATAATCAAAAAGTGATTTGGACAAGTTCGGATAAGGATATTGTTACCGTGGATTCCAACGGCGGAATCATGGCTGTGAATGCCGGAACAGCAGTAATCACGGTTCAGACAGAGGATGGCGGATATACGGCGAGGTGTACGGTAAGGATTCTTTCAGAGGAAGAATTAGTATATAAGCATATCGAAGCTTTTGTTTCAAGATTATATAAGGAAATCCTCGGAAGGGATGCCGACCCAGCCGGTTTGAAGGCCTGGGCAGACGTCCTGAAATCCGGTAAGGAACAGGGGGCAAAAGTCGCTCAGGGCTTTATTGGCAGTGAGGAGCTAAAAAAGCGGAATCTGTCGGACGATGCTTATATCCGTGCATTATACCGGACATTTTTTGACCGGGAGGCGGATGGCGGAGGACTTGCAGCCTGGCAGAAAGTTCTGGACAGTGGCCTTTCACGGATGCATGTATTCAGAGGCTTTGCCGAATCCGATGAATTCACAAAAATTTGCGATTCTTATGGTATTATCCGGGGATATGCGGATCTGACAGCGCCGATGGACCAGAATGAAGGGGTGACGAAGTTTATCGTCCGCAGTTATCGTCTTTGTCTGAATCGGGAAGCGGATGCAGGCGGTTTGAACGGATGGTGTGATGCCATTCTTTCCGGCAAAAACACGGCGAAGGAAGCCGCCTATGGATTTGTTTTCTCAAATGAATTTATAAAAAAGAATCTTTCTGACAGAGAATATGTTAAGGTGCTTTATCGGGTATTTATGGACCGCGAGGCGGACGGCGGCGGTCTGTCATCCTGGGAAAAGGTTTTAAAAGAAGGAAAGAGCCGCGAGCATGTATTTAACGGATTCGCAGATTCGGCAGAATTTCGGAAAATTTGTCAGAGTTATGGAATTGGGTGAAATGTGTAAACGTAGAGGAAATATTTGAAAATTTGTAGTATCAGGCTCCTGCCCAATGTCTCCAGGGATGTCGGACAGGAGTTTTTTTGTGTTAAATTATGAGTTTCTAATGATTGAAATATTAGAAACTATCTCTTATACTATAGTAGATATAGATATATTGCCTACGGTATATTCTTGACGATATATAGGAAAAGTGAGGATGTTAAGTTCATGGTTAATTATAATAAATTATTAGAAAAGAAAAATCTATTGGAATCCGGTAGAAACTCTATAGATGCAGTCACATTGTCTTCTTATGAAAAAGATTTTGAATTAACATTTACACATAACTCAACAGCTATTGAGGGAAATACTTTGACGTTAATGGAAACGAAGGTAGTGTTAGAGGACGGGATTTCTATTGGTGGAAAAGCGCTTAGAGAAATATATGAAGTTGTAAATCATAAAAAAGCATACGGCTATATTAAAAAATGCATTTTGGAAGGAAAAGTTCTTGATGAAAATATCATTAAAGACATCCATGCTATTTTGACAGAAAATATAATCGTTGGAGGTATATACAGAAAACAGGAAGTCAGAATAAGTGGTGCAGGACACACACCACCTTCCGGAAATGATATGTATATTCAAATAAAGAACTTTTATGCAGATTTGAAATGGAAGAAAAAAGAGTTAAATCCGATTGAATATGCTGCGTGGACGCATGCAGAGTTTGTACGTATACATCCATTTGTGGACGGCAATGGAAGAACTTCAAGGTTAATTATGAATTATCAATTAATGTCAGATGGTTTTTTGCCAATATCGATAGCAAAAGAAAATCGTCTGAATTATTATAATGCTTTGGAAGAATATGCGGTGAATGCAAATCTAGAAAAATTTGCTGATTTAATTGCAGAACTGGAAGGAGAACAGTTAGACACTTATATAAAACTTATAAAATGATATACGGGGCAGGCGTAGAAGCATCAGCAGGGAAAGAGAGCATTAATCCTTGACTGGTGCTTTTTTAGATCCCTCCTGATAAATTGCATTCTGACATTCAAAGCATTGATTTCAGGTATAAAGACGGAGCTGCGTGCTCAGTAGTTTAATATCTACTTTTGCAGCAGCTCCATTGTAAAATACTTATTTTAATGACAACCGTATTGCTGGCAAAGATAAGCAGCCGTTGGATCTGTTGGGTCCCAGGTATGCCAGGATGGCAGTGGTTCAAAGGCAGGCTTGTCAAACGGACCGGAATTCGTATACGGGTCGATATTAACGTGTGTGCCTAATGAGCAGTTGTCATAAATCCATTTGGCATCACCGGCCTGAAGACGGATGCAGCCGAGTGACTGGGTTGTACCAAGGAAATTATACATAAGGTCTGTGTATAAGGTGGAATTATCAGCAATTCGGTATGGTACAGAGTGGAAAAGATAACTTCCGATAATCTGGGTACACCATTGGGCTTTAGAGCCGCCGACCATAGTCAGCCAGCGGAAATTATTCGGAGTCCAGTAATCACCTTCCGGTGTATTATTGCCGCAGGAGCAAATCATCGCTTTAACCGGAATGGTGTAACCGTTGTTTCCATCCGGGGCAAAGATAATGACATAATTGGCCCATTTATATACTTTGATAAAATAGGAATCCTGAGGCCCGATAAGGTAGTCGACATCCTGGACAAGCTGTCCATCATTATTGAAGTAAAGCTTATAGCCGTCCACATATTCCCAGCCGATTTCCTTGGCACCGTTTTTGGATGGATTCAAATAATATTTCTGTCCTTCATAGGTAAACCAGCCGGATTTTCTCCGACCGTTTTCGTAGTAATAGGTTTCGCTGCCTTCCTGAATCCAGCCGTCACGAACGATGAGAATACCCAGCTCTGTAAATAGTTTTCGGCCTTCAGAGGACATCAGTAATTGCTCAAGAACGTAGTCGCGGGAGTTGGTTTTAAGGATATTGATCCAGTTGGAAATTTCCTGACTGCCCGGCTCACGGTGTAAAAGGGCCAGATAGAGATCTGTTATATAAGTTTCGTCATTTGTATTTTTATTAGCATAAGTATCTGATGTAAAGAAAGCAGAAGCAAGTTCTTTTGCGATAACCCGATGGGTTAATAAATCGTCTGCCCAGGCATTTAATTCATCCGGGGAAGGAATACGTTCAAGACAGGTTGAATATAAGTGGGTGATGTAGGCAGAAAGTTCACGGCTTTGATCTCTTGCTTCATCCAGTGTTATATTTCCACGGGTAATTCCATATGTACGGCATAAATCGTTAAATTCTTTAGAATTAATAAATCCGTAGAGGATATAATGCCTGGATACGCCATCGTTTATACATTTAAGCCAGCTTTCTTTTCCAGATGCATCAGCAGTACGGCCCAAAATGGTTTTGTATAAGACATCGATAAAATCACTGTCGCTTAAGTTGTTATTTCTGAATTCATCGCTGAAGATAAAACCGGAAGCGATATAAGCACCGTCAAAACGGTGTTCCAGCAGGCCGCCTGTCCAGTCATTCAAACCTTCAGGATCGCCATTTCGGCCCAGACAATATTTGTAAAAGTGGCTTACAAAACGGGTAACATCTAAATTCTGGTCACGTGACTCAGATAATGTTAAGGAACCCGGTGTAATTCCGTATGAAGCACACATTTTTCGATATTCATCAGAACCGAGAAAACCGCTGCACACAAAACGGCGGCTGACACCGTCATCAAAAGCAGTCATCCAGGTATTCATACCTTCGCTATCTGCTTCACGTCCGAAGAGTGCGCGGTATAATCGAAGAATATATTCTTCGTTATTATAGTTGTTTGATTGAAATTCGTTGCTGAAAAAGAAACCGTTCATAATATCGGCGCCGGTGTTGGTTCCTGCAGTTAAAGTATCATACCACTCTTTGAGGCCCTGACCATCAGGTTCGCGTTCAAGAACAATTTCATACATCCGTTTCACAAATTTGAAGACCTGCTTATTATCATAGCTGGCTTCATCTAATAAATCCTTAGCAGAAGATTCTTTGAGTTCTTCCTGAGATTCAGATTCGGATTCAATCTGGGATTCAGACTCAGATTCAATCTGAGTCTCGGACTGAGACTCGGACTGAGATTCAGACCCGGATTCAATCTGAGACTCGGACTGAGATTCGGACCCGGATTCAATCTGAGACTCAGAAGGAGATTCAGATTCGGATTGAATATCGGCCTTTGCGATGGTTCCAGCGGCATCTTCAGCGTGAGCTGTAATGCCGGAGGATGCTGCAAGGGATACGCACAAGGCGAACGTCAGCAATTTATGTTTTTTCATAGAGCATTTTCCCTCCAATAGTTTAATGTTTCAAGTAATGTTTGGTTTAATGAAATTTCAGGCTTCCAGGCAGTGAGCTGCTGGATTTTCTGAATATCTGCTTCAATCACAGGGATGTCTGCCGGACGCAGCCGTGCAGTATCGAGTTCCACAGAGATATTTTTTTCGGATAATGATAAAATCTTATCTAAAAGCTCCTGAATGGCGATGGCGTGGCCGCTTCCGATATTATAGGTTTCACCGGCCTGGCCTTTTTGAATCAGGAGGCCATAGGCGCGGACGACATCACGGACATCGGTAAAGTCCCGTTTGGCCTGAAGGTTTCCGACACGCATGACCGGTGGCTTTATACCGGCTTCGATTTCAGCAACCTGTTTGCAAAAATCAGAAACAACAAAAATCGGCGCCTGATTCGGCCCGATATGGTTAAATGCACGGACCATGATGAGATGAAGACCGTAGGCCCTGCTGTAAATACTGCCGAGCATATTCTGGCAGGCTTTGGTTGCGGCATAAATGTTTCCTGGCCGCGGTATTACCTGTTCGTTAATCGGCGTTTCGTCCGGTAGGATATAGCCGTATTCTTCGCCGGAACCAATCAAAAGGATTTTGGGTGAATAGCCCGGAATATTACGGATAGTATCCAGAATATTCAGTGTTCCTTTAATATTGATATCCACGGTCAACGCCGGATTTTTCCAGGAAAGAGCCACGGAACTTTGAGCAGCCAGATGAAAAATGTAGTCGGGCCGCAGCTTTTTCAGGAGTATTTCAATTTCAACTGTGTTCATAATATCCAGGTCATGAATACGGATATCCGAAGCATCAAATGTTTCAGAGGAAAGCTTTGTTGCATGAATCTCCCAGTCATAGGTGTCAGATAAGTGTTGTATAAGATAGCTGCCGACAAAGCCGGCAGCCCCAATAATTAATGCTTTCATTGCATTACCTCACGAATTGAATTATAAATTATTATATTCAATTTCTTTTTTTACTAATTCAAGGTCGTTTTTCACCATGCGTTCAACCAGTTCAGAGAAAGGAATTTCGCGAACCCAGCCCAAAGTGTTGTCTGCTTTTGCAGGATTGCCAATAAGTAGCTCAACTTCAGCCGGACGGAAGAAGTCCGGATTGACCTTGACAAGGGTTTTTCCGGTCGCTTTGTCTTTTCCGATTTCATTAACGCCTTCACCGGACCACTCGATTTCAATATCTACATGTTTGAATGCCGTTTCAACAAATTCACGTACAGTTCGTGTTTCATTGGTGGCAATAACGTAATCATCCGGAGTATTCTGCTGAAGCATGAGCCACATGGCTCTGACATAGTCTTTGGAGTGGCCCCAGTCACGTTTTGCGTCCATGTTTCCAAGTTCCAGATGATCCTGAACACCAAGCTTGATGCGTGCAACAGCATCGGTAATCTTACGTGTGACAAATTCTTTACCGCGGCGTTCGCTTTCGTGGTTGAAAAGGATACCACTGCATGCGAATAAGTTATAGCTTTCACGATAGTTCTTTGTAATCCAGTGTCCATAGAGTTTGGCAACGCCATATGGGCTTCTTGGATAGAATGGTGTTTTTTCTGTCTGTGGAATTTCCTGAACGAGACCGAACATTTCGGAGGTAGAAGCCTGATAGAAGCGGGCTTCCGGTTTTACAGTACGGATAGCTTCCAGCATATTTGTAACACCGACAGCATCAATCTGAGCGGTAGCCAGAGGCTGTTCCCAGCTTGTGGCAACAAAGGACTGTGCGGCAAGGTTATAAACCTCATCGGCTTGAGAGATACGCATAGCGTTGATTAAAGATACAACGTCAGTCATATCTGCATAGATAAAATGAAGTTTGTCTTTGATGTGGTCAACATTACCATAGTCAACAACACTTTTACGACGCATAATACCGTACACTTCATAGCCTTTTTCTAAAAGTAATTCTGCAAGATAAGAGCCGTCCTGGCCATTGATTCCTGTAATTAATGCATGTTTCATTTTAAAATCCTCATTTCTAAAATATTTTATAAATAACTTTCTTTTTCTTTTTCGCGTAACGATGCGAGCAGTTTCTTAATATCGCCGGCAGCGTTTTTATCTGCAACGAGCAGAGCATCTTCGGTATCGACAATGATTAAATCTTTCAGACCGACAGTGCCGATCAGACGGTCATGTCCTTCGATGGTACAGTTGGAAGTGTCAACAGTAACAACGTTACCGCTGAGGGTGTTTCCGAGGGAATCCGTTCCCCTTACCCGTTCCACAGCCAGCCAGGAACCGACGTCGTCCCAGCCAAAATTCCCGGGGATCAGATAAATGTCAGAGGCCTTTTCCATGATACCATAATCGATGGAATCGGATACGAAATTCGGAAAAACATTTTCTAAAACGTTGTTTTCGTCAGGGGTTCCAATGGCAGCCTGGATTTTTAACAAGCCGTTAAAAGTATCTGTCATAAATGCCTGCATATTCCTTTATCCATTCTTCATTGGAAACAGGAAAGCCTGCCTGTTTCATTCCCTCATAGATGCTGACACTGGCTCTTTCATTTACATCGCCTGAGCCTGTCCCGCCTTTTATGGTTTTATATACTCCGGAACCATATAGTGCTACCGGATTGTTTTTAGAAAGTGGAAGAAAATGATTTTTATTCTGTAATAAAACCATTCCCTCTGCAGCCGCACGCCGCGCCAGAGCTGCATGCTCTTTCTCCCGCTGAGTTACTGTCCCATCCTTTGTTCCTGTTAAAATTCCCGTCCGTATTTTTTTCACAATCCATCTCCTCTATCCTTAAATCACTTTATTGGCTTTTAAAGTTTCCACTTCCTGACTGCTATACCCCAGCATATCCTCAAGAATTTCCTCGTTATCCTGTCCCAGCGTAGGTGCAGGGCAGTTAATGCGGGGCATCATGTCCATCAGCTTAATTGGATTTCCGTTTACTTTCATCGTACCAATCACCGGATGCTCTACCTCGATAAACATTTCCCTTGCCTCTGCAATATGAGGGTCTTCTGTAATCTGTTTTACATTATAGATAGGTCCTGCCGGAATTCCTTTGAATAAAGTCATTTCAACAACTTCATCCACGGTATACTGCATGCTCCACTCCTCAATATACTGCTTTTGAATCTCATTATTCTGTACCCGTAAGGGAACCGTGAGAAACCGCTCATCTGTAATCATCCAGGGCATATGAATCACTTCATTACAGAATTTTTCGTATAATTTCTGATTTCCGCAGGCAATTACAACCATTCCATCTTTTGCATGATAAGTATCGTAAGGTGCGATGGATGCGTAAGCATTTCCATTCCGCACCGGAAGTTCCTGGGATTTAAAGTAGCGGATATAGGCATTTTCCAGACTGGCTACTACGGAATCCACTAAAGAGACATCAATCCGCTGTCCCTCGCCTGTTATGTACCGGGCATTGACTGCCATCAGGACACCAATTACCAGATTCATGCCTCCCAGAATATCTCCCATGGCGTTACCGCAACGGGTTGGCTGGCCACCCTTTTCTCCGGTGACACTCATTAAACCACCCATGGCCTGGGAAATAATATCGTATCCCGGTCTCTGCGCATAAGGCCCATAAGACCCGAACCCCGACAAAGCACCGTAAATCAGGCGTGGATTGACTTCATGAAGTACTTCATAGCCGACACCCAGTTTATCCATGACACCCGGACGGTAATTTT
>ERZ826764.1120-NODE-1120-length-33305-cov-6.477444_pt1 | contig 33305 bp, 34 predicted proteins | sample MGYA00519870_ERZ826764 | MGnify/ENA primary metagenome ERZ826764 (study PRJEB31778, sample SAMEA3449239) | human gut metagenome | biome: human gut; feature: human-associated habitat; material: faeces | place: United Kingdom | collected 2010/2012 ...
ACCAAAACCGCTTTGAATTCGGGCCTCAGACCCTGTCTCTGGAACTGCCTGATGCGGGGTCTGTTTCTGTTAAAAATTTCCCCAAACTTGCATCTGTTCATTTTTTGACTGAATCTAACAGTCTACAATTTAATGTCCCAGCATTTGAAGACACTTCTGTTCAGAACTGTAAAGATCTCGGCTATACCAAAACTTCTTGTTCATCCGGCAATCCGTCGGTTTTTTGTCCTTATAATAATGCTTATTTCAAAGAATGCTGTGACGCTTCTTATAAATATACAGCAGACAACTGCACTTATCCGAATACTCTAAGTAAAACTTCCTGCGGGGGCAAATATCAATGTACCTGTGACACGACACTTTATCCGGTAACGAGTTGTACCTCGCCGCAAACGCCGGCAACGGGAAACGGTTCTTCATGTACAGCAAACGGTGTCACCCGTTATTCGGAATGTGTCTGTCCGTCCAATTATACCGAGACCTGTACCGGACAAAACCAACAGGGGCGGGGAAGCGGCTGCACTTATAAGGGCACGACCAAATACACCGCCTGCGAATGCAAGCCGGGTTATAATCAGACCTGTACGGAACTCGGGCCGGTTACGCCGAGCGACTATTGTCAGATGAACGGCGTCAAGTATTACAATAATTGCAAGACCTGTGAAAACAAATGCAAACTGGACAGCTGTCCGGTGGGGAATATTTGTGAGTATGAAGACTGTTCACAGAAATATTGCACCATCGGCTGTGCTACCGGTTATAAAGATTTGGATAATTATTGGTGCAATGGCGCTTTAAGATGTTGGGTTAAATAACAAAAGGAGAAGGAAAATGAAAAAGAATGGTGTGAAAATTGCAGGAGCGATGTTATCTTTATTGATGGCTTTCTCCTCAGCGAGTGTTCAAGCTCAGTCTTGTGCTCAATCTCCCTCTTGTGAAAGTTTAGGGTATAATTTGACTTCTACATCGGAATGTATCGGAACGGCTCTTAAATGTCCTTTTGACAATAGGTATAATTGTGTGACGGCGAATGATGTCATTAATAAAATGGGGCCGGATTATACAAGAAGAAAGCGTTTGAATCGTGGAATAGGAAGTCACGCGAGAGATCCGATTACAATTGGGCGTGATGAGAATACGTCATCTTGCGGTTGGGTTTATGTTAGCGGAGGAACAAATGCAGACACAGGAAAACCTGTCTCCAGGTTAACACTCAATGGCACGGATTATGAATATGGCGATCACTATACTCCTCTGTTTTTTGTTAAAGGAGGGGATGTTGTGCAGGGAAGTACTGTTCAAAAAATTTATTTTATGCCGTGTAAGGGATATTAGAAAGATAATTTAATATGACAGCCCCTCAATTTAAGGATGATTTTCATTCTATTGAGGGGTTTCTATTTGTTCACAGGCATAATATCCCATGCAATTGTCGGCGCTGGGTTTCATGTGGGCGGCGATGCAGTCTTCGGCCAGATATTGATATTTGGCCAGGCAACATCCGGCATAATAGCTGCTGTCATAAGGGCATTCGCCGATCGGGCGGTATCCGGACGGACAGCCGCGGCGGGCAAAACCGGAATTCTGACATTGTACGGCGGGATCAAGATCATAACTCGGCTCTTCGTAAGTGTAGTCGTTTCCGTTGCTGTTGCCGGATACGGCTACGTCGGAGTTGCTGGAATCGCTGACGATTGAACGCACGCCGGCAAAGCTTTCCGAAGTTATGACCCCTAAGGCTAAGAAAATTGCGGTTATTAATTTAATCATGGTTAAATTCCCGAATTATTGTGTTTGTTCCGAATTTAGCACGGCAGAAGTTAGTTTTTGGTAAACGCTCAGGAAATTAACGGCTTCCCGGAAGATACCGGAGAAGCCGTTAAGGAGAAAGAAATTTTATTGATTCTGCAAAGAGTGGCGCAGTATCTCATCTTTTTTACGGAGTTTCTCCCGTTTTAACTCTTCTATTCTGATCAGATTTTTCCAGATGTGGCTCTCTTCTTCGCGGATTATGGCGTCTAGACGCGCATGCTCGGCACGAAGGTTTTCAACGGTGGTGTTTGTCTCCATGAGACCCTCCTTATGTGATGGATATAGTTTATTATAATATAGGATTAATTATTTTTCCAGCAGTTTAAAGGAGGTTAGCGAAAATATTTATCTGTATGAGTTTTGCGTGTGCCGCAAAACTAACCTCGTTTCGGCCCAAAATATTGCAGGCAGCCGTTGCGGTTAGCCGTCTCGGGCTCACAACAATGTTGATTCACCATAAAAAAACCTCCGTAAAGGAGGTCTTTTTATGGTGCACCAGAGTTGACGAATTGCTGAACTCTATTGTTGATGAAACTTCTGATATAAACGGGTGGAAAAATGGAGGTTGAGCAATAAATTTTACCGATAGGGAAATTTTTATTGACATTTTGTAGTTTAATAGTGTATATTTACCGATAGGGAAATTTTTTATTAAAAAGGTTTTCTTTGTGATTAAAATTTACCGATGAGGAAATTTATGAAAACAAAAGATTTGGCAGATATAATAAGAAAGAAACGTAAAGAGCAAAAATTAACCCAACCGCAGTTAGCTGGTTTATGCAATGTCGGTGTGCGTTTTATTGTTGATTTGGAATCGGGCAAAGAAACCTGTCAGATTGGCAAGGTGTTATATGTTCTGGATATGCTGGGAATTAAATTAAAAATTGACGGAGAAAATCAATGAATTTGCTTGATGTCTATTTTCATAACAAAAAAGTCGGGGTTTTGAAAGAGCATAATTCCAGATTGAGCTTCAAATATTTGGATGATGCGACAGAATCTATTGCCTATCAGCTTCCTTTGCAGAAAGAAGCTTTTGGTGATAAGGAAACACGAAGTTTCTTTTCTAATTTACTGCCTGAAGGCGATGTGGTCAAAAAAATTGCCCAGATAAAACAGGTTTCTCTTAATAATCCTTTTGCCTTGTTAAGAGAGTTAGGAGGAGAATGTGCAGGGGCGGTTTCCCTTTATCCGCAAGATATGACACCAGTTTTTAATGATACGTTGGAAGAAATATCAGAAGATGAGTTGGCATCTCTTTTGGGCAAACTTTCGCAAACTCCGTTATTGACGGGTGAAGGCATCCGTTTGTCGCTTGCAGGAGCACAGGAAAAACTGGCATTGACGATTTTTCCCGATGATAACAAGTATTACAAACCGTCAGACAAGTATATCTCTACTTGGATTTTAAAACCAGAGAATCGGAATTTTCCAGATTTAATCTATAATGAATATTTTTGTATGAAATTGGCTGGTTTAGTTGGATTAGATGTTGCTGAATGTAAGCTTAAAAAATTTGGTTCAGTAACTGCCTATATGACAAAACGGTTTGACCGATTGGATACCATTGAGCGAATCCAGCAGGAAGATTTTTGTCAGGGGCTGGGATTGTCTAATAAGAAATATCAGAGAACCGAGGGCGGACCAAGTGTTAAACAATGCTTTCAATTTATTCATAATAATCTGGCAAACAAGGCAAAAGATGAGTTACATTTTTTGAAAAGTGTTGTTTTCAATTTCTTAATTGGCAATTCAGATGCCCACGGAAAGAACTTTTCCTATCTGCATTTGGCAAATGGGTATGTATTAGCTCCGTTGTATGATTTGGTATCTACGCAAGTTTATCCGCAGCTTGCCCAAGAAATGTCAATGGCTGTCGGCGGAGAGTATGAACCAGACAGGATTACCAGAAACATTTTTATGGCAATGGCAAAAGAACTTGGTATTAAAAAACAGCTTATTAATGATATTTTGGATAAATTATCAGCAGAAATCATCGTGCAGGCAGAAAAACTGAAAGAAATGACTATTGCTGAAAAGAATTATAATCCCGTTTATGATAAGATTATAGAGATTATCAAGACAAGAGCTGCTCAATTATAATTTGGTATTTTTATTATAATAGACAAATTTCCATTTTAGAAAATACCCAATATTGGTCATTTTCTAAAATGAGATTTTTGTAATTTAATGATTAATATTAGCGTTTGGTTAAATAATATTATTTTTTATATTGTTTTATCAATGTGTTATTGCATTAAAAATTCCTATGTGAAGAAAATGTGAATATATAATATAACTATCTTTGTATAATCACATCTTTCTCATCGCCTATCTAATAGGGCAAAAATCTGTAAGCCTGCTGTATTTTTGAGTAATATCTTGTATGTCTGTTTTGTTGAATTGGTATAGATTTACATACATAAAGGTAATATATAAGCATTGCAGACTTATTGATATGGCAAGAAATTCATCACAATTTGGTATATTCATACTCGTTCCATATCTGGGCATCATTACATATGGCGCATAGTGCTTATATGCACAGAATCTGTCATAACTGTGCTTAATATTGGTTATCTCGGGATGATTACCATTATTTGTAAGTTTTTGAACGATGTCGCTAATGTCTTTGACTTCTGGGCGGTACCATTTATTATAATAATTTTTGGGATTTAGTAAAACCTCATCAGTTAATTCCTGTCCCTGAATATCTTTTTTTAATAATCTTTTTAGATTATTTTTCTTTATAAAATTCAAAATATCATCTTTTTCTTCTGGATGGATGTGTAGTCCTTCCAAAAATTCTATTGTTCCAAAATCTGCATATTGACGAACCCGTTCTTTGGGTTTATCTAACATCCACGTAAGTAAAATAAGCCCTTCCAACATATGAGAAGCTAAAATGCAAGCATTATAATAATCATTATAAAGATGCAATACAGATTTTGCAGATGATATCATTTTCTTATAAAAAGAAACCGTTGCATGCTGTATGGGGCTATTTAGTTCAAAATCAATATGTTGTGTACGTTCTATCAGTGAATATAAAATCTTTTTATATTTTTTTACATTACCATCCATAATTATAATTTACACCCCGCCAGTAGAGATATCGCGGAAACGATTAAAGAATGCAATAATCTTTTGAATTACGGTTTCTCTCTTTTTTTGCCGTCTTTTTTGTGGGTCTATAATTGGGAGTGGTGGTAAAACTTTATTGATTTGTATTCCGTTTTCCTGAACATAACCATTTTTGAAGGCATTGTTGACATATTTGTAGGTTTCTTCCTTATTTAAATTTTCTTCTTCAATAATTTTATTCAGCTCGGTTATTTTCTGTTCATTAACATATTTTTTCCAATCCTCATCAACATTACTGGTTGGTGTGAGCGAATCAATAAAGTTTTCAATGAGGTCTTTTTTGCTGCGTAACTCAATACTGGCATCAACGGATTTCAAAATATTAACTTTGATTTCTTTATCTTCCATATGACCTGCGTGATATTTTTTAATCAGCATCAGGATATAATCAATATTAATTTCAACCTGTTTAATCAGTTCAATCTCAAAAACAAGGTCATCATTAACATTGTCCTTTTCTTTGCCTTGGGGTCGCAGTTCATCATAAATCCTTAAATATTGGCTATGATAATCTTGTACATCCCGCTCGGTTAAAATTTCTTTTCCAGCAAATTCATCAAATGAAGATAAAATATTTTTCAATCGCAGGATTGCACCATAGAGTTTAACAAAATCCCGTTTTTCTTTTTCGCTGACAATTAGCTCTCCAGCGGGATATGTTTCTACCAACTCCTTAATCAGTTCTTTATAACCTTTAACAGATTTACCTTTGTCATCGATATAACCATTATAATATTCGGCAAAAGTTTTGAGCAATACGATACCACCCGCTTCTTTATCCCCAAATAAAGCGAGGCTTTTATTGGTTGCCTCTTCTAAATTGCGGAAACACACAATATTACCAAAGGCTTTAACAGCATTCAAAATACGGTTGGTGCGGGAAAATGCCTGCAACAATCCTTGCATTCTTAAATTTTTATCCACCCACAGGGTATTTAAGGTTGTGGCATCAAAACCTGTTAAGAACATATTGACAACAATCAGCAGGTCAATTTCGCGGTTTTTCATCCGCATAGATACATCTTTGTAATAATTTTGGAATTTGTCGCTTGACGTGTCGTAAGATGTCCCAAACATTTTATTATAATCGTCAATGGCACTTTCCAGAAAATCTCTGTCGCTTTTATCCAACTTGCTGGTATCTTCTGGATTTTCATCAAACACGCCGTCATCAGAATTGTCATCGCCATTCATTCCAAAACTGAAAATAGTTGCAACTTTGAGTTTCTGTAAAGGTTTTTCAGCCATTTGCTTTCTAAATTCTTCATAATAGAGTTTGGCAAACGGAATGGAAGAAACGGCAAAAATGGAATTAAAACCTGTCAGCCTAACTTTTTGTTTTATTTCATCAATATCTTTGCGGTTTTTCGCTTGGGCAATATCAGCAATGTTGGTCAAAATATTATAGCTGTAAGACCTGTCGTTTCGCATTGTTTTCTGGTTAAAATGTTCCAGGATATAAGAAACAATACGAGATACTCTTTCAGGAGCTGCAAGGGCTTTTTCGCGGTTAATATCCCAAACTTTGGAATCTTTAATATTTTCCTGTTCCTTCATCGTACTGATGTAATCAATACGAAACGGCAAAACATTTTTATCGGCAATTGCATCAACAATTGTATAAGTATGTAATTGCTCACCAAATAACTGGGCTGTTGTTTTTAGGTCGGATTTGCAACCTGTATGAGCATTTTCGGCAAATATCGGCGTACCTGTAAAGCCGAACAGATGATATTTCTTAAAGGCTTTGGTGATAGTCTGGTGCATCTCACCGAATTGGCTTCGGTGGCATTCGTCAAAAATTATCACAAGATGCTGGTTATAGACGGGATGTTCTTTATTTTGTTTGATGAAGCAGGTTAATTTCTGAATTGTGGTAATAATGATACGGGCATTAGGATTTTCAAGCTGTTTTTTCAAAACTGCCGTGCTGGTGTTGCTGTTGGCAGCTCCTTTTTGAAACTTGTCATATTCTTTCATTGTTTGGTAATCAAGGTCTTTCCTGTCTACCACAAACAAAACCTTGTCTATAATCGCCATATTTTGAGCAAGTTGTGCCGTTTTGAACGAGGACAGCGTTTTTCCCGAGCCTGTTGTGTGCCATATATAGCCACCGCCATCTACTGTGCCATATTGTTTATAATTGCTTGCAATATTGATTTTATTGATAATGCTTTCGGTTGCCACAATCTGATAAGGACGCATTACCATCAGCATTTCATCAGATGTAAAAACGCAATATCTGGTCAAAATATTTAGAAGTGTGTGTTTGGCAAAAAAGGTTTTGGCAAAATCAATTAAATCAATAATCGGTTTGTTTTTTCTATCAGCCCACCAAGAGGTAAATTCAAAACTGTTGCTGGTCTTCTTGCCTTTTTTTGAAGATGTTCCAGTATTTTCGCTGATATGCGATTGGCGGGTGGTGTTACTGTAATACTTGGTGTATGTGCCGTTTGAGATAACAAATATCTGCACAAATTCATATAAACCGCTTCCAGCCCAGAAACTATCGTTTTGATAGCGGTTGATTTGGTTAAACGCATCTTTAATATCAACACCGCGGCGTTTTAGCTCTATATGTACCAAAGGCAAGCCATTAACCAAAACGGTTGCATCATAACGATTAGCTCTTGCTCCGTCGTCCGTTTCATACTGATTAATAACCTGCAAAGTGTTGTTGTGGATGTTGTCTTTATCTATCAACAGGATATTGCGAAAAAGATAATTATCAACGGGCTTTTCATAATAAAGGACTTTTTTATAATCTTCTTGGATTATTTTGGTTTTTTCTTTAATGCCAAAATTAGGATTGGCTATTTCCTGTTTGAAAAAAGTATCCCACTCTTTGTCTGTGAAGTGGTAATCGTTTAATTTTTCCAGTTGGCGGCGTAAATTATCAATCAGGTCTTTTTCCGAGTGAATCGGCAAATAATCGTATGCCTGATTTTGCAGCTGTTTAATGAACGCTTTTTCAAGGTCTGCCTCGGATTGATATTCGGTTTGCTTGGTTTTTACCGCCTGATACTCGGCAACAACTGTGCTTTCAGGATTTTCGGCGACGACACTGATTTTGTTCATTAAATCAACTCCGTATTTATGCTGCCTCGTCAAAGGTTAGCAATTTATTTCTGTAATATTCATATTGCTGCCTGCGGGCGGTTAGTTCGGCAGGCAAGCCTTCTGAAATATCATTAACAAGGCTATCAAACTTATCTAAAATTGCAACAATTCTTTCCTGTTCTTCTAATGGAGGAACAGGGATAATGTATTTTTTTATCAGAGTATCTGAAATTGATGGATAGCTTGCTCCACTCTGTTTTTCTTCAACGTAATTGTAAAAACTATTTGTTGTCAGCATAAAGAAAAGGTATTGGGGAATAATGATGTTAGTATCAGCTCTTAGTACACAATATCCAGTGCTACAAATTTGATTATCATATTCATTAGGGATGATGCAATATCTTCTTAACGTAGGGCGAGTTGTTCCAAATAGAACATCATCTTTCTTAACAATTTGTTGTGCCCTACTAGGGGCATTATCATTAGTAATTACCATTGCGTCCTCAATAGTATTGTTATTTCTATTGAGTGATGATAGGTCAATATACTTATATTCTTTATCCTGATTATTTTTCCATTTAATTGTTGAAACTTTATTACAAACCTCTCCAAGTTGCATAAATTTAATTCTGCCCCCCCCCGTTGTATTTTCATTAAAAGTTAGGAGTTTGTTGCGGTAGTATTCATATTGTTTTTTTCTCGCCTCCAGCTCCGCCTCCAGCTCCGCCTCCAGCGAGCTAAAAGCATCCAGAATCCGCACAATCTCTTCCTGTACAGGAAGAGGGGGAACAGGGATTTTATATTTTTTTACATCATCGGCCTTCATACTTGATAGACTACTGTTAGTTCCCACAAATGTTATCGCCGTTAAAGCATAAAATAAAAATTTTGTTGTCAAAATATCTGTATTTGGTAATAAAACTTTAAGACGAATAATAGGTGTAAAATAGGCTGCACGATATGCAACATACCCAACATTTCCTATTGAAGAAATTGATACAGCATCTCTATCAATACGATAACTATCTGCATATCCATACGTTTCAGTGCCATTTGAATAAACTGGATAAGGATACTCTTCTGATGGATACAACTGCCCTTTAATGCAATTTTTAGGTGTGTCTCCTCCCGTTTTAACTATACATAGTTCATCAATTCTTTTATATTCCACACCATTGGGGCAGTATTGCTTTATCAAATCATCAATCTTACTCATCTTTATTGCCCTCCAATTTTAGAACCTGAATAAACTTTTCTCTTAAATCAGTATCCCATTTCAAGTCTAATAGTTGTGATTGTATGCTTAATAATTTTTCTTTTACTGCTGTATATTCTTCTTCATTCTCAATAGAAGAAATCTCTGTGCTTAAATCTTGTAACGTTTCGCCAATATTAGATAATGGTTGATATCCTAAATCTTGTATTATCCCATATACATTACAAACCAAATCACTAATATCTTTATCAAATAAAATCTTTGCTTCTTCACAAAAATTATAAAACTTTTGAACAAAATTAAATAATTCTTTGGGTTTAATAACTCTCTCTTGAGAATTGCCTAATACATTAGGTATTTTTACGTCAAATGCTTCTTCTGTATAATTTACAAACTGATTATAGGTTTTAAAAAAATCAGTATAGAAATTCAGTCTATGGGGATACAGGGCATTCCATTGTTGTAATTCTATATCCTTTTTTCTATTTTCATTTTCTCTAAGATAAGATTTGCCTGATAACACCAAAGCAACCACAGAAGTTATTGCCACTAGAATATTTGCAATACTTGAAATGGATAAACCTTTTACCATATTCCATAAATCACAACAACAATCACACATTAAGCAATTCTTTCTAAATCTGTAATTGAATCATCAATCTTACTCATTTTTATTTCCTTTGGCATCTTTATCATTGACCATATTTTCTAACTCTAAAAAGTAATCAAAATCGCTGTGATAAAGCCTATCTTGAATAATGCGATATTTTTCAAACTCTGTTTCGGCGTGTTGTTTAGCCAATTCTGCGGATATTTTTCCAGCTCCTTGTAAAATATCTCTACGTGTTAATCTTAATAAACCATCCAGTTGAGATGCCCAATCTTCCATTGTCATCGGCATATTTCTTTCTGCTTGAGATTCTGCCAAATCAAGATATGCGTTGACAATACGTCCCATTGCTCTCAGTTCATCTTCGGTTAAATAATTCTTCGCAACACTGACATCATATTTATGAATTTTACTTTGAGGTGCTCCTTCCCAAGTTGTCAGTCCCATATGCTCTTTGTTGGCATCAGCACGATTATAAATAACCTCTGCAGCGGTTTGTCCGTGAATAGCCCAATGCAGTTTATTTTGCACCTTTGCAAAAAACTCTTGCGTTGTTTTGGATTTAGCATCGTAATCAACGCTTGTGGCATAAATATCTGTTATCTTTTGATAGAACATCCGTTCAGACATACGAATTTCTCTAATCCGCTGCAGTTGTTCTTCAAAATATTTTTTTGTCAGTATTGAACCACCTCTTTTAATGCGTTCATCATCCATTGCATAGGCTTTTATGGTGTATTGTTCAATAATATCATTTGCCCATTTGCGAAATTGCACAGCCTTTGGGGAATCAACTTTATTACCAACCGCAATGATGGCCTTTAAATTATAGTGATTTGTTTCGTATGTTTTTCCATCAGCGGCAGTTATTCTAAATTTTTGAATAACTGAATCTTCATCTAACTCCATATCTCTAAAAATTTTTTTAAGATGATAGTTAATTGTATTTGTTTCCACATTATACAAAACACCCATCATCTTTTGTGTTAGCCATACATTTTCATCAGCATAAATTGCCTCAATACCGCTCTCTCCCGTAGCAGTAATAAAGGTAAGATATTCAGCGGCAGAGCTTCTGATTGTAACTTCCTTTTTTTTAGTCATTATGCCACTCCTTCCAAATCTGCTACAATAGCGTCTATTTGTCGGCGTAGCTCGTTTTGCTTGGCTACAATCTGCTTGATTTGCTCGTTTAAAACCTTAATATCAATTTTTTCTCGGGTATCTTTCTGCTCAACATAGGAAGAAACGGAGATATTATAATCATTTTCGCCGATTTTATCGTTTTTAACCAATTTGCAGAAGTGTTCAACGTCTTCTCTTTTAATGTAAGTATCCAAAATCTTGGCAATATTATCATCAGAAAGTTTATTTTTATTGCCTGAATGAATAAACTCATTGCTGGCATCAATGAATAAAACGCCATTGTCTTTCTTGCTTTTCTTCAAAACGATGATGCAGGTTGCAATACTTACCCCAAAGAATAAGTTGGCAGGAAGTTGGATTACACAATCAACAAAGTTGTTATCAATTAGATATTTACGAATTTTTTGCTCTGCTCCGCCGCGGTATAGAACCCCTGGAAATTCTACAATTGCTGCTGTTCCGTCTGCTGCCAGCCAATTAAGCATATGCATTGTAAAAGCAAGGTCTGCTTTGCTGCGTGGAGCTAAAACACCCGCAGGAGAATAACGTGGGTCATTGATTAAAATAGGATTGCTATCTCCTGCCCAAGAGATTGAATATGGTGGATTGGATACAATCGCCTCAAACGGTTCATCATCCCAGTGTTTGGGGTCTGTTAGCGTATCTCCCAGAGCAATATCAAATTTTTCATAATTGATATTATGCAAAAACATATTAATACGGCAGAGATTGTAGGTTGTAATATTAATTTCCTGTCCGTAAAATCCATCTTTTACGTTTTCCTGCCCCAGAATTTTGGCAAATTTCAGTAGCAGCGAACCCGAACCGCAGGCGGGGTCATAAACTTTATTGACCGATGTTTTGCCAACTAATGTAATTTTTGCCAAGAGTTCTGAAACTTCTTGCGGCGTAAAAAACTCACCACCTGATTTTCCTGCACTACTGGCGTACATTGTCATTAAATATTCGTAAGCATCACCAAAAGCATCTATGGTATTGTCGGTAAAATTGCCAAGTTTTAACTCATTGATAGAAGCTAAAATCTTAACCAGTTTCTCATTTCTTTTTTGAACGGTTGCTCCCAGTTTATTGCTATTAACATCAATATCCGCAAATAAGCCCTTGAAATCATCTTCACTGGCTGTTCCCTGTGCGGAGGCTTCAATATCACGAAATGCCTTGCTTAATGTTTCGTTTAAGTTGGGATTGTTCTTAGCTTTTTTTTGCACATTTTGAAACAATTCACTGGGCAAGATGAAAAAACCCTTGGTAGAAACGGCGTACTCTCTGGCTGTTTCGGCATTTTCATCAGTTTCTTTGGTATAATCATAGTCAGCAACACCGCTTTCCCGCTGTAATTTATTGATATATGCAGTAATATTTTCAGAGATAAAGCGATAGAACAGAATCCCCAGCACATAGGATTTGAAATCCCAACCATCAACACTACCTCGCAAATCATTGGCAATTTGCCAGATAATTCTGTGTAATTCCGCTCTTTCTTGCTCTTTGGTCATTTCTTATCTTCCTAATAGTCATTCTTAAAGAGATAATATAATGGAAGGGTTAAAATTAGGTTATAGGAAGGGGGGATTCTGTTGCTTCTATGATTAAAATTGATTTTTGTATTTTGGTGTCTTATTATTGTATATTAAAAAATGTGAGGTCAAAATGTTGAAAAAGATTCTGCTTATATTAGCGATATTAGTTTTTACATCAGAAAACGCTTCGGCTCGGAAATGTTTAGACGGGGCGGTATTTGATGTTGATGATAATGGTCAGGCTGTTTTGGTGGATTGTGCCAAATGGGAGAGAAATCCCGAGGCTGTTCTTGCCGAGCAGGAAGCTATTAACGCGTACACCAGTGAGGAAACGGAAGATTTTGTTGTGCAGAATGATAAACCTGATGAAACACCCTTGTTAGGAAAAGTTCAAAATAAGATTGATGAGGTTTGGCATAATTTTTATCAGTCTGTTTCAAACTAAAAACCAGAGCGTTGGCTCTGGTCTAGGTTGAGATTGAAAATTTAGGACAGTAGGTTATATCCCGTTCCGCCTTTTGCTCCAAGGTCTCGTATCATTTGTTCAAAATCGGCATTTTCGCCTAACATCGCAAAATCTAACACTTGCCAATTGGTAAAAGTAGATTCCGCATTAACATCTGCTCCGTAGTGGATTAAGAGTGATGCGATATAGAAATCGGCAAAGTAGCAGGCAATCATCAAAGGACTAATGGCATAAATACCATCAATATTGGGATTTGCTCCGTTTTTGAGTAAGCATTCAACAACAAATTTTTGGTGAGATAGAACCGCCAAATAAAGAGCTGTTTCTCCGAAAATGTTGCTATGATTGATTTCTGTTCCTAATTTTACCAATTTGTCAATCATATAGCATTTATGTTTTTCTTCTATGTGTGGATTGGATACAATTGCCATAAGTAGAGTATAAGAAAATTGATATTTTCTCCTTGCTGAACGTCTGGTTAATAGGGCATTGATAGCTTGGAAATTTTGACAATTATAGCATATATTCAAAATATTTTCGCTATCATCTCTGAAATAGCGTCGTTTATATAGTGGATTGGTAAGACATATATCCTTGATTTGCTGGAAGGAATATTGATTTTTCTTTATCTCTAATTCTGAAAATTCTTCATCAAAATCTATATCTTCATCTATTATAAATTCTTCATCTTCATTCATTTTTTCTCCTTCATAATGATATTTTTTAATGTGTTCGCTAATTTAATTTGCCAGTTTGGCATATATTTTTCCTGATTGAGTTTGAAATATAAGGTTAAAATTGATGCGACACTTGGTGATTTGTTTTGATAAACTAATGTTCCAAGATAATTACTGCATCTATTGAGATATTTGGAACTAAAATCACGAAAACTATTTGATTTTCCTTCCTGAATAAGCTCTTTGGCAATTTGTATAAGCAGTTTGAGTTGTTGGTTGGCTTCTGTTTTTTTCATATTTTCCCTTATTTTATGATAAATGTATTTATCATATTATTTTTCTTTTTTTCTGATAGATAAGTTGATTTGAGCCAAAACTCACGATGTTCGTTTTGACTAAAAACATCGCAATCTATCAGATTGCTCGTTTTCTTCTTTTTTCTAAAATTGAGAAAAGAAAATTATTTAAATAATTGATTTTAACAAGTTATTTTATTTAAGTATTTCCGTTTAGATTTGCTCTTTTTACCCAACTTGCAAGGGTAAAAATATATAGAGCATTGGCATTTCCGCCTGAGTTTGCTTTCTTGTTTTGGTTATATTAAGTATGATTTCTTAAAATCCGCACACCGCCAGTGCGAACCTTCTACCTGCTTTTACGGTTGGTACATTTAAAATCCGAACAAGAACCAAATTTTAAATGCTGGGGTTATCAATGAGCACAGATATTGCCCCGATTTCTAACTGACATCATCAGCCGTGCCCTATTTATATTCCGCCAGCCGCCTTTGGAGGGGTTATTTTGCGGTGCTAATACCAATGGATTAGTCTTCATAGGTTTTCAGTTCGTTCCCTGCGTGAGGGTGCCTCTAAAAAGGCCTGTTTCCCCGTTTTCATCATACAAAAATAATTTTTGTAATTGGTATGTCATTTGTAAATTGATAATATCACATCAGCTTTTGGCGATGCAAAATTATTCTGATAAATTTATTTATCAAAATAACCCGAAAATTTATTTTTTTAATGATGCTGTGTAATGTGCTGATTTTATTTAATAAAAAAAGTTCGCAGAAATTTGACTTTTGAAAAAGTTTAATGTAATATCTACTTTATTCAATGAGGTGTCATTATCCTCTTTTTCTTAAAATACATATCCATATTTATATTCAGAATTGCAAATATAGTTTCAACTCGTATAGGGGATAACTATGATTTGCACAAATTACCAAGATAAAAATCCTAAAAAATGATTGAAGTTGGAGAAGATATTTTCCAACTACTGATGTTATTGTTAGAACTTGAACTGCAGAAGAATTAGGAGCGATGGGTATGAAAGCTGTTATTTTAGCTCGGGTATCAACGGAAATGCAGGAAGACGGGTTCTCTTTGGATGCCCAATTGGACAGATTGCGTAATTATTGTTCAATTAAAGGATTGGAAATTGCAAAAGAATTTACTTTTGTTGAAAGCTCTTTTCACGGCAAGAGAACCAAGTTTTATGAAGCAGTTAATTATATTAAACGGCAAAGCAAATTGACCGCTCTTGTTGTGGATACAGTTGACAGGTTGCAAAGAACTTTTAACGAGTTTCCAATGCTGTTGGAACTTGTCAAAAAAGAAAAATTGGCTCTTCATTTCTTTAAAGAAGGTTTGGTGATTGATAAGAACTTTAAAAGTTCTGACCTTGCAATGTGGCAAATGCAAATTTTGTCTGCCAATATGTTTGTCAATTCAACTCGGGATAATGTTAAGCGTTCCGAGGAGAGAATGTTAAATGAGGGGCTTTTGCCAGGTCCTGCACCAATTGGTTATCTGAATACCAAAGATGAAAATGGGAAGAAGACCATTATTATTGACCCTGACCGAGGCTCATTGATTAAAAAATTATTTGAAGAATATGCAACAGGGCTGTTCTCAATGGATGAGCTGGTTAAAAAATCCAAAGGTTGGGGATTGAGAAATCGTAAAAGTGGTAATCCTATCACAAAATCCCAGTTTGCAAATATTTTGCAGAATCCATTTTACTATGGGGTAATGTATTACAACAAAGATTATCATCCTCATCGTTATGAAAAACTTATCTCCAAGGAACTGTTTGACAAGTGCATTGAAGTTCGGACGGGGAAATTCAAGCGAACTTCAAAACACACCAAAGAACCCTACATTTTTCGGGGATTAGTTCGTTGCAAACATTGTGGTTGTTTGCTTTCACCTTATACCAAGAAGGGGCAATATGTTTATTTAAGACATACTGACCTCAAAAATTGCGAACACTGCAATAATATCAGCGAGAAAATTTTGCTGAAAGAAGTGGAAAAGGCTCTTGCATCAATCAGCTTTGATGATGAGCTGAAACTCGCTCTGGCGGATGCATTAAAAAAATGCTATGAAGCCACGCACGGCAACAATCATTATCAGTTGGAAAAGAATCGGAATCAGTTGGTTGACGTTGAAGAAAATCAAAAGAAACTTTTGGATTTGTTGATTGCGGGAACAGTTCCTGCCGAAGTATATCGCAGTAAAAATGCCGAGTATGAAACGGCTAAAATTGAGCTGCAGGCAAAAATTGAACAATTGCAAACACCTGATAACTCCGTTGAGCGGGCGATTGATAAGGTGTTGAATTTCAGCTAAAATTCTTTTGCAATTTTCAAAAGTTCGCAAATTGAAGAAAAACGCCGTATTTTAAATATCGTTTTTGTGAACTTTTTAATGGACGGGAAAAATCCTGAAATATCAATGCATAAAAACTTCAAGCTCCTATCAAAAATAGGAGCTTGTGAAGATTGGTGCCCTGGAGAAGACTCGAACTTCCACTGCCTGAGGCAACATGCACCTGAAGCATGCGCGTCTACCAATTTCGCCACCAGGGCTTCGATAACGGATATCCTTTTATCTCACTTCAAAATAAATTGCAAGCATTTATTTCAAAAAATTATCAAGATATCCATAAGAATCTAACAGCAGGTAGCTGCCGAGGCATAAGCGGTAGATGACAAACGGCAGAAAAGTTGACTTTTTCAGCCACCACATGATGATATAAATGGCCAATACGGAGGCGATGAAAGAATAGGTTATTCCGTCCATGGCGTAGATTATTTCAGCCATATTGCCTTGCTGGTAGAGTTCCCAGCCGACTAAGGCGCCGGCGCCGGCAATTGTGGGGATTGACAGCAGCATGGCAAATTTGGCGGCTTCCCGGCGTTCTAACCCGAGGAAACGTCCCATCGTGATGGTTATGCCGGAGCGGCTGGTGCCGGGAATAAGCGCCAGGCACTGGGCCAAGCCGATTAAAATGGCATCAAGCGCCGTCAGGTGTTCGATTTTACGGATAGTCATGCCGATTTTGTCGGCAATGAAAAGCACAATGCCGAAGCTGAGCATCGTCCAGCCGATGAGACGGGCGCTGCGCAGTTCGTCCGTGCCGTTTTCAACCAGAAACAATCCGGCGATAACGGCAGGAATCGTTCCGATAACAATCAGCCAGGCCAATTTGCTGCCGGGGTTTTTAAAGTTAGGGATAAAATAGGTTTTGGCAACGCCCTTAAGCATTTCCCAAATGGTTTCGGAAAAATAAATCATAACGGCGATGATTGATCCGACATGAACGGCAACATCAAAGGCCAATCCCTGGTCGGGAAAAGTTGTGAACTTGGAAAACAAAATCAGGTGGCCGGAGGAACTCACAGGCAAAAACTCTGTCAGCCCTTGCAGGGCGGACAATAACATTAAGTGCAAATCAGTCACGTTTATACTCTTTCTTTAATTCCGAAAACGTTGCAAATTCTTTTTTTCAGGGCAATCGGCGAAATCGGTTTGACCAGATATTCCCTGATGCCGAGGTTTTTGGCATCCAGAACGGTTTTTTCCTTGGTGTCAACGGTAATCATAATGATGGGGATACTGTTGACTTCGCTGGCCGGGTGCTGCCGGAATTCCTGCACCAGTTCAATGCCGCTTTTGTCCGGCATCTGCTGGTCAAGCAGGATAATGTCGATTTTGTAGCTGTTCAGCAGCTCAACGGCTTCTTTGGCCGTTGTTGCTTCTTTTATGGTTTTGATGCCGATTTGATAGAGGGCGTTCTTGATGAATGTTCTCGAGAACTTATCATCATCGACAATTAAGCAAGTCATCATTTCCAAGTCGTGTATTCTGTTTGTTATTGCCATAACCCGTAACCTCAGTTTTTACTGGACTCAGTTTATAGTATAAATGTTAATGCTTTATAAATCAAAACAAAATTTTTTATCACGCGGTTCAAGCAGCGAATCCGGCCGAAAACGGACGCCGTTGAGCGAGGCTCCCCAGTGGAGGTGGGGGCCGGTGACACGTCCGGTTTTTCCCGACAGGGCGATAACATCTCCCTGCTTTACCTTGTCTCCCGCTTTGACATTGACTTTGTCGAGATGAGCGTAGATGGTGGAGAGGTTATGTCCGTGTTCCAAAACGACCATATTGCCGGAATAAAAATAAGGGCCGCCGGCAAGTGTGACGATACCGTCAGCCGCCGCTTTGACCGGCGTGCCGATCGGGCAGGCAATGTCGGTTCCCTGATGAGGATTCATCTTTTTGCCGTTCATAATGCGCTGTCCGCCGAAATTGCCGCTGGTGCGTCCTTGGAGCGGGCGTATGAATTTCTTTTGCCAGTAAATATTCTCGGTTTGCCGGGTCAGTGCTTTGCGGACATCGGTACGTTCCCGGTCTATTGCTTTTTGATCGGCAGGTTTCGGCGTTACTTTACGCGGCTGGACTCCTTTCAGGTTTTGAATGTCCCACCGGGAGGGGGCAACGGTGAGAGAATAGTCCTGCGTTCTGCCGTCGCTGTAGGAAACGGTCAGTTTGGCGGAGGAGGCTTCATCGCGTCCGAATGCAAAGATGAATTTTCCGTCAGGGGTAACCGGATATGATTTTCCGTTCAGTTCCACTTTGACGGCTCCCGGAGCGTAGGCCGTTAAAACTTCTCCTTGGGCACTTTTGCCGCAGAGGGTCAGGGCCTGGGCAGCGGCCGGTGCCAGAAATGTCAGGCTAAAGCAAATCGAATAAATCGCCTTGTAAATCATTTTTCTTTCCTATAGGTTTGGTTTTGAGTTTTCCGTCAATAAAGCTGATTTCCAAAGTCGGTGCCTGGCGGGCCTGTTCCAGATTATAGACGGTTTTGCCGCGGCCGGTTTTAACCCAGGCAAAACCGCGGGCCAGAACCGAATCCACTGAGACGGAATCCAGCCGCAATGACAGGCTTTTCAGGTTTTCGCTTTGTCTTTCAATAATGTTTTTGATGTAGTAAGGCCGCAGGCTGACGCGTTCAATCCGGTTAAGTTTGTTATTCAGCAGGTTTTTGAAAGACAGGTTCAGCCGCTCAATCCGATCATCAAGCTTTTGCCGGCTCTCCTGCAATATCTGCGACAGATTGGGAATGCCGCGTCCCAAGCCGGTTACCAGATTGCGCCGTTCGTTGAGGTAGTGTGTCATGCTGCTGAACATACGGCTTTGGATGGTGAGTATGCGGGCCTGCAGTTCTGCTCTGACCGGAACGGCAAATTCGGCAGCGCCGGTAGGGGTAGGAGCGCGCAGGTCAGACACATAGTCAATCAACATGGTGTCAGTTTCGTGGCCGACGGCGGAGATGAGCGGAATGCGGGAGTTATAGACTGCGCGGATGACTATTTCTTCATTGAACGGCCACAGGTCTTCCAGACTGCCGCCGCCGCGGGCGACAATCAAAACATCAGGGCGTTTGACCGGGCCGTCGGTCGGCAGGTTGTTCATTCCTTCAATGGCCGCGGCGATTTTTTCGGCGGCTCCTTCGCCCTGAACCGGTGCCGGCCAAAGTAAAATATGGCTGGGAAAACGATCGGTAACGCGATGAATAATATCACGGATGACGGCGCCGCTGGCCGAAGTGATGACGCCGATGGTGTCGGGCAGAAAAGGGATTTTTTGTTTATGTGCCTGGTCAAACAGTCCTTCGGCGGCAAATTTTTGTTTGCGTTCTTCCAGCAGTTTGAGCAGGGCGCCGGTGCCGGCGATTTCCAGGCTGTCAATGACCAGCTGGTAAGATGATTTGCCGGCAAAAGTGGTGATTTTCCCGGTGGCGATTACTTCAAGTCCGTCTTCGGGTTTGAAGGTCAGACGAGAGGCCACACCTTTCCAGATGACGGCAGAGAGCAAAGCGTTTTCATCTTTCAGCGACAGGTACCAATGACCGGAATCAGCCCGCTTGCCGCCGAAAATCTCACCTTTGACGCGGACGCGGTTAAAATTTGATTCGACGAATTTTTTTATTTCAAAGGAAATTTCGCTGACTGTAAATTCTTTTTCTACCGGAGCAGCGGATAGTTGGGAGGGAATCGACCCGGCAAACAAATCTTCCATTTATTTAATCTCCAGCAGGTTTCGGGCGAAGTCGCGGGCGTTGAATTCATCCAAATCGTCAATGCCTTCGCCGATGCCGATATAATGAATCGGAATGCCGGTTTCTTCGGCAACGGCTACAATAATTCCGCCTTTGGCTGTTCCGTCGAGTTTGGTTACGATCAAGCCGCTGACGTCAACCATTTCCTTGAATGTCTTTACCTGATTTAAGGCATTTTGTCCGGTGGTGGCATCTATGGTCAGCAAGGTGGCGTGCGGGGCGTCGGGAATAATTTTTTTGATGACTTTGACGATTTTTTTCAGCTCATCCATCAGTCCGGTTTTGTTTTGCAGGCGTCCGGCCGTATCGATAAATACAATATCATCGCCTTGTTTCAGGGCTTCTTTCAGTCCGTCGAAGCAAAGTGCCGCGGCATCATAGCCGTTGGGCCCCTTATAAACGCGGATATTGTTTCGCTGTCCCCAGATTTCAAGCTGTTCAACGGCGGCCGCGCGGAAAGTGTCAGCGGCAATGAGGCTGATTTGATGTTTGTCTTTCAATTTTGCGGCAAGTTTTCCGATTGTGGTGGTCTTGCCGGCTCCGTTGACCCCAACCATTAAAATAACATAAGGTTTTTCATTCGTGATGAGAAAGGGTTGTTCGCATGGGTTAAGAATCGTCTCGATGTCGTTGGCCAATTCGGTTTTGATTTCTTGCTCGTCGGCATCTTTATTAAGACGGCGGGAGGCAAAAGAAGAAATGATTTTTTGCGCGGCTTTAACGCCTAAGTCTGATGTAATCAGCAAGTCTTCCAGTTCTTCAAGCGTTTGCGAATCGACTTTGCGTTTGATGAAAATATCGGTTATGCCTGAGGTGAGCCGGGTGGAGGTTTTTTTTAACCCAAAGCCTAATTTTTGAAACCAGTTACTCATCGCATTCTCCTTGTTCGCGCAGAATGCGGGCACGTTCTCTTCTGACCTCGACGGAAAGCTGTTTCATGGCTGCGGCCGGGGTTCCGGGACGTTCGGAATAAGGGAAAACATGTAGTTTGCTTATGCCCGCTTCGTGAACCAATTTAACCGTGTTTTGGAAATTTTCATCGCTTTCGGTCGGAAAACCGCAAATAAAATCGGCGCCGAAAGTTGCTTCGGGACGGACTTGACGTATTTGTCCGCAAAGACTGATAACGCTCTCCCGCGTGTGGCGGCGGCGCATTTTTTTCAGAACGTCATTGTCGCCGGATTGAACGGAAAGGTGAAAGTGCGGGTGAATATTGGAATATTTTCCGACCAGGGCAATAAATTTGCCGTCAATGGCGGCGGGATCGAGCGAGCCGAACTGTAAAGACGGCAGTTCGGGAATTTCTTCCAGAATTGTCTGAACCAAAGTGCTGAAAGACGGGCGGTGTGCCGCGCTGTCAGTTTGGTAAGAGCAGATGTCTACGCCGGTCAGGCAGATTTCTTTAAATCCCTGTTTCAGCAGTTCGCGAATCTGAGTTAAAATATTCGGGAGCGGAACCGACCGGTTTTTGCCCCGGGCATAAGGCACAATGCAGTAGGAGCAACGGTGGTTGCAGCCCTGCTGAATTTGCACAAAGGCACGGTGTCTTCCCTCGAAACCGGTAATCAGATACGGGTCACAATCGTCATAAGACATGATGTCGCCGACAATTGTCTTTTCGGCAAGTTCGTTATGCAGATATTTTTCGATTTCGGTTTTTTCTTTGTTGCCGAGAATCAGGTCAACTTCAGGCATGGCGGCGAATTTGGACGGCGCAATCTGGGCGGCGCAGCCGGTTATGACAATACGGGCGTCGGGATTGTTTTTGCGCAGTTTGCGAATCGTCTGGCGGCACTGGCGTTCGGCTTCGCCGGTTACGGCACAGGTATTGACGATAATCAGATTATCGACATTTTTAAATTTTTCTTTCAGGACTTCCGATTCATAAGAGTTTATGCGGCAGCCGAGGGTAACTACTTCAACCATGATAAATATCCTGTTTGGCGGGTTACTCAAGCAATTTTCGAATTACATAAAGCAAATCCCTTTCTTTTTGCCCAATATAAGTAAAAAGAAAGGGATTTGCAAATACTTTGGTGAGGATATGGATTATTTAACCGATATCATTTCCAGCGCTTTGTCCGAATATTCTTTCATGACTTTGGCGCTGTCGGCGAGTTGTTTGCGTTCTTCGTCGTTTAAAACCGGAGTTACGACGTTATGAACGCCGCGTTTGCCCAGTACCGTCGGCAGAGAAAGGCAAACGTTTTTGATGCCTTCGACGTCATCATGGTGGGTCGAGACGTTGAGAATCGCATATTCATTGTTGGAAATGGCGCTGCAAATGCGGCACAATGCTCCGGCAATGCCGTAGAAAGTGGCCCCTTTGCCGTCGATAATCTTATAGGCGGCATTGCGGACGCAGTCATCGATCTGAGCTTTAACTTCCGGAGTGAAAGGTTTGCCGAATTCTTCCGCCAGTTTGTCGAGCGAAACCGTACCGGCATCTCCGGCCGACCAGACCAGCACTTCGCTGTCACCGTGTTCGCCGATAACATTGGCATGAATGGACTGCGGGGAAACGCCGAGGTGATAGCCGAGCAGGGTACGGAAGCGGGCGGTATCAAGAACCGTGCCGGAGCCGATAACGCGCTCTTTGGGAAAACCGGAAAGTTTAAGAGCCACTTCGGTCATAATATCCGCAGGGTTGGAGGTAATAATCAAAGTGGTGTCGGGAGCGGCTTGAGCAATTTGCGGAATGATGCTTTCAAAAATTTTGACGTTGCGGCCAAGCAGGTCTATGCGGGTTTCGCCGGGTTTCTGATTGGCTCCGGCGGTAACGATGACGATTTCGCAGCCTTTCAGGTCTTCATAAGTTCCGGCTTTGACTTTGTTGGCGTAAGCAAAAGGCGTTGCATGGGCAATGTCCATCGCTTCAGCCTGCGCCTTTTTTTCGTTGGCGTCAATTAAAACGACTTTACGGGCAACGCCGCGCATAATTAAGGCAAAAGCCGTGGTGCTGCCGACCGAGCCGGCTCCGATAATTCCTACTTTCATTTTTTTCTCCTTTGGCCGGAAGTTTACCGGCAATGTTTATGATATTTTTCTTGTTTATTTTTTCCTTATTTATATATAGGGATATTTTTACAGAAAACAATAAAAAAGCTGTTCTCCGGAACAGCTTTTTGATAACATTTTTTTTCCCAATGTTACGCGGTTATTTTGCTGCCGGCTGAGCCTGGGCCGGAGCGGGTGCCGGCGTCTCGGGAGCTGCTTCGTCGTTAATGATGGTTTCATCGTCGCCGGCAGTTTCGTCGGGGTTGATTTCCTCAACCTCTTCAACGGTCTGCTCGATGGTAACGGTTTCGCCGTTGGGCTGTTCGCAGTTGCAGGTCGATTTGGCGGCATCGGGATCGCAGTTTTCATCACCCGGGTTGCAGGCGGGTTCGGTGTCGCAGATGCAGTTAATATCCGGCAGAGTGGCGGTAACGGGTTCTGAGGTTTCGGCCGTAACGGCAGTGGTTGTCGCGGCGGTGTTGCTTTTTTCTTTGACAAAGCGGCTGATGACCATTAAAGCAACGATAACCAATACAATATAAAACAGTTTTTTCATTTAATTTCTCCGGATATAGGTCGTACATTCATTAAATAATAAATATTGCTATATCAAATTGTTGTCAACTTAATTAGACAAGTTTTATGCCGTTGTCCGTTTGCGGCGGCAAAGATGCGGCGATATGTCTTGAATATATAACCTTTTGCGGGTATTTCAGCAGCGGCTGAAGAAAATTTATCCACTTTTAAGAATGCCCGCTAAACAAGGAATTTAAGCCTTTTCAGGGGAATGGGCCTTCGGTGTGCCGGGCCTTGTTTAAAATAATGCTTGTCAAATAACATAAAATTGTGCTAACAAATCAGTCACGGGCTGGAGTGCTTCGAAAGTCCGAAAATTTGTTTTAATATTTTTTTGAGGTTTATCATATGACTGATACAGCTAATCGCGTTAAGAAAATTGTTGCAGAACATCTTGGCGTAGAAGAATCAAAAGTAACAGATACCGCCAGCTTCATTGATGATTTGGGCGCTGACAGCTTGGATACAGTAGAACTGGTTATGGCTTTCGAAGAAGAATTTGGTTGTGAAATTCCGGATGAAGCCGCTGAAAAAATTCTGACTGTAAAAGATGCAATTGACTATCTTTCTAAGAATGCCTAAGTCTTTTGAACTTTTATGAAGATTGAATGAACTCGCTTGACTAAGCGAGTTTTTTCATATAAAAACGGTTAAGTTACCTTTGCGAAAAAGGTGTTGATGAAACAAGATTAAGAGGTAAATTAATGAGAAGAGTTGTTGTGACCGGGCTTGGCATGGTTTCCCCGCTGGGACGCGGCGTCGAATATAACTGGAAAAGTATTTTGGACGGGAAGTCCGGAATTCGCAAAATCGAGGGAGTCGATTTGAAAGATATTCCGGTTGAAATTGCCGGGCAGGTTCCTTTCGGCGAAGGCGAAAACGACTTTAACCCCGATACGGTTATGGCTCCGAAAGACCAGAAGAAAGTTGACAAGTTTATCTTGTACGGTCTGGCGGCCGGCAGCGATGCCGTTGAAGATTCCGGTTGGAAACCCGAAGCCGATGAGGACCAGTTCCGTTCCGGCGTGATGATGGGGTCGGGTATCGGCGGTTTGCAGCATATTTATGAAAACTCAATTGCGTTTAACGAGAACGGCATTAAAAAAATTTCTCCGTTCTTTATTCCTTCCTGCCTGATTAACATGGTTTCGGGCAACCTTTCCATTAAATACGGCTATAAGGGGCCGAATCATGCCTGTGTTACGGCTTGTTCGACCGGAACGCACGCTATCGGCGACGCAGCCAATATTATTGCGCGCGGCGATGCCGACGTTATGGTAGCCGGCGGTGCGGAATCGGCTGTCAATGCAATCGCTTTGGCCGGTTTTGCGCGGATGAAGGCGGTTACTTCCGACTTTAACGATGCGCCGGAGAAAGCCTCCCGTCCGTGGGACAAGTCCCGCAGCGGCTTTGTTATGGGCGAAGGTTCAGGGGCTTTGGTTCTGGAAGAACTGGAACATGCCAAGGCCCGCGGTGCTAAGATTTATGCCGAAGTTGTCGGCTACGGCATGAGCGGCGACGCTTATCACATTACCGCGCCTTCTGGCGACGGCGCTTACCGGGCAATGAAAATGGCGATTGACCATGCCAAAGAGCACGGGGTTGAGCTGAAAGACATTAATTATATCAATGCGCACGGTACGTCAACTCCGGCCGGCGACGTCGGCGAAGCCGAAGCAGTCAAAAGAGCTTTCGGCGAATATGCAACCAAAGTTTCAATGTCTTCGACCAAATCGGCCATCGGCCATTTGCTGGGTGCCGCCGGTGCGGTTGAGGCCGTTTTGACGATTATGGCCATTAAAGATCAGGTTTGCCCGCCGACTCTGAATTTGGAAAATGTCGAAGAGGCCATCAGCGATATGGATTTGGTTCCGCTGAAGCCGAAAAAACGCGAAATCAATGCCGCCATGTCAAACTCGTTTGGTTTTGGCGGAACGAACTCTTCAATTATTTTCAAGAAATATGCAGAGTAAAATTATTTGGTAAAAAACAAAGGCAGAACGGGATTTTGTCGGCATAAACGCAGCAATAAAAATCCGGGTTCTGCCTTTCTTTGTAAGCAGAGGTTTTATGCGCAGTCTTAAATATATTGTTCCTGCCGTTTTGTTGGCCGCGGTTATCGGTTGGCAGCAACTGAAGGCGATGATTGTGGCCGAAGGGCCGCTGCAGGAAGTGGTCAATGTGGTTATTCCCAAAGGGGCGGGAACGAAACTGGTGGCGCAGGAGCTGAAAAAAGCGGGAATTATCCGGCACGAGCTGCTGTTTCGGATTGCAACTCGTCTGAACGGTGCGGACAAGGCGCTTAAAGCCGGCGAATATCAGTTTATGCCCAAGGTTTCCGTTTTACAGGCAATGGAAAAGATTGCCCGGGGCGAAGTTTTTTATCGCCGGATTACCATTCCCGAAGGACTGACCAGCGGCCAGATTATGTATATGGTTGCCAATTATCCAGGATTAAGCGGAGAAATTACCGTTGACGTCAAAGAAGGCGAGCTGCTGCCGGAAACCTACAGTTTTGAACTTGATGCTCCGCGGGATAATATTCTTTTGCAGGCAAAAAGCGCCATGGCCAAAATAAAACAGATTATCTGGGACAACAGGGCGCCGGGGCTGCCTTATAAAGATATCAACGAAATGATGACGATGGCTTCAATTATCGAGAAAGAAACGTCGGTTCCGGAAGAGCGCGCGCTGGTCGCCTCGGTTTTTATTAACCGTTTGAACCGACGGATGCGGCTGCAGACTGACCCAACGGTTATTTACGCCTTAACGGAAGGGGAGTTTGAATTGAAGCGTCCGCTGAGAAAATCAGATCTGAATACGGACAGCGCTTTCAACACTTATCGTAATTACGGTCTGCCGCCGGCGCCGATTTGCAATCCCGGGGTGGCGGCGATGGAAGCGGCGGCGCATCCGGCTCAGACCGATTATCTTTATTTTGTGGCCAGCGGCAACGGCGGACATAATTTTGCCCGCAGTTTAAGCGAGCACAACCGCAATGTGCGCAAATGGCAGAGAAACAGATAAAATATATTTACATCCTAAGATAAATAGGATAATTTGTCGGATAAGCATAAATTATCTTAGTTGTATTATGTTAAATTCAAAATGTTATCGTGATGAAAAAGTATTTTCTGAAATCAACGCTGTGCTTGGCATTGGCTTTGGCGGCGTTATCCGGGTGTTTTATTTTATTGGTTAAACCTTAAATATTTTGATTTATGAAGACTTTTTTCAAATGGCTGGACAATTTTCGTCTGGTGGCGCCTTTGTTGCTGTCTTGTTTGCCGTTTAAGGTAAACAGCATTCATTTTCGTCCTCTGTGTTATAAGGAAGAGGGAGAACGTCTGGAACCGGACAACCGGGGGTATCAAAAACTTCCGGAAGCTAAGAAAAGCCGCAAAGTTCAGCAAAGAACCGGCGTAAGACACAAATAAGTCTTAAACGCGTTAAAAAAAATCGTATCTCTGAAAGATACGATTTTTTTTATATTATTTTTTTCGCGGTTCGTATTCCGCTTCTTTAGGGGTGGCGACCAGAGCTTGCAGAAGGTCAAAGACAATACGGGCCGTTTGCGGGTTGCGGATTTTGTTGAATGCGTTTAAAAGCCGCAGACTGTCTTCTTTGTAAATCATCTGCGCTTCATCGCCGAAACCGGAAATTTCGGCATTTTGTTCATTGCCGCTGCGGGGAAGATCTTCAAAAAAGTAGGCAATGGGAACATTGAGGATGCGGCTGATTTCCCAAAGCCGCCCGACGCTGATACGGTTGAAACCTTTTTCGTATTTTTGAATCTGTTGAAAAGTCAGGCCGACCGCACGGCCTAATTTGTCCTGGGACATTTTAAGATAATTGCGCCGCAGTTTAATACGGTTGCCGATATGCCGGTCAATCGCAGCCGCGGAAGCTGTCGTGCAGCGTTTGCAATTTTGTTGAATTTCAGACGCCATGGTTGAGACCTCAAAAAGAGTTGTTAGCGTTAGCACCTTGCCGTCGAAGGTGGTGGTCAAGATTGTGAGAGAGTTATAACAGCGATAACTGTTCTTGTCACGGACAAGAACATCTCGACCACCATAACGATGCAGCCGAATATACCGGTCGTCAACCAGAACGGTGTTAGTATCAATCAGGCGGTACTAACACCGCCGCTGTTAATCAGAAACCTCTCACAGTTCCTGAACCTTTTGGTTCGATTACTATTTAGTTAACATAAATAGGCTAACAATTATTTAAAAATAACTGCCAGCGTTTTTATAGTAGAATAGGAAAAGGAAAATAGCAACTTTTAAATCGTGCGGTGGATTCAGGCCTGGCCGATCGTTTCCATCATCATCGGATACATGGCTTGCCGGGGATTCATGCCTTTGGTCAGAACGACGTTGAAAATGGGATACATTCTTTCGCATTCTTTAATGGCGATGTCGATTACCTGGGCGATTTTGCTTTCGACATTGGCTTCATTGTCATTCAGAATGACCGCATGTTTGAACACCGGCATGTTTTGTTCGGTCCAGTAGGAAAAGTGGCCGACCCAGAGTTCTTCGTTGGCGAGCGCAAGCATTTCGAATATTTTCGAGCGGTCTTCGATGGTGCTTTTAATGTCCATCAGGCAAGAGAGGTGGAGACAATGCATATTTTCTTCCCAGGCAAAGAAAAGCAGCATATTATTCCATTTTCCCTGAACTTCAACCACAACTTCGTTTTCATCACGGCGGTCAAGTTCGTAAGATTGTGCACTGAACAGGTTCTCGACAGTGTCAATCGGGTTGTAATTAAGGGCATAATTCTTTGCCAGATTCATCAGGTTCTCCACATTTGCAAAAACGACTACGGGCTTGTGAAAATAAGATTGCATTACCGAGTCGCGTTAGGCAATCCCTTTGCCGGAGTTTTCCACCTAATTCACAGGCAAAAATTTTTTTGCTAAATATTTATTGTCCGAAAACAAGGAATTAATATTTGTGCCGCCGTGGTTTATTTTTTAGGTGTGGATATATTTTTTTATATTAATATAATGTTTACAAATTTAGCAAAGCAGAGGATGCAAAAATGAATGGATTAGATTTTCCCGCCGTTTCTCCGGTTATTTTTACTATCGGGCCGCTGGCTGTCCGTTGGTATTCGATGGCTTATTTGTTCGGTATTTTAATCGGCTGGTTTTTGTTGACTCGGAATGTGCGGAAAAATGCGTTGGCGCTGACGAAGGAAAATATTGAAGATTTGGTCTTTTATATTACGCTGGGGGTTATTCTCGGCGGCCGGCTCGGGTATGTGCTGTTTTACGGGCAGGAGACATATTTGCACCATCCGCTGCAGATTTTTGCCGTTTGGCACGGCGGAATGTCTTTTCACGGCGGCATTGCCGGGGTTATTCTGGCATTGTGGTATTTTTCGCGCAAAATCAAATATCCGTTTTTGGGGCTGACCGATTTGGTGGTTCTGTATGCGCCGATCGGCATTTTTCTCGGACGGCTGGCCAACTTTGTCAATGACGAATTGTGGGGGCGGCCGGCGGATGTGCCCTGGGCAGTGAAATTTCCGAACGGCGGCTATGTGCCGCGGCATCCGTCGCAGCTGTATGAGGCATTGACCGAAGGGTTGCTGATGTTCCTTATTCTGAACTGGCTGTGGCGTTATAAAAGCGTCAGGAGCAGGACGGGAACCGTTTCAGCGGTGTTTGCGATTTTATATGCCGTTTTCCGGATGAGCATGGAACAGTTTCGCCAACCGGATGCACAGCTGGGCTTTTTCTTCGGCCACGTTACGATGGGGCAGATGCTGTCGTTGCCGCTGCTGATAGCGGGCCTTGCGGTTCTGTGGGCGAAACTCAGGCCTTCGAGGTCACGTTCTGCGTAAACTGGTAAGCCTTTTGCAGTGCTTTGCGCGTGCGGATTAAAACTTCAATCGAATTGTCGTCACTGCGTTTCTTTTCCGAGACGCAGCAGGAGACGGTTAACTTTAATCCTTTTTGGCGTTTGCCGAGCATAAATTCGGCGGAGGCAACGGCGCGGCGGATGTTTTCCAGCCGTTCAAAACTTTCTTTTTTATCTTCGTTTTTGAAAATGATAACAAATTCGTCTTCGGAATAGCGATAAATCGGATTTTCGGTTTCGGTGTCTTGCAGACGCATGGTAATCATGCGGGTGAGGGCGTTGATGCCGCGGCGTCCGAAAACCTGGCGCAAGTGGTCGTAATTGTCGATGCAGACGATCCCGAGACTGTATTTCAGCGGAAAAGAGCGTGCCTGTTTCAGATAGGCGTTGCGGCTGGCCAGTCCGGTCAGCGGGTCGGTGTAGGTCATGTAATAGATATTTTTGATGACGGCGCTGCAGGCGGTGGCGGCTGCGGCGCAGAAAAAGATTGTGAGCGCAGTCGGGCTGGATGAGTAGTAAAAACCGGCGAAGACGTTGAGATTGCACCAGAAAAGCGCGCTGTCCATAATTGAGCCGGTGAGAACCATGCGAACGAAAGAGGCCAGACAGACGGCGGCGAACAGGCCCATGCTCAGCGAATTGAGGTTGATGGTATCGGCGGAGAGGTTGAGAACGAGGGCATCTGAGCGGCGGGTCAGATATTCAGCCAGAGCATATTCGGCGAAAATGACCAGCAGCCAATAAACCGTGTGCCGGGAAAGCAGACGCCGGTCGGGCCAAAAATAAAACAGCCCCAGATTCAGCGGCGCGAAGAAACATAAATTGAGGTAAGCGGGAGAGCTGAGATAGTCCAGACTGTAAAGTTTTTTGAAATGGTTAATCAGCAGATAGCTCAGACAGATGACCAGAAGATATAAGACCGGTTTGCGGCGGTTGAAGTAAATGAGAATTCCGGCACTGGTGACGTTAAGCAGAAAAAACGCGGCGTGGAGGGTGAGCATTGACTGTTCGGCAATGTCACCGCAGAGGTAAAAGCCCAACAACGCCAGAGCGAAAATAAACGCCGGCAGGTGCGTGTTGTGCACCAGGGGCAGAATTTGCTGAAGGTTATGTATGAACTTACGCACGGTTTCTCCTTTACAATGGAGGATATTGTAAAGGAGAAGGGTTTAAATTTTATTTACGCATTTCAAAAAGCAGCTGTCGCCGTAAGAATAGAAACGATAACCTTTGTCCATGGCGTGACGGTAGGCGGCTTTCATGCGGTCGGTTCCGGCAATGGCGCAAATCAGCATAAACAGGGTTGATTTGGGCAGGTGGAAGTTGGTGACGATGTTGTCGATAATTTTGAATTTGTAGCCGGGGGTGATGAAAATATCGGTTTCGCCGGTGAATGGGTGGAGAACGCCGTTGTCATCTCCGGCGGTTTCAAGCAGACGCAGAGAGGTGGTGCCGACGGCAATGATTTTTTTGCCGGCCGCTTTGGCGCGGTTGACAACATCGCAGGCATCCTGATGGATAATGCCGTATTCGGCGTGCATTTTGTGGTCGTCGGTGTCTTCGACTTTAACCGGCAAAAAGGTTCCGGCGCCGACGTGCAGGGTGAGAAAAACCTTTTTGACACCTTTCTTTTCCAGAGCATCAAACACACGGTCGGTAAAGTGCAGGCCGGCAGTTGGCGCGGCAACTGCGCCTTCGTATTTGGCATAAATGGTCTGGTAGTTTTCCTTGTCGCTGTAACGGTTCCAGAGGTTGTCTTTGTCGGCGGCGTCCGGTTTGCTGCGTTTGATGTAGGGCGGCAGAGGCATGGAGCCGTAAACTTCAAGCAGGCGGCCGAGGTCTTTAGGATCACAGTCGAAGGCAATTTCAACGCCTTCTTCGCCGTTTTTGCTGATAACTTTGGCGCTGAATTGAGACTTTTCCGGACTGATGTCTTCGGTATAAAAGGTGATGGTGTCGCCTTCGTGCAGCCGTTTGGCGTTTTTGATAAAAGACATCCAGCGGATGCCGTCAACCGGGTGGTAGAGCGTGACTTCGACTTCCGCCAGGCCGCGGACGGCATAAAGACGGGCGGGAATAACCTTGGTGTCGTTAAAGACCAGCACATCCCCTTCATTAAGCAACTCGGGAAGTTCGGTGAAAATGCGGTCGTGAACGGCATTGTCTTCGGAAAGGTCAAGCAGGCGGCAGCTGTCGCGCGGATCAGCCGGCTGGCTGGCAATCAGACTGCGGTCCAAGTCAAAATCAAAAATATCTACTTTCATTGGCAGGCTTTCAAATTTATGCTTTATTTTTTTGATGTTATAGTCTATAGGGATAATATTTGCAAATCATTTTTAAGGTTAAAAGATGAAGATGAAAATCACATATCAGGGAGTGGCCGGCGCGTATTCAAATATTGCGGCGATGCAGGTTTTTCCGGAACAGGACTATCTGCCCTGCGATACTTTTGAAGAAGCTATGGGCAAGGTTTCTGCCGGCGAGGCCGATTTGGCGATGATACCGGTTGAAAACTCCAATGCCGGCAGGGTGTCCGATGTTCATTTTCTGTTGCCGAAAACCGGGCTGCATATTGTCGGCGAGCATTTTCTGCGCATAGAGCACCAGCTGCTGGGGCTGCCTGGCGCCCGCCTGGAAGATATTCGGGCCGCGTCGTCGCATCCGCAGGCTTTGGCGCAGTGTTCCGCGTTTTTGAAAGCGCACGGGATTAAGCCGATGGCCCGGATTGACACGGCAAAGTCCTGCGAAGATGTTTTGGCCTGGCAGGATAAGAGCAAGGCGGCGATTGCCTCCAAACTGGCGGCAGAAATTTACGGTTTGCAGATTTTGGCGCCGAATATTGAGAATGCGGCCAACAATACAACCCGTTTTCTGATTATGTCGCGGGATGAAACCGTTCCCGAAGACGACGGCGGCAAATTTATCACTTCCTTTATTTTCAAACTGAAAAACATTCCGGCGGCGCTGTATAAAGCTCTGGGCGGTTTTGCCACTAACGGAATTAATATGACCAAGCTGGAAAGTTATTTGCTGGACGGCAAATTTGTGTCGGCGCAGTTTTATGCGGAAATTGAGGCGCATCCGGCGCAGCAGGCGTTTAAAAATGCGTTTGATGAATTGCGCTTTTTTTCTGATTATGTGCATGTTCTGGGGACTTATTCTTCTGCTCGCGATCGGATGTAAGCCTTAAAATTTTTATTCGGCTGATTATATCTTGAGCGGGAGGAAATTGATGAACAGCGAAATAGAAATTGTTGATTTCAGCGAAAAGTATATTTCCGATGTGCTGAACGTGCTTTACGAGTCAAACATTCTGCACATCAAAAGCGATCCGGATTATTTTGCCAAAACGGGTAAGGAGCGTTCGCTTCCGTATTTGTACTGGATCCTGCATGACCCGGAAAATTTCGGCTATGTGGCGCTGTGTGACGGCGAGGTGGCGGGAATTGTGCTGGCCGGGATTGAAAAACGCAATGAGAATGTTTATCGGGTGCCGGTGTATATTGAGGTTTACGATATTGCCGTCAGCAGCCGCTTTGTAAAAAAAGGCATCGGCCGCAAACTGCATGACAAGGTTATGGAACGGGCTCGGGCGGAACGGGTGGAGCAGGTGGAACTGATTGTTTACAGCTTTAACCGCGGTGCGATGGAATTTTATAAGAAGCTGCATTATCGTGAAGTTTCGCGTACTATGGTGATTGACGTCTGATTTTCCGGATACTCCGGTCAAGCCGCACCTGGCAGGTGAGGCAATAGATGGCGGGTGAGATAAATGT